>Ga0209427_10000189_pt1 | contig 60751 bp, 61 predicted proteins | sample DeeMarSWOR136_30_FD_187465 | JGI IMG/M metagenome (GOLD analysis project Ga0209427, IMG submission 187465) | Marine sediment microbial communities from White Oak River estuary, North Carolina - WOR-1-36_30 (SPAdes) (version 2) | ecosystem: Environmental > Aquatic > Marine > Intertidal zone >...
TACGGACCGATGCAGATTGAAGCCAGGGTGGATCAGCAAACGGAGATTTCACGGGAGTTGAGCCTGTGGGGCCAGAGAGGGTCCCGAGTTATCCGGGGTAACCTTTTGGCCATTCCCCTCAGTGATACATTTATTTATGTAGAGCCGGTTTACCTGGAAGCAAAACAGGAAGAGACCGAAATGACCTCAGCAGGATCGCCTCAACCTGGAGGTTTTGGAAGACCCCGCAGAAGAGGGGGACCCGGCGCTTCACAAGGAGCAAGGGCTGCTTCCATACCGGAATTGAAAAGGGTTATTGTCGCTTTTGGAAATCGCTTGGTTATGGAGGAAAATCTTGATAAGGCCTTAAACAGCGTATTGGGCGGGGAAATAGTCACCAAGCCATTGGCTGCCCCGTCTATTCCTCAAACCAAGGATATTTCCGATCTGGGTGTGTCCGCTCTGGAGCACTACAACAAGGCCAAGGCATACTTGCGCCAAGGGAATTGGGCCGAATACGGTAGGGAGTTGGAAAACCTGGAGAAAATCCTGGAAGAACTGGCAAGTGTGACGAGGGAGCAGAAAGAGTAGCAGGCAGCACATCCTGCGCTCTACGGCCCTTTTCCACCTGTATCACTCGATGTGATATTTTTATGCAAACATCAGGGTTATTTCATGAGGCTGCAAAAAGGCATTATTCTTCTAATCCATTGATATTACAGTCATATTTTTGAATTGGCTTGTTTGGAACAAGATTTGCATTTTTTAACCCCAAGAGCACTTCAGTCATTCCTTTTGGCGAGCTGACAAGGGGGGATGCTCCCAAAAGCGCGCTCCTAGTTAGGCTCTAAGAGGTATGAGCCCAGAACAGGGGGCGGTATTCTACAAAAAAGGGGGGTTAGAAAATGGTTAAAAAGCGCATGGCCATGAGGATGCTTACCATTTTCGTGGCCTTAATTGTTTGTGGCATGTTTTTCCCAGGTCTGGCGCGGGGTGAGGATCTGAGCAGCGATCAAGGGCTTGATGTCAGGTTTGATGACGTACTGATAGGAGAGGAAAAAACAATCCCTTTGACAATCACCAATCAAAGTAGTGAATCCACGTTTACCCTAATCCTGCTCTTGAATATGGACGCCGCATGTGAGTTCACATACACAGGTCCTAATTTGGTATCGGGATTTGCGCCCGGCGATACCTTGGATGTGCAGGTGGCGTTCAAACCTTCCGCTGTTGGTGTATGCAACGCAGTGCTCCAAATTCAGTACTTTGGGTCTGGTGGTCTGGTAGAGATAAACTTCACCGGCAATGGTATTGAGGAGGTTTCCGAGACCTTTATTGAAATTGGGGGTTTTGACACTGGTGTCCTAGACAGACCAATGGACGAGCATAGCGATTCTACTCTAGGAGAGATGATCGGTGAATGTGAAGCTACGGCCTACACCTGCGGTCAGCTTTTGCAGTGCGTTTCGCGGCTGACGTGGAAACTCAGAAAGCAAAAAAGCATCACAAGCAAAGAGATGCACCAACTCCGAAAGGGTGCGTTAAGGGCAGAGATACGCAAAATTGTGAAGGCAAGGAAGACCTCTGTAAGATCTACAGGAGGAAGATTTCGGTATGGGTGGCGTCATTCGCATCATTAGATAAATCGGTTCCTCGCCAACACGAATTTTCTCCACAGATAAATGTAAAGGCAGAGTCAGAAAGAAATGGCTCTGCCTTTCTCATTTTCCACTAGGATAGAGTTTAAGGTACTTTAATGGTTTCGATCACCAATTGGGTCATGCTTTTAGAACTTGACCCATATAATGGCGAGGAGGGGTGCTAAAAGGGTCGATCCTCGGCTGGTAGAGGATATCAGTTTTTGGCCTTTTTTGCCTTCCTGTTAGAAGACTTATCTGTTTCTGTTTGAAGCTTTTCCGGTTGCAACCTTTCACCCGATTTCCCACAAATGCTACACTGACCTTCGATCAGACCATGCATACATCTAATTCTCACGAGCGCTTTCCTTTCCATCCCGTAAACCTAAGAGATATCCTGCACTGAACAGCTTAGACTCATGGGATGTTAGACTTAATTGAAACAAAATAAGAAGAATATCACAGTTGTCAAGACAAAGGAAGAGGAAACTTTGGTGACCCCGGTTAAACCCGAGGGCAGGTTCAGGATGGCTGATGGGTCCTGGGCATCAACTTTGGGGTCATCCTCCGTTGTTAGACTAGAGTTCCGTTGACTCGTCAGGGGCTTCATTCCGTTTTTCAACTACGGGAATGGCGAGCTTCTGCGACCGTCTCAGGTTGTAGAAATCCACATCCGGGTTATATTTCTTTACTAACCAGAGAGGCAGTCTGAACACGTCGTTGCAGAGTGTCCAGATGTTATCCCCGTTCTTGACCCGATAGATCTGCACGGACTCAATTTTGTAGACACTGAAAAAGTCCTCTTGAAGCTCTTGGTGATATTCTATTCGGGCCTGTTCAAATTGCTCCCTGGAGACGTTATCCAGTGGAATTTTGACTTTCTGATGGATGCGTAACACCTTTCCATAACGAAGGCCATTTAAACGCCGGATCGCCCAGGTGGGAACGGCCAGCCAATCCGCATAATGCCCCAGTGTTTCTTCCAGTTCCACCCGAATAACGCCCATCTGCCTGCCGTCCTCTGACATAACATGCTCCACTTCCAGGTTACCCACGACAACGGCCGGGGTAACCGGCAAATCAGAAGCAGGCGTCTTGCCCTCGAAAGCGGGGGGTTCATTCTCGGCTGGGATGACGGCGACCTCTCTTGTCTGGGCCTCGCTTGTAGAGGCGAGTTGAGGGGAGATCTTAGAAGGGGTCTCTATCCTCTCAAGCTTTTCACCAGGCAAAGGGAGCCGCAGGTTCTGATTGATATAGATCGTAGCCCTGGAATCCAGATTGTTGGCCATGATCAGGTCAGAGACCTTGAGTCCGTGAATCTGCGCAATCTCACCCACAGTATCCCCCTGCTTTACGCGATAAAAGCGGCTCGGTTTCTGGTGAAGCCTGTAGATGCTCTCTAGCATTTCGGCAGAGGCAACCCGTTTTCCCTCCACCGCATCCGCCGGTAAGCGCAGTGCATATCCCTTTGGCACATATTTCTGGTTCTTGAGTACCGGCAGGCGCAAAGCGGGATTCAGGCTGCAGATGGTTTCCACGTCCACCTGAAAATGGCGGGACAGGTCGGTAATGGTCGTATATCCCTCCAAAAGCACTTCCCGCGTGTCAAGCGGCTTGTCCAGCTGGAGCAGGCCGAAATATCGTCTGTAGTTTTTTGCCACCTCTCTGGCAGCCAGAAATTCGGCATAGAAATTCCTGGAGGCAAACTGAAAGCGCCTTCTCCTGTAGTCCTTGAAAATTTCCTCATAACTGCCCTTGGCTCTCTTTGCCCTCAGCATACCCGTGACCCCGTGATTATAGGCGGTAATGGCCATGGGCCAGTTTCCCAGCTTTTCGTAATTCTGCTTAAGTAATTTTGCCGCGGCCTTAGAGGATCGTATGGGATCCCTCCGTTCATCCATAGCATAGCCAATAGTCATAAAGCGCTTGCCGGTTGAGTGCGTGAACTGCCAGATACCTGCCGCACCGAATTTGCTGTACGCCTTGGGATTAAAGGAAGACTCCACGTGAGGGAGGTAGGCGAGATCTTCGGGCAGACCTTCAGAGCGAAAGATTTCCTTGATCTGCTCAATATAGGCACCGGAACGAATGAGTCCTTTCACAAAGCGATCCCTCTGGCCAATCTGGCAGCGGAGATCGTACATCGCCTTTCTGAAATCGGCTCGACCCGCACTGGGTGCGAAGAGGGCCGCTACCATTCTTGCCTCCGGGTCCTGGATAGAAGGATTCTTGGCCAGTTTACTCAAGATCCTTTTATATTTCTTCTTGGCTTTTTTTATCCGTTTCCTGTTTACCTGCCTGGCCCCGTGCTTTTCGGGTGGCCATAACTCAATGACATCATAAATAATATTCAGATTGTTGCTGTCATGGATGATGCCCTCTGCAGTGGAATAGTTGCTGTAGGCCTCTATCCAGAAAAGGACATTCGGTTCGATGCAAGGATAAAGGGGAAAGAGCTCTGAGGCAGCAGATGGTGCCCCAAGGAGAAGTAGGCTTCCCAGGATGAGAAGATATATCTTTGTAGATATACGATGGTGCTTTTTCATAAAAACTATTTTGTGTAAGTCATGTAGGTTGGGGAATGTTCAATTTTTTTCGGGTGTAATCTAAAATATTAAGCAAGATTTGTACCGGCATTCCGGAAGTAAGATATGTCCATAAAATACGGAGACTTAGATAGAATCGGATCCAACGGGTCATGGGGAAGTCTGACAAAAAACGTTAAAACCGGTGAAAATCGACATTTTTTGTACAGATTAAAGAACGGTTTTTACACTTTACAACGGATTGATCGTGGGCTTGATCTCAGTGCTCTACTCTTGACAAGCAGATGCCTTCCAATATTTCTTCGACTGGCGTAAAATATATACCTGGAAGTGAAGCTGCCCGCGCCTCGTTGAAAAGGGTCTCTCCGCTTCTTTCCACAAGGCGAGAGGCATCCTCACAAATCCGAAAAATGGGGTCATTTCAAAACCCATACCGCAGGCCGGGAAGGTGGGATTAACATGATTATTGGATTGCCGAAAGAGGTAAAAAGGGACGAGTACCGGGTCGCCATTACGCCAGGTGGAGTAAAACAACTTGTGGCAGCGGGACATGAGGTCCTTGTGGAGGAGGATGCGGGAGCAGGAAGCGGCTTTGGGGATGAACAGTACAGATGGGCCGGAGCCCGGGTGGTGTCTAGAGCCGAAGACGTTTGGGGAGCCCATCTCGTGGCCAAGGTGAAAGAGCCTCAGCCATCTGAATACGGATTCCTGCGTCAAGGATTGGGCCTATTCACCTATCTTCATCTTGCTGCCGAAAAGGAGCTGACCCTTGAAATGTTAGAACGGGGCGTTATCGGGATCGCCTATGAGACGGTCGAATGTGCTGATGGGAGGCTGCCTCTGCTCACACCCATGAGTGAAATCGCAGGGCGCATGGCCGTACAGGTGGGCGCCCAGTATTTAGAGAAGACGTATGGTGGCCGGGGAAAGCTCCTGGGTGGCGTTCCGGGTGTTCGCCCCGCTGATGTGACGATCATTGGGGCAGGCGTGGTTGGAACCAATGCGACACAGATGGCCCTGGGGATGGGTGCCAATGTGACGATCCTTGATGTGAACACAGACCGGCTTCGATATTTGGAGCAAGTCATGCGCGGTCGGCTTAACACCCTTAGTGCAAATCCTTTAACCATCGCGGAAGGGGTCAAAAGGGCTGATTTACTTATTGGCGCAGTTCTCGTCAAGGGCGCCAAGGCCCCGCGCCTGGTTAACAGGGCCATGGTGGGGACGATGGAAGCCGGAAGCGTGATTGTAGATGTGTCTGTGGATCAAGGGGGATGCATTGAAACCATTCGTCCTTCCACTCACTCTGATCCGGTATACTTTGAGGAGGGCATCGTGCACTATGGCGTGACGAACATGCCCGGCGCTGTCCCCCGAACCAGCACATATGCCCTTTCCAATGCCACACTCCCCTACTTCATGAAACTGGCGGAACAAGGAATAATCACGGCCATCCGAAAAGATGGAACGCTGGCAAAGGGCGTAAACACCTACCTGGGAAAGGCCACGTATGATGCTGTAGCAGAGACCTTTGATCTTGAATACACGCCTCTTGAGTCCATTGTTTCGTGAAAGAGATGTGCTGCAAGATTTGCGGTGGGTTGAGAGCGGTTGACGGATTTCTTAAAAGATCTCTTTTCATGGGTATCTTTACAGCCCATGTTTGTTAAACTGGGCATGACGGTCCTCCTGGTTGCAGTGGGACTTTATGTGCTTGGCTACATCATGAGCATTTTTTTTTGGTTCTTCCTTAGGGCCACTGAAGATCCAAGTACAAGACATAAGATCACGGCACAGGAGAGGCCTGCAGCGCGCAAGGGCACGGGGAAGAAGCGCGCATAATAAATTTTTTTGTTCATGGCCGGATTTTTCTTTCCTTTTTCTGACTACCGTGATAAAGGGATAACCGGATAGGTCAAAAACACCAAAGTCCATCGGTATAATTGCCAAAATTTTTTGAAGACAGGGACTAGTTGGCGTGGCCTATCCTTTTTTTTCGAAGAGCCTAAGGACGGGCGTTGAGAGTTTGGCTTCCGCAGATTTGGGAAATGTGGGACGTTGTTGATTCCGTGAAACTGGGCCAAGTGATCAAATGCCGACGATTCTTTCATCGGGTAACCTCCGGGCAGGGCCAGTCGGGTCCTGCTTTTTTTGTCTAACTCGTTTTTGTCTCCTGCGATTTTTTTTAATTGCCCATGGGTTCATGGATGCACAGAAATCTGTGAACCCTGCACATTTCTATGTGCATCGGATTGCAGTGCTGTTGCGCTATTTTGATATAAGTATTTGAGTATTAAAGCTAATTCAGTCTAATCTTTCCTGGTATCATTCTTGCTCTTAAGAAAACCAGGGGGCTTATGCTTCACCTCTGGCCAAGGGCATTTGAGGTGAAGTTAAGAGGGGATCGGATGGTCAGAAAATGGATCATCGCATATTTTTGTCTGGCGATTCTGCTGAGCATCGCAACCGCAATACTCTTGTATTATATCACGTAAACGAACAAGCCTCTTCCTTCAGGGCTCCCATTTGAGCCCCTCATTCTGACGGTTTGAGTTAGGCCCCACACCCGTCTATTCCCTCAGCCGCCACATCGTGGCCACAGCTAGTCCAGCCTGCCAATCCTTGATGGCCTGCCCCTGTTGCTCCTTTCAAGAAGCTAGAAAATCAACCCTAGTGGACGTTGGTGAAAATGCTACAGCGAGCGCATTCCCGCCGCCCGGTAATCATTTGTCCCAAAAGCGCCCTGTCCGGGAAGGTCTTAACATGGAATATCAAGGACTTAACAAAAAATAGGGGATCTCAAAGCCAGAAGGCAGTAAATAATGGATGGCTAATTTCTTTATAAATTGTTTAAAATACTTGACTTTTTCGAAAACTACGACTATAATTATTATAATCTCTTCTTATTTCAATGTCTTGGAGTTGTCCCGCGTGGATGCACTCCCCGCTCCCGGCAGGAGATAGTACCTTTTGTCGGGAGCAACTGTTTTAGGGCAGGAGCCAAAAAAACAACGCCCCCCTTGAAAAATCGCCTGAAAGCCCAGACTGAAGACCTATCTCGGCAGCCCATCCCCTCAAAGAATTCCCACCTCGTTCCCAAAAGGAATTTGGGGGTGATTCCCTCCCTTTAGGCCTCCGGCTCGGAGAGCGGTGAGCTTCACTTCAAAAAATCAGGAATTTCGAAGTTAAAAATCAGGTTTTCCCTGATTGCGATTTATATTTTTCAATTCTAATATAGGCCAATTTGGAGGACGTTTTCCCACCGGTTGGACACCGTATATGGGGATTTTTTCCGTGGCCCATTTTCGTAAGGGGATGAAAGTGTTGATGAGTAGAATTAAAGTCGTCGAACGGAGGAAGCATAAGAGATTCCAACCCAAAGAGGGTGCTTATGCAGCGGTCAGACCCCAATATGACAAAATCGGTCAAATCATAGACGTCAGCCGAGGGGGCCTTGCCTTTCGTTACATGGTTTGCGGTAGCCAGGAGGATAAATCTTCTGAATTGGACATCTTTTTGATAGGCGATGGTTTTCATCTGGACAATGTGCCTTTTCAAACCGTTTGGGATCAAGAAATACGAGAGAGATCATGTGCCGGTTCCCAGAGAATGCGGCGATGCGCCGTGCAATTCGAAGAGCTTACCCAGATGCAGACATTGCAGCTGGAAGAGTTTATCCGGGACCACATCATTGAACCATGAAATCCTCTTGAACAGGATTTATGCCGATAGACTATTAATGTCCTCAGCCATCTGATAAGATCAACCCTTCTTCATCTGTTCCCTCACCCATTTTTCTCACTTACAATGGCAAATTCACCGTCTCATTTGGGTGAAATCATTAGGCTATGTAGCATTCCTGATCACCATCAAGGCATCATAGTCTGTTGACTGTGGTATGTGGTACGTTGTAAAAAAGAGCAAACAAATGTCTGTAGCCTGCCCGCTAAAGCCAGGCGAGTATAAGAGACATAGAAGCATAGGAGAGGACTGTGAAAGAGGAAATCAAAAAGAGGATATTGGAAGCCCTTAGCGGGATACCCGAAGGCCACTTGAGCGATCTCGTGATCAAAGAGACCATTCGATGTGTCTTGTATCAATATTTGAAGGAGCAGGGATTTCAACCCATCCCCGCGTTTCGTAACCCTCGTTTTCCAGAGGGTCCGGTGGATATGGTGGGGATGAAAGGTGATCAACAGCTGGAGTTGGCCTTTTGCAGTAACCCTACTGTGGAATTAGAGGACGTGAAGAGCCTGGATCGGGTGCCTTGCGAGAAGAAAATCGTGATCAGTTATTCACAAATGAAAAAGAAGGTGAAGATGAGCACCTTTTATCTTAAGCCCGGCATAGAACATATCCATATCTACGATACGGAATGACACTAGGGCGGGAAGAGATCAAAGCAAGAAGGGGCCCGTTTTAGAAATTCTCTTTGAACAGGGATAAGGTAAATCTTGAAAACTCTGTCTTCGGGATCTAGTGAGGTGCCTTCTTTTCGTGTGCACTGAACAGGCGATGCTCAGGCAGCATCATGATATTCGAGCATATAGTGAGTGATGACGGAGACAACACAGTTTTTGCAAAGTACAATGGGATTTGAGCGGGTATCAAGAAATTCAATTTTAACAGTTATGTACTTTTCTTCAATTTCATCCGACGGGGCTTTTATGTCAGATTGCATTTCTGTAACCTCTTCTCCATCCTCAATGGGTTTTTCACAAACGTAGCACTCTGCCATCGTTTTACCCCCTTTCCAATAGTAAATATTATACTCTTCGGGGAGAATTATTCCAAAGGGAATATGGGCACGGGGAGTAACCCTTATGGAAGGTTCTGAACCTCTTTTTATCGTGGAAGTAGCTTAAAATACTTGACTTTTTGGTGATACTCCGCTATCCTATCTCCATCTCTTCTTTCTGCTATCCCCAAGGAGAAACGCCCCGAAAAGACGCACAACGATCTGCCGGCATACCCAAGCGGTTCTGCCGGGAGCCTCGACATTCACATCCAAGATATCCAAACCCCAGTCACGCCGTCAAAACCTCTTCATTTCTCGTCTGAGAGGTGAGGTGTGGGAAGCGGGGTTTTCTGCTAAAGAATTGCTCGACATTCTGTCTAGGGTAAACCCAGTTGATCTCCGAGGACATGGGTTTTCTAGGTAACGAGAACATGATAAGGTAAAATATATGCCTCACAATTTCAGGGAAACCATCCAATTTTATTTGATTGACTGCAAGACACCGTTGGGAAAGCTGATTGATGCTTTCATCATCATCCTGAACCTTTTCATTTGCGCCATTTTCGTCATTGAGACCTATCCTGTTTCTGCGGCAACCAAGGCCTTGTTGTGGAAGGCGGAGGTTATCATTGTCCTGTTTTTCATGATTGAGTATGCGGCAAGGCTTTATGGCGCAAGAAGTAGGCTCAAGCAGTTGGTGGATGTTTACGGCATTATTGACCTCATAGCCATTCTACCTACGCTTGCGCTGCTTGTTCTTCCCGCATTCGGCATCACACTCAATTTAAGCTTTGTGAAGCTGATCAGGATCTTCAGGGTGTTTAGGATATTCAGATTTCTGAGATTCACTGTAGACCCTGATTTCTTTTTCGGTAGCATTACCACGCACCTGCTAAAAGTGGTGAGGTTGGTTCTGACCATACTCATAATTTTTTTCATTTCCTCTGGGCTGTTTTTCTATGTGGAGAGCGCTACAAATGCACACGTGAAGAACTTTGGCGATGCCTTTTATTTCACAGTGGTTGCCTTAACAACCGTGGGATTCGGTGACATCACGCCCCGGTCCGATGCAGGAAAGTGGGTCACCGTAATGATGATACTTTCAGGCATCGTCCTCATACCCTGGCAGGTCAGTCGCGTTGTGAAGGAATGGATACACATGGCTTCAAAGGAGGAGATCGTCTGCTCTAAATGCGGTCTCCGCTACCACGACAGGGACGCCTCCCATTGCAAGGCATGCGGGCATCTTATTTACCAGGAGTATGACGGAGAATAGCCTTAGGAAGGGGTCAGTACATGAGACCATTTGAACGGGAAGGTGGGCGGAAAGATGGAATATTCTCTATATTTCGTGTCTGAAGACCAGGCGAGGCACTCGGGGGAGTTTTTGGGTAAGCATGGCTTTGAAGTGCGAAAGCTGGGGTGGAGTCGAGCGAATGATTCATACTACGTGGTCGTGAGAAAGCCTATTCAGCCAGAGCAAGCTGAGCCGGTCCTTAGGGCCGTTTGCAAGAGATTCGGTGGGGTTTACAAGGACTATTTCTCAGAAACTGGACAGATCATAAAGCCAAAATAATAATAAAGACAAGATGAGCTCTCTAACCCGCTTCTGACGCGGCCTTGTCTGTTTTGGTGCCTCCTTGACACATAGGCGCATTTCCACTATATGCGGTCTTAGGAAGGACGAAAGCTAGGAGGCGAAAAGGCGCTTCGGAAAACGTCTCAGGAAGGAGGAAAGCCTATGTGGAGGAAATCTTTGGGGGGCCTGTTTGTGGTGCTGGTTTCCCTTTCAATGGCTCTGATCGTCCCTATCGGGGCAAGGGCAGCAGACAAACCATTTATATTCGGCCTTCTCCTGGTGGGGCCTTACAATGATCACGGTTGGAGTCAGGCCCACTACGATGCCGGCAAGTATGTGGAGGAACAGGTTCCGGGTGCCAAGATGATTTACATCGACAAGGTTAATCCGGCTGACAGACCTGGGATCACCGTTCCTCAACTGGTGGACGATTTGGTGTCAAAAGGGGCTGAACTCATCATTGCCAACTCCGACGATATGAAAGATGGAACGAGGGAGGCGGCCCGGCTGCATCCCAAGACCTATTTTATTCATGTCTCAGGCGATGATGTGCTGACCGGTAAGGCGCCCGGAAACCTCTCCAACATCATGGGACGCATGGAATACGGCAAGATGATGGCGGGTTTTGTGGCTGCGCTGACGACAAAAACGGGTAAAATTGGCTACCTGGGTCCCTTAATCAATGAAGAGACAAGACGTTTGGCCGCGGCAAGCTATTTGGGGGCTCGCTATGCATGGGAAAAGGTGCTTCGCGAAAATCCCATGGATCTAAAGTACGATGTGAAATGGATCGGGTTCTGGTTCAACATCCCGGGCGTCACGGCAGATCCCACCCAGGTGGCACACAATTTCTTCAATACCGGTCATGACGTGGTCATTTCCGGTATCGATACCACAGAGGCCCTGGTGGTGGCCCGGCAGAAGAGGCAGGAAGGAAAGGAGGTCTGGGCCATCCCCTATGATTACAAAGGCGCCTGTTCAGGAGGTCCCGAGGTCTGCCTCGGCGTTCCCTACTTCAACTGGGGCCCCGGGTATGTACATTTTGTCAAGGCGGTCATGCAGGGTGCTTGGAAACAAGAATGGCTTTGGCTAGGGCCGGATTGGCAAAATATCAACAATCCGGATACCAGTCATGTGGGTTTCCTGCGGGGGAAGGCCCTTTCCACGCCAGCCCAAAGGGCCCTTGATCGTTTCATTGGGGAGCTTGCCTCAGGAAAGGCAAAGCTCTTCGAGGGGCCCCTCTTGTATCAAGACGGGTCTGTTTTCGTCAAAGCGGGACAGACCGCCACAGACCAACAGATATGGTATATGGAACAACTCCTTAAGGGTATGACGGGTCAGAGCAAGGCCAAGTGATCCCTTTTGGACACCTGCTAAAAGCGCGCACCTTCTTCATGCTGGATGCCTGATGTGGGAGAGATCCAAGCCAAGGTATCCAGCATTCTTTTTTACCTAAACATGTCAGCATGCACCAAACCCCCAGCTGAGCGAACTTGGGGATGATGCCATGCCCTTTAGGGCGGGGGATGAGGGTAACGCCGCAGATGGGCGTTTTCCGACAGACTCAAGGGATTTTTGAAAGGTCGTCATGCGAATCGCGCTGCAGAATATCCGCAAGTACTACGGAGACGTGCGTGCCAACGATGGCATTCACATGAAGATCGCCGAAGGATCTATCCACGGCATCTTGGGCGAAAATGGGGCCGGCAAAAGCACCCTGATGAAAATCCTGGCCGGATATGTGCGCAAAAGTGACGGAACGATTGCACTGAACGACCGGCCTGAAGAATATGGGGGACCTTCTCAGGCGACCAGGCTCGGCATAGGTATGCTCTACCAGGATCCCCTTGACTTCCCTCCACTCACCGTTCTGGAAAACTTCATGGTGGGACGCTGCGGCGGCGTTCTCGCCAAAGAAGCCCTTCATCGGCGCCAATTGCTGGAAATGGCCAGGGCCCTTGGCTTCCGCCTGAATCCGGACGGGCGAGTACGTGAACTGACGGTGGGTGAAAGACAGCAGCTTGAGCTCCTGAGGCTTCTGGCTTTAGGTGTTGAGGTACTCATTTTGGACGAGCCCACCACAGGTATATCAGACGTTCAGAGGCGGATCCTTTTTAAAGCCCTCAATAAGCTGGCCCGCCAGAAAAAGACCATTCTTCTCGTCTCTCACAAACTGGAAGACGTGGAGACCCTCTGCGATAGGATCACTGTGCTGAGATCGGGACGAGTGGCTGGCGAGATGGATCGGCCTTTTGATACGAAGAGGCTCTTGAGTTGGATGTTCGGAGCCATGCCAGCACAGCCGCCTTGCAGCGGGGTAGAACCTGGAAGCCCTGCCCTTGTCATTGAGGGCGTTTCAGGTTCGGGGGGGAGGGCAGGACTTCGGCCGTGCACTCTGACAGTTCGAAAAGGGGAGGTGGTTGGTCTGGCCGGTCTTGCAGGGAGTGGCCAGGAGACATTTCTGCGTCTCGCCGCAGGCCTTAACAGGCCAAGGGAGGGCACCATTCGCATCGGCGATGAGATCATGACCGGCAAGGATCACCACGCCTTCAGGGCACGGGGCGTCAGCTTTCTTCCCACCGCGCGTCTGGAAGAGGGACTCATCCCAGGCCTGACCATCACAGAGCATTTCGCGCTTGCGCAGCAGCAGGGGATCAAAGTCCTTTGGAAAAGGGCCCAAAGGACGGCGAAGGAGAGAATAAAGCGGTTCCGAATCCTAGGCAGGCCCTCCTCGAAACCGGAGTCCCTTTCGGGAGGAAACCAGCAGCGTCTACTCTTGTCGCTGATCCCTGAGGACCCTCTCATCCTATTGCTGGAAAATCCCACCCGAGGACTTGACGTGGAATCCGTCCGATGGGTGTGGGAACATCTTATGACGTACGTCAACAAGGGAACCGGCATCATCTTTTCTTCCATGGAGCTAGAAGAGATCATCCAAGTGGCCGATCGCGTCGTTGTCTTTTTTGATGGGGCCATGGTCAAGGATGTGAGGACCTGTGACACTGACCTGAATGCCCTCGGACAAGCCATGGCAGGCAGGGTGTAAAGAATGAGTTTTGCTTCAAGGAGAATCAGACGGGTCTTAATTGAAAACGTGCTGATGATCGCGGGCATTGTGGCTCTGAGCACGCTCATCCTTTTTGCGGCAAAGGCCCCGCCCATGGCCGCGTTTCGACATCTTTTCATGGGGTCTGTGGGGTCATGGCTGAAGATCTCTCAGGTCCTCATGGGATGGATACCACTCACCCTGTGCGCGTGCGGGCTTGTTTTCAGCTTTCGCGTTGGTCTGTGGAATATAGGCGTAGAGGGGCAGGTGGTGGCAGGCGCCATAACGGCGACAGCCATCCTGCGATTGGGTGCTGAAAGCAGCATGCCGGGCACCATCCTGGTCATTGCTTTTCTAGGGGGTATGCTGGGTGGAAGCCTCTGGGCGGCCCTGGCGGGATTTCTAAAGGTGAAAGGGGGTGTGAACGAAATCTTCGGCGGTCTGGGACTCAACTTCGTGGCTCAAGGGATTACGCTGTGGCTCATCTTCGGGCCATGGAAGAGGCCCGGGGTCGCGTCCATGAGTGGTACCGAGCTGTTCCCGCCATCCCTCTGGCTTCCCACTCTCCACACCCTGAGGCTCTCGCCAGTGGGTCTGGCCCTGACATGTGCTGTCCTCATCGGAGCGGCCTGGGTCCTGAGCCGAACGCGACTCGGTCTCGCCCTCAAAGGGATTGGTAACAATCCAAGAGCGGCCTATCTGCATGGACTCAAGCCGAACCGTTACATCATCGTCGCCATGGGTCTCGCAGGGGGGTGCGCTGGATTGGCTGGCACCTTTCAGGTGGTCGGCGTGTATCATCGGCTCATCCCAGCCATATCCAGCAACTATGGATACCTGGCGCTCCTTGTGGTTATGCTGGCCAACTATCGGATCGGGGCGGCCCCTGCCATCGCCTTCTTCTTTGTCTGTCTCAATGTGGGTAGCATCCAACTCCCCATGATGCTGCAACTGGACTCCTCACTGAGCGGAATCATCCAGGGGAGCCTGGTCCTGGGGGCCCTCCTTTTGTATGGGTATCGGAGACGGAGGCAAGGTGGGGAGAAGGTGTAAGAGAGATTACACTTTTGCCGACACTTTTTAACGTTATCAACGGGATACGTTTGGGCCAATGACATGAGTGAATTGAACCTTGCCATTCTGTTAGGTTCTGTTGTGGCGGGAGCCGCCCCCATTGTCCTGGCCGCAGTGGGTGAGAACATCACTGAAAAATCTGGCGTGATCAATCTGTCCTTGGACGGTTCCATACTTCTGAGCGCCATGGTTGCGTTTCTGATCGCCTACGAGACACAGAGCCTGTCCATTGGTTTTTTGGGGGGTGCGGCCGCCGGGGGGCTTGTCGCCTCCCTGGTGGGGGTATTCAGCATCTATTTGAAGCAGTCACAGGTGGCTGTGGGGTTTGTGCTCACACTCACCGCAAGGGACCTGGCCTATTTCTTCGGGAACCCCTATTCACGACTCTATGGTCCTCAGGTGAGTCCCTGGCCCATTCCGGTGCTTCACAAGATTCCCCTCTTGGGGCCCATCTTCTTTCACCACGCCGGCATCATATATCTGAGCATGTTCATGATTGTCTTCTGGTGGTGGTACATGTACAAGACCCCTGCGGGTCTGCGACTGCGGGCTGTGGGAGAGTCCCCTGAGGCCGCCTATGCCAAGGGAACCGACAGTCGAGTGCTACAGGTGGGCTACACGATTTTGGGGGGACTCCTGGTGGGACTTGCAGGGGCCACCTTTTCCCTGTGCACCAAGCCGGGGTGGGGCCATCCCCAGGGGGCGGAGGGCACGGGATGGATTTCCCTGGCCATTGTCATTTTCGGTGGATGGCACCCTGTAAGGGTCGCCTTCGGGGCGTATCTGTTCTCCTTTCTTCAGGTGATGGGTATCCAATTCCAGGGACTGTGGCCCTCTGTGCCGGCACAGGTCTTTCAGGTGGCGCCATTCCCCCTGATGATTTTTACCCTGGTCCTCATGTACGCGGCCCAACAGGGATCTGCCGAAGCGGGCGGCCGGCGTTCCTGGCCACACCGAATCGCTGCTAGGTTAAGTGGTTCAGCCCCAGCAGCCCTCGGCAGATCCTTTCGCCCAGAGTAATTGTAGAAGTTCCCTTTTCTCCCTCTGGCTTCGGCTCGTAGAGGGGGTAGGTTTGACTGACCGGAGACAAGGCCATATCTACATTGTCATCTGCGATATAGACTGAAATTTCTATGGATTGACGCAAGAGATGGTAGATAAATCTAGCTATGAGGCGATTATTATCGGGTGCGGTATTGCAGGTGCTTCACTCGCCTACTTTCTTGCTGAGCGGGGCATGACAGACATCCTGATCCTGGAACGGGAGGAGCAGCCGGGCTATCATTCCACAGGGCGTTCGGCCGCCGTATTGGTGGAGTTCGATCTTGTGCCTTCGGTCCAGCAGTTGAAAATACTGGGCGCTCAATTTCTCCGAAACCCACCAAACGATTTTTCAGAGAACCCTTTGCTCCGGCCATCAGGAATCCTCGTTATGGTGAAGGGACCCTTATGGGCATTGGCCCAGCAGATGATACCGGGTTTAAGGCAAGAAGGTGTAGTGTTGGATTTGCTATCACAGGAAGACGCCTTATCCATTGTGCCGGTCGTATCACCCGACCACTTTGACGGCGCCCTGCTTTTCCCCGAAGACGGACATATAGATGTGCATGAGCTCTTGTGGAGTTATCTGCGAAATGCGAGACGAAGGGGGGTGGAGCTTCGCTCCGGAGAGGAGGTAAAGGGTTTGAAGGTAAGGCAGGGCAGGTGTGAAGGCGTTGTCACCAGCGCCGGAGCGTATCATGCTCCCTGGGTCATCGACGCGGCTGGCGCATGGGCCGGGAAGATCAGAGCGTGGGCAGGTTCATCCTCTGTTCAGCTCACACCCTATCGCCGCACCATCATCACATTTGCTGCTCCCGAAGGGCTAGAGGTGAAAACATGGCCTCTTGTTGCTGACCTGAGTCATGAGCTTTATTTCTCTCCTGAATCAGGGGGACTACTGGCGAGTCCCATGGATGAGGAGCCCATGGCGCCCTGCGACGCCCGTCCTGATGATCTGGTGGTTGCGCAGACAATCGAGCGGCTGAAGCAACTCACGCCCCGGTTGGTGCCCAAGTCCATCATCCGCAAATGGGCGGGGTTAAGGACATTTGCGCCCGATCAGGGCATGGTCATTGGAGAAGATCCCGCACTGGGGGGGTTTTTCTGGCTTTCGGGCCAGGGCGGGGCCGGTATAGAGACGAGTGCCGCAGTGGGTCAAATTGCATCGGATCTCATACTAGAGGGCCGGACTGAACTCATGGATGTGAAAGCCGTTTCCCCAGGGAGATTCAGTGAATGAGTCATTTCTAAAATCCTCCTAAAGAACGGCTTCCCTGCATTATGAGCCCATGCCCCTTGAACGGGAGTACAGTATGGAAGAGGAAAGGGAGGCGGCCGAGGTCGTCTACATGATCCTCGTTCGATCCAAGTACGCGCCAGAGGCTATGGTCAGGTTCTGGAAACGCGTTCAAGGGAATGAGGCCCTGAAGGGTAAGGTCAAACGGCTCAACCGCGATCTTGCCTTGGAGGAAAGGGTGGCGCTCCTGGAGGAACTCCTGCCAAAGTACGCGGGAGGACGAGAGCTGAAAGATAATGAACAGGCAGCAGAGACAGTGGAGACGGGGATCAACCATTTACTTCTGACAGGCGCATCTCAAGACGTGGATAAGGAACCGGGGAGGGAAACATTCGGTCTCCCTTGACGATGCACCTTCCCGGAAGTGGTTTAAGTATTTGACTTTTCAGTAATTCTCTCCTATCATTATTCACAATCTCTTCTTCATCTTATCCCCATGGGAATGTCTACAAGATGCCCCTGCCTTCCAATAGGCTTGCACTGAGAGGAAATAAAAAAGGGAAAGGGATTAAAGATTGTAATGGTGCAATGTTCAGAGTGTGGACACGAGGTGCCGGCCGGAAAAGACAGATGCTTGTATTGCGGGGCACAGCAGGAAGGGATTATCAAGGCTGTAGAGGGCTCGGATGCTGATGTGAAACCTGAAGGTGCCCCCAACCCAAGAATGGATGATATCCCGTGGCAGTTCGCCCTGGAGAAAACCAAACGCAGAAAACCCCTGGGCATAGCTGCACAGATCATTATTTTCTTTGCCGCGTTCGCCCTCGTGGGTTTTATCGTATTGCTGCTGAGTTAACAAAAGACACTCGGCGATGCCTATGGATGTTATGCATTCCAACGATGACTATGAATCACCTAAAGCGCCCGCCACATAAAAAACCTTCCAAACAAGATGAAGACATTTGCGAAAAGTGTAAAGGCCTCACTGGACAGATGCGCCAATTCTCTTGACTTGCCTATGGATTTGCATATGATGCCCATCAGTTAATCTTGTTTCTTTTATCTCAGGTGTAAACTGATGGCTGGTCATGCAAACAGAGAGATCCGTGCATTCGGGATACGCGTGCTCCTTTCGCGTCACCCTAAAGTACGAAAGTTAAAGCGTGATAATATACCCTCACATCACGGCAACAAATTCTGGACGTCGAGCTGGTTGTTGATGGATTACTTCAGGCGTCGTGGGCTGCCGAAAAGAGCCCATGTCATGGATGTGGGATGTGGCTGGGGACTGGCGGGCATTTACTGTGCGAAAAAACATGGGGCTGTGGTTACTGGCGTCGACATCGACTCAGAGGTATTCCCATTCTTGCGCCTTCACGCAGAGATCAACGATGTGAGAATAACCACTATGCGGAAGTCCTTCCAGGGATTAACTGGAAATCATCTGAAGAATGTGGATGTTCTGCTTGGGGCCGATATCTGCTTTTGGGATTCAATGATCGATCCCCTCAAAAAACTTATTCGCCGGGCCCTGAACGCGGGTGTGGACACGGTGCTCATTGCGGATCCTGGAAGAACCTCGTTTGACAGGCTTGGGAAGCATTTTTGCGATGAAATGAAGGGGGAGATTTTAGACTGGGCGGTACGCCGACCAAGACCTATTGAAGGACAGATTCTCAGGGTCACAAACGGTGGATAAGGTGCGAGTGCTTGACATTGCATGCAGAATGCTAGATCCTAAAGGCTACCTCCGGTCTGTGGGGACGCTGAATCATTCAAGGCTTTTCAATACCGGAGCGGAGAGGAAGTAAGGGATGGAAGATGAACGACGAAGGGCCCCGAGGACACCGTTTCGTCTGGAAGTGGAGGTGTGGGGTCATCAAGGGCCGCATAAAATCGAAGATCTGAGTACCAGCGGTGTATTTATTCACACAGAAACGCCTTCTCAATACAAACCGGGCGACGAGGTTGATCTTGTCTTGAAGTTCCCTACCGAGGGGGAGGCCATGCTCATAAAGGCCAAGGTTAGCCGTATAACCCAAGAGGGAATTGGTGTGAAATTCATCAACCTGACGCCCTACTATGCAGAGATCATAGAGAAATGTTATGATACTTTGAGTGACGCCAAACCGGAGGACGATTCCTGAATGGCATTCTTTAAACGTCTCCTCATCTTCGCTGTGTAGCTAGTGCCCATCCGGAAAAGAATAAATGGCCACTTGCAGTTTCCAGATCAGAAATGAGACATTTTTCTGCAAGGTCAAGGAATCCCGCTGATTGACGCAGCCTGCCCGCCATCGCGAGCCTGAACTCGCTCAGGCGAGGCGGGGGCGGGAGATTGCAAAAAGGGCCATTTCTCGGTGGAAACTAGCTAGCCATCTCTTTTTCGCACATAATCGCCCAAGATTTTGGCCACGGCCTTCCCATTCTCCTCCGCGGCGTCTGAGAGGGCTGCCATGAGCGCTTCAAAAGCCATTTTATGATACGCGGTACCGGTCTGCGACTCTGAAAAAGAGACGTAGCGCTCAAGCTCCTTGTCTGTCAGGGTCTGATAGATATAAATAAGGCTTATTTCGGTTGACTTCCTTGCACGCTCCTCTAACTGGGGCCGTTTGAGATCTATCTGCCTCCTCATCTCTTCCACACCCATACCCTTCTCTTTCGAACCGGCGTTAGCTACTGCGGTGGCGGTCTGCACAAGAATCGTCAATGCCACTTCCACATTCTTTTCCGATGCCGCAGTGGCCGCGTCGAGTCGCCGGATCAGCTCAAACCTGTTTTGCGGTGGAGGATTGCTCTGTAGCTGTTTGCCAAAGGCCTGCACATCTTGAAGTGTTTTTGCACTGAATTGGATGCTTTCAAGGGCCGTGATCTTTTCTCCTAAGGGGGATCGAAGCCAACTCATCACCGCCTGGGCCAGTTCAGGATCAAAATGGCTTTTCATGACCTCAAGAACTTTTTCTCGCATTTTCGTCGCCTGGAAAGCGTCGCGCCCGGCGCGTTGCAGAGCGTTGAAGAGATCAGGGGGTAGTGTTGCCTGATGCTGGGCGAGTCCAGAAAGATAGAGCCCCGCAACCTGGTTGACCAGGGTCGCCATCCCGGATTTCTCATAGAGTGCCAAGACAGAAACGCCCTTGATCTTTTTGGGGACGGCACCCTTTGGAGGCGTCCCGAAGGACCTCTGCATGTCAAGCTCCTTCGGGTCATACCCAATGGCGAATTTCTTTCCGTGAACCACAACAAAGATGGTATCCCCCTCCCTCCACACGTAATCGCAACGCAACTTACGCCCCCATTTGAGATACACGATGCGGGATTTTTTAATGGGTTCGGTGGGCAGGTTGTTTATGGTCTCTTTAGCACCATGGACGGGCGTGTGCCCCCAGGTGAAAAGAGAGATAAGGATGGATAGGAGAATCGTTTTTCTCATAAGCAACCCTTCCTCTTTGAAGCAGTCCCCCATCTCGCTATGCGAGCGATGGGGTTATAGGTGCATCCTCTTGAAATTTGAGCAGACTTAAAATGAATTGAGTGCTCTTGTCAACGGATTTTGGAGGATGTCATTTATTCAGAAAGAATGCCGGAGATTCAGCTGGGCGAATCGTTCCCAATTTTCTTGACTTGTACGTGATTACCCATAGTATTCTGATCCACGATATGCCCTTTCTTGGACAACGGGTTCTGAGAGAGAGGCCTGTGCGAAACCTCATAAAAGGAGAGGGGAAGAGTGATGGACGAAGACCTCAGACTAAATCTGGATTTGGCCGAAACCGTGACCGGTACCAGATCAAGGCGTTCCGGATCCCTAATGACGTATCTCATTTTTGCAGGGATAGTCGTTCTCGTGATGGTTGTAGGATTCGCTTTGTTTTTTCAATTCCACAAGCGTTCCACCACAGATCTAGAGCCCATCAAGAATAGACTAAAAATGGTGGAAAAAAGTTTGCCCCAACTTGCGGGCCTGGTTATGGAGCTTCAGCGATCTGTACCAAATCTGAATGCAAAGGGAGAAGCTCTGACTCAGAGAATGGATGAGCTGTCCCAGAGAATGGATGAACTGTCCCACAAGGTTGCCCAGCTACAGGCGGCCACTGTCACTGATAAGGCGGAGGGCAGGACCCCGCTTCGTGCCCCAAAAGAATCGGTCGTGAAGCCCGAAAAGGCCTACCATCAGGTTCAGCCGGGCGATACGCTCTATCGGATCGCGAAGAAGTACGGGATCTCCGTGGCCGAACTGTGCCGTCTGAACCAAATAAGTACAGGGCAAGCCATTAGACCAGGTCAGAAATTGTTGATCTCCAAACAGGGGTCTAGGTAAGTCCATGGCGCCCAAATGAAAGGTTAGGACACACAGGCATCGGACTGCGTACCTACCTGTTGACAGAGGCAGGGCCTTTAATGGCTCTGCCTTTTTTAATTGCCGAGGGCAATCACCAGAAGGGTTTTGCATGCTTCTTGCATTAATCTTTCGATCTAGGCGAGGATTTGCTGGAAGTGACCGTATGACGCTTCTCAACATGTCCTGAAGCCCAGGGGGATCGTGTCCAGAGGGAAAAGTGAGGACATGAAACGCTCTTGGGGCCAGTAGCCAACTGAACAAAATTTGGCACATGTTGACACTTTTCGACAATCCCTACGGACGTCGAAGGTCCTGGTCCTTCAAGATCAGGCAATCTGACCTGCCGCCCCAGAGAGAAAGAGAGGGAGAAAAAGCCTTGGTGATTATTTGTCCCACCTGCAACAAGGATTACAAAATCCCAGATGAGAAAATAGGTAAAGCTCGTGCAAGAGCCACATGTAAGCATTGCGGCCAAGTCATGGTGATCGACCCGGGTGGAGCCGTGTGCTCGAAGAGAAGGGATCCAGGAAGTGGGGTTTCCATGGATCATAAGGTGCTCATGGATTTTCCAGAGCTGCAGGGCATATCTCCAGAAAAAGTTGCGTTTGAAGAGATTTTTTCGCCTAGCAAGAGAGGTGGATACAGAAACAGGAAGAACAAGTTCAAAGTCAAGATCCTGATGGCCGTGTTGGAGGTTCTGGACAAGATCATAAGAGATGGCGAGAGGGTCATGCGAATCGGCAAGGGTACGGCCTATTATCCTGCTGAACTGTTGTTTGGCAATGGCTGGCTGACAATGATGTACAACCACTATGCTATTCTTGCAACCAATCAAAGAATCCTGCTCATAAACGTCAACTCGAGGATGAAAGGCACGACCCACTACCTGTTTCAAGTGCTCTACGAAGACATAAGAAAGGTCAAAAGGGGTATATTTTTTAGTAGCATGGTCTGGGATCGGATAAGGTCAAAGCGACGCGTACTCACCCAAGTGAAACGTTACATCTCCAAAGAGCTGAAGGACTTCATAATGGAGCGGAAAGACTGCGTAAAAGAAGAACCAGGGGCGGTGCTAGAATGCCTTTGCCCTTCCTGTTTTGTCCCGCTTGAAAAAGGCCTAACCGAATGCCCTTCCTGTGAAGCTTCTTTCAAGACGCCCAAGAAGGCCTGGCTGAGATCGCTGATTCTCCCCGGATTGGGAGATTTCTATTTGGGTCACAGGGCCCTGGGGGCCGCGGAATTGATGGGATCCCTCATGGTATGGGCGTATGCTTTATTTCTCGTATATCATGGCCAGAAGGATGGGCTTTTCGTGGCGGTGCTTGTTTTGCTTTTCTACAACTGCACGGACGCGGTGGTGACCTATTTCATGGCAAAAAAGGGCTACATGTTGGCTTAGATGGAAAGTATAATGGAAAGGGCGTGCCATGAAAACGCCAAAGCGATAAAATACTTGACTAAGTGGTTGTTTTTATGATATTTTTTCTAATATATGGATGCTCAGATGAGCATTAAACAAGCGGGATTTAAGGGGAGGAATGCGGAATAGCCCATTTCTTTTGTGAGAGGTGGGGGATTTTCGTATGAGGAGATAAGAAGACGTGAGAAAAAAGGAAATCATTATAACAATGATCCTGGCGGTTCTGTTCGTCCCGATGCTCTCTCATGCTGAGTACTTTGTTGTGCTCAGGAATGGGGAAGTGCGATCAGGACCGGGTACCGAATATCCCATTGTGGATACTGTGAGGGGCTCTGAGGTTTTTGAACTTCCCTCCTCTTTCGAGTCCAGGCAGGATGCCACATGGATCCCCGTAGAGTGGAGAGAAGTGCCGAGGGCAACCGAGGTGAAGGGCTGGTTCCAGTTAAACACAAAAACTGAATATATGGAAAGTGGAGAGGTTGTGGAGGGATGGTACCTGTCCACGCTGGAGAGCATACAGAACGTGGGGCCGGGTGAAATTCTCTATTTCATCATGGAAGATGAACCCGAAAAGCTTCGCTATGGGGAGATGTTGGCCAGAGTGAATATGGAAAAAACCTTGGGCGGATTACTCTACCGAAAGGCAAGGTTCAAGCTCAAGGAAAAGGTTCCGAAACAAGTGGAAGTGGAGCCGGAGCTTGGGCGATTCTACTGGTTTTTCACGGGCGGCTGTCAAGGGGACACGAAAACAGGAACCCTTGTGGAAAGACTCATGCAAAGGAAGACCTGCGTGGGACAGCCCTACGAGCTTGGACTGTTTAGGGTGAGCGCAGGCTTCGAAACGCTCTACACCAGGTGGGTCCATGCGGGTCTGGGAGAGAGGGTGGATGAGCCTGATGTGGCCCACAGGCTCTACGAGATCAGGAAGTCGGGCTTCCCCATGACCGTACAGGCAGATATACTAGATCGCAGGATCTGGACGGGCATGACCAAAGAGATGGCCCGACTCTCCTGGGGGGAGCCTTCCTGGGTGAACACAGGCAGGTCCAACCGGCGTGGCAAGGAGCAATGGGTCTACGACTACGGGACGAACTCTTATTACCTTTATTTCCAGGACGGGGTCCTTGAATCCTACAGGAAAATGGGACAGGGTATGAGGAGGTAAGAGGTCCCGTGCTGAAAGGTTGGTAATAAGCTAGGGGATGCCCTTTCTAAGTGTTCAATCTATGCTCCCAATCAAATTCTGTGGATGTGACGTGACTCTCCATTCGTTGAATACGACGCTCAAGGTTCTCATATCTTCTCTTCAGCCGATCGGCCGCCGATTTCGGTGAATGAATATAGCTCTCATAGAATTCCTGCTGGTCGCCCGTTCGCAAGGGTAAAACCGGTTCCGGCTTCATGATGAGAGCCGCAACAAAATACAACACGACAATGGGCCAGAGCCCGGTAAAAAACAGGAGTATGAGGGCAACGGCCCGTGTCCAAAAGGTGGAAAAATCAAAATATTCAGCAATGCCTCTGCACACCCCTAGTATGATGCCATTTCGAGAACGATACATCCCCCCACGAAGAATTTTTTCGATGCGTTTCATGATTCACGGTCCTTTCCTTTTCGATCAAGAATAATGGTCTCCAATGATTCCACCCGTTGTTCCATTCTGGACAGACCCTCATAGATTTCCTGGACCATTTTGGCTTCCTCAGCCTGGGCTTTCTGGTCTGTTCGGGACAAACCCCCTTTCAGGATTTTGATGGCCAGTAAGATGGTTCCTCCCACAATCGCTAATGCCAGCACTGTTCCCCCGAAAATGACCATAAGACCCATAACGACTTGCATCGCTCCACGAACTCCTTCAGATATTTTGCAGGCTCTCCACTCATATGGTGCCAGCTAAAGAACCCATGCCATCCACTCTACTACGATCTTAACAGGAATGGCAACTGCGAGAGACCTCATTGAACGCCACCCACTTTGCTGACCCATGCCTTCATAAGCCGCATAGGGATCCATGCACGTGGTGTTAGCTGGACGAAGCCTTTTCGTCCTTTTTTATCAGAGAAGATTTTAGGCTCTTCAATTCCTTCTCAATTTCTTCGTCAACGAGAAGGCTGTCAAATTCTGCTTCCAGGTCCGGCTTTCTTCCAAAATTGACCAGATCAGCTTCTGCTTCCATGCGTTCAATGCGGTTTTCAAGTTCCTCAAACTTGAAAATGGCGTCAGAACTGTCCATGCGTCGGATTTCTTCTTGAGCCCGTTTTTTCCTGTTTGCATGAATGTGACGCTGTACAAGGACGCGCTGTCTTTCCCGGGCGCTCCCCAGTTTTTCTTCCAGTTGCCGGATATCGTCCTGATACTGCTCGACCATGGCATCGAACTCCATGAGCTCGTTGTCCAGAGCATTTGCCCTGTCTCCGTATCTGCGCTTTTCAACAAGGGCTTCTCTTGCCAGGTCATCCCGGCCTTTGTTCACGGCAAGCTCAGCCTTTTCTTGCCAACTCATCTCTCGGGAACGGGCCTCGTCCAATTGACGCTGAACCCTTTTCCTGTTTGCCATAACCCCGGCACAGGATGCCTTGATTTCAATCAGCGTGTCTTCCATCTCGCGGATCATAAGTTTAATCAACTTTTCAGGATCCTCCGCCTTGTCCAGCATGGCATTCATATTGGCGCTGACGATATCACGAAATCGCGTAAAAATTCCCATGTTCTGACCTCCATGATTGGGTTTCAACCCAAGATGAGGCAGGAAGTGTGCCATAAGGGGCCACCCCTCAAAAGCCAAGCAAATTCGAAAGGTTAGAGCCTTGACAGGCCACTAAAGGATGTGCTATCATTAGCCATATATTAGCCAAAAAAGCTAATATATAGCAAATTTGGCCATGAAAACAAAAAGACCCCATTCCAGAGCCCATACCCCCGCGCGGTATCACAAAGGAACGATGGAGGCCCTAGGAGAGTCGGAGGCATTCCTGGAATTTCAAGAACGTCTCTCCAAGGTGGCCGTGGTGGACAGGCCTGTGCTCTTAGTGGGCGAACGGGGCACTGGCAAAGAACTTGCCGCATCCAGACTCCATTTTCTTTCGCCGCGTTGGCAGGGTCCATTGATCGCGCTCAATTGTTCAGCGCTCAATCCTAGCCTTATTGAGTCAGAACTGTTCGGGTATGAAAAAGGGGCATTTACGGGTGCTGAGCAGAGGCGGAGGGGGAGATTTGAGGCCGCGGAGGGAGGGACGCTCTTTTTGGATGAGATAGGCACCATCCCCATGGAAGTGCAGGAAAAGATATTGCGTGTGGTGGAATATGGAACCATCGAACGTGTAGGGAGTTCGGAAAGTATAGATGTGGATGTCCGCATCATCGCAGCCACCAATGCCAATCTGATGCGTCTGGTGGCAGAGGGTCGATTCAAGCAGGACTTGCTGGACCGGCTATCCTTTGATGTGCTGTTCCTGCCTCCCCTCAGGGAAAGGAAGGGAGACATTCTCTTACTGGCCAATCACTTTGCCGGCAGAATGGCCTTTGAATTGGGTGGAGAGGAGATACCCCGGTTCAGCGATGGGGCCATCGCGGCACTTGAAAACTATTCTTGGCCTGGAAACGTGCGTGAGCTTAAAAACCTGGTGGAGCGCGCCGTGTATCGATCCCATTCATCGCTCATCACAGAGATTGAGTTTGACCCCTTCCGATCTCCGTATGGTGAATCCCACACACCTTCACCCGAAGAGCCCGCAAGCGACACCCAGCGACCCTCGATAGAGGCGCTTACTGACAAACCATTCAGCGAGGCTGTCAAGGACCTCAAGATTCGTCTTTTGAAGAGGGCCCTTGCGAAGACCAAATACAATCAGAGGAAGGCGGCTCAGATTCTTGGATTGACTTATCATCAATTTCGAGGTCTGTATCGTAAGCTTCGCGAAGAGATTAAATAGTCTTTTTATGATGATGGTATCTGTTTCAATATTCCTTCGCGTTGCTCATTAATTCTTTGTTACTACGCCAAGCATTTACTAACGTTCAAAAGTTTTGGCATAGTCCCTTGAAGCAGCAGGTAAAACAGGTAATAAGAGTTTGGTCGATTCTACGGCCACGCCAATCTCCTCAAGCTGATGTCTATTTGGCTCCTTGCCGGTGGTCTGATCTTTGAGGGTTTAAGTAAGATTTCATAAATAAAGATGGGACATTCTGCGATAAGTCTATGGGCGTAAACCCTCGAAGATCAAACCACTGCGGAGTTTGGGTGGAATTTTTTCCGAGATATCATCTTTCGGAGACCGGCGTAGCCTCCGAATAGGCAAGATCAAATGGCCTATACTGGTGAACGTTAGCTGAAATTTGTGATCACCTTCCTTCTTTATATTAAAAGGGCATTTTGCAGCGTGGTATTGACTCTTCAGAGATGATGAAAATATAATTCACGGTCACCGGAGGCAGAAGAAGGGGAGGATAAATTATGAACGATGAAATAGAAGAAAAAATTGAGCAGGAGATTGTCAGGCGTGCCTTGAAAAGATCTTACTTTCATAAACGGGAAAAAGAGAAACGCCTGTATGCAAAGGACGTGTTAGATGTTTTGGAAGAGATGACGGATTTGCCTCGTTACGAGCTAATGAAGATTGCCGAAGAGGTGAAAACCGCATACGCTGAGGATGGTGAGGGTCTTTTTTCAATCAGGTATCAACTTATTCTTGTCGGGCTTCCCATACTCACTCTCCTTGGCCTGCCCATACTTGCGGTATGGTTACTTTGAATATAAGGCTAAGGATGGCCCTCTGGTCATCCAACTTGCGTTCGTGGTTTTGAGGCCAGAGCACAACGTAAAAGGAGTAAAAGAGGATGAAAAAAAAGGTTCTATCAGTCCTGTTTGTCTTAAGTATCTTCATACCCATAGGCCAGGCTTTGTCCAATGAAAATCTGGATGCTGCCCAGGAACTATTTAATGCCCAGGAATATAAAAAGGCCGTGAAGAATTTAGAGAAGATGACCAAAGAAGATCCGTCCAATACGAGGGCCTGGGTCCTAATGGGTGATTGCTATCGTAGTTGGGGAAAAGACAAAAAGGCGATCAAGGCCTATGAAAGGGCTATTGCCCTGGACGCTTCGCAAAAAGAGGCGCTTATGGGCATGGGGATGAGTTATGGCAATATGAACAAGTATGGACTAGCCATCGTATCTCTGAAGCACCTTGTTGAAATTGATCCTTCCAATGCACTGGCGCATTTTTACCTGGGTGTCAGTTATGAAGCCTTAAGAAGCATGAGCTTAGCCTGGGAGGAGTACAAGATTCTCAAGACCCTCGACGAAGAGCTTGCAGATAAACTCTATCACATCATCTTCTGGTGATCTGAATGAAAGCCCGTCTTTTAAGCCCGATACTTTTAGAGAGTTCAAGGGCGCTAGGATGTAAATGACTACAGGCGTTTTCTTCCATGAAAAGTTTCGTGGCAAGGAGTGGCTCATCATCGGCGACAAATTCAGAAATTTTCCCCATGCCATGAAACATGTCCTCAAGCTTCCACAGGTCAAATTATTTGCTCCGCAAATGGTTTCCGAAGATTTGTTGCTGAGGATACACACGTCAAGATTTGTCCAAAACCTGAAAAAGGCGTGGTACTGGGAAGGGGCCCTCTACTCTGTGGGCGGCTGTGTTGAAGCGACGGAAAGAATACTCTCCGGTGATATGACAAATGCCCTGGTCTTTACCGTTGCCGCCGGCCATCATGCAGAACGCGACTCTGCTTGGGGGGGTACCTATGCCTCTTGCGCCGGGCCGGCATTTTTCAATGCCCGGGAAAAACTTGGACCCACCCGCTTTGCCATTTTAGACACGGACCGGCACCACGGTAACGGGACGAGGGACATTTTCCTTCATGACGATGACGTGCTCCACGTCTGTTTTTGTCACTGGGATCGAATAGAGGGAGACGGTCTCAAAATCTGTATCAACACCGCCTATCCAATGACCGATGAAGACTATATGAAGGTGGTAAAACAGGAATTCATTCCCAGGGCCAGAGCCTTTGAGCCTGATATGATACTCCATAACTTGGGTCATGACACCTGTCAGCTAGATTATGGCGACCTTGGTTTGACCCAGGAATTCTTTCCATGGCTTGCCAAAGAGATAAAAGAATTTGCTGGGGAAATATGCAAGGGGAGATACCTGATATTGACCCACGGGGGACAACGTGCGGACGTTGCCGAATATATCTTCCCCAAGATTGTGGAGGTACTGGCAGGGGAGTGAGATGACGCTCTCGTAAATTGAGGACAATATAGGATGCATCCGTTTCTGGCACACCTGATTGGCGACTTTATACTGCAAAACGAATGGATGGCCACCCACAAGAAGCGAAGCTCGGTAGCATGTCTGGTTCATACGCTCGTATATTTGATCCCATTTTTGGTATGTGATCTCCTGTGGTGGCAGATTGTAGTCATTGGCACGCAGCATTTTGCTCAAGATCGTAGCGGATTTGTGTTGTGGTGGATGCGTGTTTGGAAACGTACAGATCCGGAGAACTGGAAAGACTTGCCCCTATATGTGGATCAGGCTTTTCATCTCGTATGGATTCAATTTGTTATCTGGCTTGGGGGTGTGTGATTCATAGGTACTGACTTCTTGACACATGGAACTCTTTCTACTATACTCCCCAAACTCAATAGCGAGTTGGTAGGAATTGTGACCCGCGAATCAGACTTATCATAAGGAGGAAGGAAGGATGGCCAAGAATTACGTTTACAAGTCTAAACTGTACGAAGTGTTAAAGGCGCAGGGTTTGAGACTGAGCGGTGACGCAATCGATGCCGTGGACGAAATGGTCGAAGAGGCGATCAAAAAGGCCGCTGAGCGCGCAAAGGCGAATGGGCGCAAGACGGTTAAAGGCTGCGATTTCTAAGACTTAGGCACAAGACCCAGTCTAAACAGAATATCCCCTGATACCTGTTCCTGCCCCAGGTCCCAGCAGGGGTTGAGGGTCTTCTCTGTTCGGCTTGCCTCCATTTAAAGGCTGACGGGGGAGGCCTCGCAAGATGTGTTCTCACTCGGCTCCCAGCAGGACCCATTGTGTCCTGCCGGGAGTTTTACTTTTGTGCGCTGAGATCTCGCATTAATGACCGATAATACGTCATTAACGTAAAAAAAGAAGACGACCCTCCTCTGGTTCCAAAATCCAGTCCTTCTATTTTTCTTGACCCGCAAAGGATTTTCAATAGTATGCTTTTCAGCTAAGGATAACGGCTTCCGCTTGGCTTCGCCATACAGGCCCCAGGGTCCCGATGAAACGGGATCTCCACTTCTTTCCCACAAGCCGCGGGGAGACGTACTTATTTAACCCCTAGACAAGGGATGCCCGAGATGAAGGTCCCTCCTCCCAGACTCAACAGGCCGTGGCTTTTTGAGGCTTTCCCCGGACTTCGAGAACAGCTTCCCTGGACACCTCTGGTGGAGGCACCCACACCCGTGCACCGCTTAGAAAGGGTTAGTGCTCAACTGCGCAAAGAGGTTTGGATCAAGCGTGATGACAAGACCTCATCAGAGTATGGGGGGAACAAAGCCCGAAAACTGGAGTTTCTCCTGGGAGAGGCCCTTGCTCAGGATCGCAAAAGGGTGTTCACTGGGGGTGGGTTGGGAACCAACCACGGCTTGGCCACAACCATTTTCGGGAAAAAACTGGGATTTCATGTGAGGCTGGGACTGTTTGATCAGCCCGTGACTGCCCATGTTCGCAACAACCTCCTCCTGTATCAGGCGTTCGGGGCAGAGATGAAGTATGCGGGCTCCGCGCTGAAGGCCGCGCTGCGATACTATTTATTCGAAAAGATCCGGCAACGCCGCGCCTACCTTATTCCCCTGGGCGGTTCGAGTCCTCTGGGTGCACTCGGCTATGTGGATGCCGGGTTGGAGTTTGCTACACAGGTACAGCGCAAAGAAGCGCCCCTCCCCCAAATGATCTTCGCGGCCTTGGGCACATGTGGCACGGTGGCCGGGCTCGTACTAGGGCTGCGGCTTTCTGGTCTCGCTACCCCGGTTGTGGGGGTACAGGTTGCTCCTGGCGCCTTTGCCAATCCGAAGGCCGTGCTCCGTTTGGCGCAAAAGGCCTTGAAATTGATGCAATGTCTCGACAGGTCCGTTCCCCGCGTGCAACTCACCCTTGAGGACTTTCCCGTAGAGCGGGAACATTATGGCCCTGGTTACGGGCATCCTACGCCTGCATGTCGGGAAGCGATTCAGGTTATGGGCGAGAGTGAGGAGATCTTTCTGGATCCCACCTATACGGGCAAGACCTTCGGGGCGCTCCTGGCACGAGCAAAGTCTGAACACGAAGAAGGGCCGGTACTTTTCTGGAATACACTCAGCTCTGTAAACCTTGACTCTGTGGCACAAGGTGTAGATTTTCGTTCTTTGCCTGTGGCATTTCACCGCTTTTTTGAATGCGAGTTGACGGAGTGAAGCTCCCCACCAAAGGACCTTGGCGGGTGAATATGCCAACACGTGGATAATTTGGCCATAATAGGAACAGAGTAGGAAGGCAAAGATGTAGGGGGTACTACTGGGGAGGCTTCTTGAGTTTTTTCAGACGCTCTATGGCGAAGTCATATTCAATCCAGCTGTCCAGGTATGACTCCAGTGCCAGTTTATAATGTTTGATCGCTCTCTTCTTGTCTCCAGAACCTTCTGCCCAGAAACCCAGGGGCGTATATGCGGAGATGAGGTTTTCAGGACTTTTACCCGCCCCCTTTTTCAACGCGGCCAAGGTTTGTTTCCCCAGCAGATATTCGCTTATGGTCAGATACCAGGGATCCCTTGTCTGGCGCATAAACGCCTCGAGACTTGCTCGGGCCTCATCCTCAAGCCCCTGGTAGTGCAAGATGCCAGCCTGCAAAAGCCCCAGGCTCATACGATCAGAATTTTGCCTGCCCTTTTCCTCGAGCACTGAGCGGATGTATTTCAGGGCCTGAGGCCATGCCTCGTCCGCGGCGCTGTAAAAAGCCAACGCCAAGGCAATGTTACGGTTATTCGGATATAGTTCATGGATTTTTTCCAGCACCTGCAGCTTTTCCTTCATGGTGGTCGTCTCACCCACAAGCTTTGCCCTGAGGGGACCCAGTTCGTCCTCACGGCTTTTTTTCTGTTCCCGGGCCTTTTGGGTAGCCTGATTAAAGAGCTCCAGGTTTGCACTATATTCGGACCATTCCTTCTCAGTCTTGAGGGATTGGCGCCGCAACTTCTGGACTTCCTCCAATTTGGAGCGCGCGAGCACGTATTCCCAAGCATTCACATCGGCCGAAAGGACGGCTTCTTGCAGCAGCCTTTCCGAACCCCTCCAGTCTTGGTTCTTGAACCGAACGAGGCCAGCCACATAATAGAGCCAACTCTTTTCGGCCTCGGTGTACCAGGCCTTGAGGGCCGATTCCTCGCTAATGACTCCGTCAAGAACCCGAACCAGATAACCGTGGAATTCGGCGGGTGAGCGCCAGTCAGAGGCAAGTAAATTCTGGCGATGGGAGTTTGCCGCTTTGCCATTAACAAGCCAATCGATGATGGAGAGCATCAACCTGGAATCGTTGTTTGCCGCATCCATGGACAGAGACTGTGAGAAAAGGCGTCTCGCGCCCTGTAGGTCTCCCATGCAGAAATGCATAACGCCAGCGGCCATGACCAAAGAAGGTTGCACGCCCCTCTCCAGTTCCTTATCGGCAAGGTCTTGCGCCTCAGCCCACCGACCCTGCATGGCCGCCTCAGATATTTTCTTGACCGTCTCCTCTACAGAAAAATCCAACACACCATTCCACTTGGTCTGGCCCGCCTTTATTTCCTCAAGGAAGTCCACCACCTTAGTTATAGGTAAAACCATACCCATGTCCCATCTGGGGGTGACCATGGGCACCAGCCCCTGGGCCCAGTCCAGCGCCACACCCGAGACGATGCCGATGACCTTGCCCCGTGTATCAATAATAGGTCCGCCGCTATTCCCTTTGTGAATGGAGGCATCAACCTGGAGCATATTTTCAAATGCACGCCGCACATGGCCAGTGGTCACACTCACATTGACCGTAGCCTCCTGGGTTCGGCTGCCTAAAGGGAAACCGAGTGTTATGAACCGCGAGAGTTTTGGGACGCTTTGTGGATCCATCGCCATATCTAGGGGCAAGGGCTTTAGTCCGGCAGGGACCTTGTCTATTTTTAATACGGCGAAGTCGTCCTGTATGGGGGATGCAACGATCTGACGCGTTTGCGTGGGCATTTTGGGTATGCCGGCGATGGTAATGCCTGGTTTCGATTCTGAGCTCATGGCGTCCTCGACGAAATAGACATCGGAGAGGTCGGGGGCTTCCATCACAGCTGCCACACGATTAAAGGCCTTGGTCCCTTCAAACCATAAAAACAAACGATACCCGAAGCGTGGGGATATGTTGTTGAATTGGTGTTGTTGCACGGTGGCGTAAAGACCCATGTCCTCCATCCAGGGGCAGACCACATGCCGGCTCGTCAGCATATAACCCTCGGCGTCCACAAGAAAGGCTGTTCCTTCGGCCACATTGTGATAAGACTTCTCTCCCTCCACCTCTAGCCAATACTCAACGAGCAAAAAGGCTATCGATGGTGCATACTGATTGGCGAAACCCTCCAAGGCGGTGGCCGCATCCTCCTTCCTCTCGCCCCGTTGAAGCCAAGCCAAGTACCCGGCAACGACAAGGAGGACAAGAATGCCCGCAAAAAGGCCGATCCTTTTTGCGAGCCGCTTGGTTGGTCGGGCGGCAGCCAAAGGTATTTCCGGTTGTTCTTCTTTGGGGGTCATGACCACGTCAGGGACTTGCACTCCCCCGTTTGCCATCTCTCTTTTCCTGATACGGGCCAAAGAGTCCGCCACCTCAGCCATAGATCGGGGACGCATGTCAGGATCGTCGGCCAGCATGACTTTGAGCAAGACCTCAGCCTCACGTGGCAGGTTCAGCTCTTCCACTTTGGATATGAAGTCGGTACTTTCCAGATCAGCTGTGAGGAGTTCAACAAAGACCTTCCCTAGGGACCAGATATCGCTCCTGAAATCGAGCGGCCGCTGGTTGATGATATCCGGATGGCAATGCAGAAGTCTCTTTAGCATGGGGCCGGGTCGGTCCAGTTTGGGGTCAAAGAATCGAAAAAGTTTGTAGTCGATCTTGACCTGAAGCCCTTTGCCATCGCCATTGATGGGAATAATATCGCTAAGAATGAGATGCGGTATGAAGTAGCCCTCCTGGTGGAGCAGGGAAAGGGCAGACGCCATTTGATAGAACAGGTCAAGGAGCACCCTGCGGTCGCTAAGGCGTTCTGAAGCGAGCAGAGAACCCCAACTTTCCGTGTCTAACCATTCGCTGATTCGGTACCACAACCCATCGGGTGCCTGTCTGATGGCATAATGCCTGACAAAACCCTCGTCTGGCAGTTTCTTCAACTCTTCCAACTCTCGCCTGAGTCGCGTCGCGGCCGCCTCATCCACCCCTGACTCTGGCGTGAAAAGGCGGATCATAACCATCTCACCTGTGCGCTGCCGGATGGCGCGGCAGAGGAAGCTGGCGTGGCCCTCATGTAGCACGTCCACGATCCGGTAGTCGTCAATATATTTTCTCCCCTCGCCCACATGATTGCCGCACGAAGGACAGATGGTGATTTCTTCGGCAACCGGCTGATCACAGTTTGGACAGAGTTTCAAGGTCCGTTCTCCAGGGATAAGTTGTTACAAGCGTCCGGGGCTATCGGGGCTGTCGTGCAGAGAGAAATGAACAGTCAGAGAGAAGTTGTACACTTTGTTTTCGAAATGCGTCAGACAAGAAAGTGGAGAGTCTTTGAAGGCCAGATTTCGGATGATGAGCAGTTCGTGGTACAAAGCCCGGCGATTGATTTCTCCATTCTTATCAATAAATTGTAAAGGACTGGGACCCATGTGTCAAGGAGTAAGCATTCCGTGGAGATCAAAGAGGACATCAGGAACCTTTGCAGATACGTTCCAGAATCCCCTTGTTGTTCACGGCGACTGCCTTATATAGCCAAAATGTAACGACATGGAAACACGCCCCCACTCCCTGTGATCATATAGAGAGATGGGACATATCATGGTCAGGACAAGGGAACAAAGATCAAATAGAAAATCCTTTACCTGTAATTCAGGATTGTGAGATGCTTAAGGAAGTTTTTTATGATGAAGGTGGAAATAAAACATGCCAATTAGGATACTGGGCGGCGGCATTTCAGGACTCACAGCGGCCATTAATCTGAAAAGGGCGGGCTTTGACGTGGAAGTCCATGAAAGAAAGGACTATTGCGGGAAGCAGACAAAAGACTTTCAGTTCCTGGAAAACTGGACATCCAATGAAGACGCGCTTGACGCCCTGAGAGGTATGCATATTGAGACTGATTTCTATGTGAAGCCGTGGTATTCCCAAGAGATCCTCAGTCCCACTTTAAAGAGGTACATGGGAACATCCACCCAGCCTTTGATGTATCTCGTCAGGAGGGGTCATCGGGAAGGGTCCATTGATAAAGCCTTGGAGGAACAAACCAAGAAGTGCGAGATCAAAATCATCTATAATTCCAACCTTGAGCATAAAGAAGCCGACATCATTGCAACAGGACAGAGAAGTCCCTCATTTGTCGTGACAGGCATTATGTTCAGACTCGACCATCCAGACAAATCCATTGTCTTGCTGGACAATAATCTTTCATACAGGAGTTACTCATACTTCATCGTGGATGATCAATGGGGAGAAATCGCGTGCGGGAATCCTAAAGGCCTGAAAGGGTATGGCGATCGTCTGGCGTTAACGGTAAAGAAGTTTGAGCAGATATTGAAGGTAAATGTAGAGAATATTGAGGAGAGGTTTACATCTGTCATTAACTTCGGATTCTTGAATCAGGCAAAAGTGAGAGGTCAGTATTTTGTGGGAGAGGCTGCAGGATTTCAGGATCACCTAGCCGGGTTTGGCATGGGCTATGCCTTTAAATCCGGTTACCTCGCAGCCCGAAGCATTATTGAAAGCCTTGACTACGACCGGTTATGGCAAGAGGACTTTCTAAAACCACTTAAGATTTCATCCAGGAACCGATGGATATATGACAGATTATCCAATGGGGATTTTGAGAGATTTGTTGATTTACTGCGGAGTAAGAATCCCCTGGTTGCATACTTGAGAGGCGGAGATGATATGCGGTCTATCATGAGGACCCTCTACAACACAGCCATATCCTTATTTCATGTCTACTTCATGGGCAGGTCGATCCTGAGGTCCATTGATATACGGAGACTGAGCGGTTCATAGAAAATAAGGGGTTTACACATGGGCACACTTAGATAGAAGGAGATGAGTATGGGGAAAAAGCCATATATTGTGATACTGATTTTGTCGCTCGTGGCTGGTGTCATTGGCGGCGCACTGTCGAGCAAAATTCTGTGGAGGCAGGCAGAGACACCTGAGGATTTAGAGCTGAAGAAGGTCATTGTTGCGAACGAGATCCATTTGGTAGACGAGCATGGAAAGGCCCGTTGGGTATTGGCATTTTCTAAAGATGGAGAGCCGAGTGTCACATTCGTGAACAAGGACGGCTGGGCGCCCATGGCCATGGGTGTCAACAGGTATGGATTTCCTTTTTTCAACATGGTTCTGCAGCCTCGTAAGGGTGGAGGCCCGTCAATCGCATTGATGGATGGCCGAATGAAAAATCGTGCCGTATTAGGCCTATGGGAAGATGGAGAACCCTATTTGACGCTTCTGGACAGGAGCGGGCAGGTACGCGCGACCCTGGGAAGCACAATACTCAGGGATTCTTTGACGGGCTCCAGTATAAGGCGTCCGAGCTCATCACTGGTCCTTTTTGATGAAGACGGAAAGATCATCTGGTCTGCACCCCAACACAGGGTGCGTCCCATCCAGTTTTCAAAGAAGAAGTAGAACTGGGGGAAAACAATCCGTAACTGCACCAGCAGAGGGTAATGATGTGAAAGACTATCTTGTAAGAATCATTACAGAGAATGCCAACGTGCGCGGGCTGGCCTGCGTGACCAGCCATCTTGTGGATGAGACCTGCCGGCGGCATGACGCCTATCCAACGGCCTGCGTCGCCCTGGGAAGGGCCTTGACCGGCGGGGCACTGATGGGGGCATTGCTTAAGACAGGACAGCGGGTTGCGCTACGGTTTGAGGGAAATGGTCCTCTCAAGAAAATCATTGTGGAGGCTGAGAGCAACGGTTCAGTGCGGGGGTATGTGGAGGTGCCCCATGTTGACTTGCCTTTGAAAAATGGGAAGTTTGACGTGTCTGGGGCCTTGGGAAGTTCCGGGCTGCTCACTGTCGTGAAAGACCTGAGATTGAAAGAACCTTACACAGGGATGGTGGAGCTATACACGGGCGAAATTGGTGAAGACCTGGCATTCTATCTCACCGAATCTGAGCAAATTCCCTCTGCCGTTGGATTGGGGGTCTCTGTCGATAGGAATGGCGGCGTTTCTGCAGCCGGCGGATTCCTCATCCAGTCCTTCCCTCCGTACCACAAAGCAACAGTGGATAGGCTGATTGAGCGAATCCAAAAACTATCCTCAATCACAGATTTGGTCAGAGAGGGAAAAACGCCGGAGCAACTGCTTGAAATTCTGTTTTCTGGTACTCCTTTTGATATTCTGGAAAAGCGGCCCGTTGCCTTCCAATGCTCTTGCAGCAAAGAAAGGGTGGAAAAAGCGCTCATTGCCCTTGGACGCGAAGAGACAGAAGATATGATTGCAAAACAAGAGGAGACGACAGTGACATGCGAGTTCTGCCGAGAGAGTTACCACCTAACCCGTGAAGAACTGGAACAACTTGTGGAGCATATGCTTCCGGAGAGCGATGAGAAGCGCAAACTCCATTAAGCCCCTCCCATGATGCCATGGAGCCAAGTTGACTAAAGAGGCCTTAAAGACTATGTTGGCTAAAGTGATGTTTTTTGTTGGGCTAAGGGAGAAGAGAAAAGGAGTACGGTAACAGGATATGCTCGATTTGGATCATCTAACCCATCAGGTGCTTGAAAACTGCTCCATCTCCGATTCACGTCATGCCGGTCTCTATTCTATCTGTGGCCTGGCCCTGCGGCTGCGTGATCTGTACAAGTGGGAAAAGGGATTGGACCCGTGGATTGAAATGGACTCTTCTGAGATCTTGAATTGGATAGGAGAGAAAGAGGAAAACTGGGGCCTCTTGGAGGAAAAGGAATTCATTGAAATAACAATTCTTGACAAGACGTACGATCCATTTGACGTCAAGGGCATTAACGAGGTGCTGGAACCTCGCGGTTTTCTCTACGGAGCAGGGTATGTCCACGGCCTCAAGCCCAGTTTTCTCCTCGCTGTGCTGGAGGAGAAAAGACTGATAGATGGATACCCCGTATATATCCTTGGTAGGGAGTTGGCCCGTGACCTGCTCACAATCCCGGCCCTCTCTCAAGACGGTAGTATCCTAATCCGAAAGGAGGCAGCGAAACTCTTCCTCTGGGACCTGATATTCTTTATCAAGAAATCTGGACGAGGTGCCCTCCGATTCGCTTTAGAAAGCTACGGGGTGAAGGACAGGGATTCCAAGGCGCTGCGCCGGAATCTGGCAAGAATCTCTGCCGCTGAAACAGAAACATACATCTACCATGAGTTGGGTGAGATAAGGGATACGGTTTTCGATCGCCACATTTGGCGTGATATAATCGCCACCTTCCCTCACACGCCTATTGAACTCCTTGCCCGCGTCGTTAAAGATCTGCTGGCTGATACGAATGAACACGGCAAACTTCGCCATATAGTTCTGCAACAAAAGGAAGCGTCCTTGGCCCTGTATGTTGCCTTCCTTGATGGTCTAAGAAAAGAGCTGTTTCCTGAACTCAAAGAGGCCTTCCAAGAGTTCACGGAAACACACGATTGGCAAGTCATAGAACAGGCCATATGGAGCGGCTACACCAGGGCAAAAAACTATGCGGGAATGATGAGCCGCATCTTTAGCAAGGGTAAGCAGAAAAATGATATGAAATGGGTAGAGGTGGAGATGGAAAAACGGCTTCTGTCCCCTCTAGGTATTGAAAAAGCTGGGGGGGAAGAAAGCGCTTCGAAAGAGCATTTCATAGAGGAGGAAAATGATGGCAACCACATTGATCAATCCCCCTGATCTGGTCAAGCCCCTCGGGTATAGTCACGGCGCCATAGGTACGGGTCGCTTACTCTTCGTTGCAGGACAGATCGGGACCGACAAGGAGGGCAATCTGGTAGGTGATGGCCTGGTGGAGCAGTTCGATCGAGCTCTGGCCAGTGTCGTGCGGGTTGTGGAGGAAGCTGGAGGGAAGGCCGAGGACATCGTCAAGCTCAATCTTTTGGTTTTGGATAAGAATGAATACCGTGAAAGGGGACGGGATATGGGCTCGGTCTATCGCAAGCATATGGGGCGCCATTTCCCTGCGATGACGCTGGCTGAGGTGAAAGGTCTCTGGGACGAAGGTGCAAAGGTGGAGGTGGAAGCCGTCGCTACGCTGCCATAATGCAAGCAATTCGTGGTGCAAATTGGGGCCTCATATGGCGGTAGGTGATGAGAGCTGTGTTTGAGCGTTACAGAGAGATCATTCCCGACTTTTCCTCCTTCCAAGAGAGTCTGCGTCAATCTCTTCCTGTCCATCTCCGGGTGAATCGGTTGAAGGTGGAACCGAAGCACCTGGAGGAGTCGCTAAAGGCAAAAGGGGTTCATCTCCAAAGGGTCAGCAACAAGTATGATACCCTGTTCCTGGCACCGGATCTGAAAAGGCCGGGAAAACTGCTCGAGTACTTCCTCGGTTATTTTCACACGCAGGCCCTCACCTCCTGCTTGGCCTGTGAAGCCCTTTGCCCCAGACCCGGATCGTATCTCCTAGACATGTGCGCCTCGCCTGGAGGAAAGACCTCTCACCTGGCTCAGTTAATGGAAAATACTGGGCTGATTATCGCCAACGAGCCTTATGCAAACAGGCATGTTATCCTCAGCCACACGCTCTCCAGGATGGGCATAGCAAATACCGTTGCCACGGGCTATCGGGCTGAGGTTTTTCCTCTGAAGCAGCGCTTTGATTATATCCTTGCCGATGTGCCCTGCTCCGGTGAGGGGACGTTCAGGATGACGAGCCAGCGCTCAAAGTACATTGAGCGCCAAGGCAAAGCGAGGCTTCCTGAGCTACAGAAGAGGATCTTGCTCAGGGCCTTTGATCTCTTAAAGGAGAACGGGCAGCTCATTTATTCCACATGCACCTACAACCCTGATGAAAATGAATCTGTGGTGGATTTCCTTTTGAGGAACAGGAATGCAGAGTTGCTTTCCGTAGATCCGGATATCCAGCATGAGCCAGGTCTCCCTGAATGGGGAAAGGTGGCATATGATAGAGAAATACACCGAGCAGCCAGGTTTTATCCCCATCAGAGCAATTCCGTGGGATTCTTCATGGCCAGAATTGGCAGGAGAGGATGATCGGCACCATCTTTTCTCCTACATGGAGAAGCGTTTTGGTCTATCCCAAAGTGTCTTTGATGGGTATTTGCTGTTCAAGAGGCAGAGAAGCTGGTGGTTGTTGGGAGATTCTCCTTTCCTCCAGTTCGCCTCAAGACTCAAGGTTGCAGGCGTGGGATTGAGGGCCTTTCAGCGCGTGGGCAAATTTATGAAGCCATCTACCAGAATGATCCAGATGTTCGGCCATCTGGCCACGAGGGCAATCGTTGAGATCGATGAGGCCCAACTTCAAAAACTGGCCAGTGGAGACCCCCTTTACGTGGAATTGGACATAGAGGATGGCTACGTGATCCTGTCGTTCGAAGGGCATATACTTGGCCTTGGGCTTTTGATCGAGGGAAAGATTCTTTCACAAATTCCTCGTAACGAATTCCATTTTGGTTGAAAAGGCAAACCATGCAATTCGGAGAATCTGATACGGTTTCCTGTGATGTCCTAATCATTGGCGGAGGAGGCACTGGCCTGCGGGCTGCTATAGAAGCGAGGGAAAGGGGTGCGGACGTGCTCGTTGTTTCCAAGTCAAGGGTGGGATATGGCACGAACACGTATATGTCAAAGGCAGCCTTTGCCGCCACAGGGTGGGGCGATCCGCAGGATGGCCCCGAAGTGCACCTGAGAGATACGGTTATTGGGGGCCGTTTTCTCAATGACCAAAAACTGGTGGCCACCATGGCTCAGGAAGCTGGATCCCAAATACCCTTTTTGGAAAAATATGGTGTCCGTTTTTCAAAGAAGGAAGGCAAGATTCGGGTCGTTCGCGCCGCAGGGCACAGTTTTGCACGGCATGTCCACGCAGAACGTCGGGTTGGAAGCGAACTCATCCATCCACTCAAGGCCTATGCTAAGGGGATTGGTGTCAGGTTCGGTGACAGGGTTTTTATGACCAGACTCTTTCAAGCAGGCGGCCGGATTGTAGGAGCCTCCGGCGTCACAGAGGATGGCATCTTCAAGATCTTTGCGGCCAAATGCGTCATTCTGGCCACCGGTGGCTTCGCCAACATTTATCTCCGCACAAACAACGCTCCGGGCATAACCGGAGACGGTCAGGCCCTTGCCTTTGAGCTGGGACTGCCCATTAAGGATATGGAGTTTGTTCAGTTCTATCCCACAGCCACAGGAAAACGGGGTCGCAGTATCCTCCTCTACGAGGTTTTTGTGCTGGGTGCGGGTGCCAAGCTCAAAAACGCCAGGGGCGAAGATATCCTAGGCAAGCACGATTTGAGAGGCCCCATGGACCTGACCAGGGATCGACTCGCGCGGGCCATAATGGGTGAAATCACTGATGGCTTGGACGTGGAGGGCGGGGTGATCATGGATCTCAGCCCCATTCCTGAGGCAAAGATGGCCAAATTAGGCTCTTTCCTTCCCACCAAGCGATCGTTGGGCCGTAAGGCGTTCATTGTCTCTCCCACAACCCATTTTTGCATGGGAGGGGTTATCATTGACAGCAACGCTGAGACTTCTGTCCGAGGGCTATTTGCAGCTGGAGAGGTGGGCGCGGGGATCCACGGCGCCAACCGGCTTGCTGGAAATGCCCTTTGTGAGGTATTCACCATGGGGGGTATCGCGGGCAGAGCTGCGGCTCAGAGGTTGAAAGAAATGGGGACACCAAAAATGCCCCGGGATGAAATCGCTGCTGAGAAAGATCGGCTGGAGTCCCTTCTCATACATGGAGGGCAGGACCCAAGAACATTGTCCCGATTACTCAAAGAGGTCATGTGGCAGAGGTCGGGGATTGTTCGCCACCGGGATTCCCTGGAAGAGGCGCTTCAAGGGATTGAAGCGTTCAGATCCCCGGAATCAAAATTTCAGGTCACAAAATGGGCAGAACTGATAAGATATTTGGAATTCCAAAATATGTTACTCATATCAGAGATGGTTTGCCGGGCCGCACTCTTCAGGACAGAGAGCAGGGGTTCACACTGCCGCAGCGATTACCCAGAGGAGGACAACAATAACTGGCTGAAAAATATCGTACTGCGCAAGACAGATAGTGGAATGAAAATGGAGTCAGTCCCTGTTTCTTTAGACGTGGTTGCCCCTGAAGAAGGGGGGTAGAATGTTTAAGAGGCTGTCGGAAAACGCCCATCTGCTGCGTTACCCTCATCCCTCGTCACTGCGGCGTACTCCTATGTACGCCTCATTCCTCGGGATTTCGGAAGCCTTGCATATGGACATTTTCCATCAGCCTCTCGTAAGCCGGTTTTTCAACAGTTTTTAAGGCAATACAGAAGAAGAGGGCAGGGACTACCGCTCACGTTTTGTTTCGAGGGCAACACAATGGCAAGGCTCTATCTTGTACGCCACGGTAAGGCCGCAGCCGGTTGGTCTGAAGACTTTGATCCGGGCCTGGACGGCTTGGGCAAGGCACAGGCCAGAAGGGTCACCCGGGCATTGGAGCATTTAGGACCGCTTGATGTTATTACAAGCCCTCTTTTACGCGCTCAGGAGACGGCCGAGCCGCTATCAGACATCTGGGGTTGCACGCAACGCATAGAAGAACGGGTTGGAGAGATTCCTTCGCCCACCATGGATTTGATGGGCAGGGCTGATTGGTTGCAAGATGTGATGGCGGAGAGATGGTCGAACTTGGACGAGGATCTTCATTCCTGGCGGCGCGGGGTTCTTGAGGCCCTTTTAGCCCTTGGTGCGGACACCGTTGTGTTCACTCACTTCATCGTCATTAATGTGGTTGTGGGAGCGGCAACTGGCGATGACCGCGTCGTCTGTTTCTGGCCTGATAACGGGTCAATCACCACTGTGGAGTCACACGGATCTAGCTTGACTCTGATTGAGCGTGGGTATGAGCCTGTTATGGAGGATGGTTCTAGGCCTCGTATTTTTTGAGGACGCGTGGGGCGGGGAGATGATGCCTTCCCTGTGATCAAGAGAAGAAGACGCGCATTGACAAAGCCCTTGGTTTGTCATAAGGATTTGGAGGCAGATATTGAGCTGCAGGCGACGGGTTACGATTAGAAGAGCATTGAAAGGCTCAGTGGTAGATGGGAGGTAAGGACTTGGAAGATGAAATGGAGAAACGTAACAAGCCCAGATTACAGGTCAAATGGCCTATAACCATATACACCAAAAAAGGCCCTGTAAAAGGAGAGTCGAGAAATATTACGACGGCCGGTATATTCATCCGCTGCGAAAAAGAGCTGCGCCTCAATGAAGTTTGTCGGATGCGCATCAGACCGCCTCAAAAACAGTCCGTAGAGGTTGAGGGAAAGTTGATTTGGTCCAATCTCGAAGGTCTTGATTCCAACAGCCCTTATTCGGGCATGGGCTTTTCCTTCGTAAAGTGCTCTGATGAGGATCAGCGCCTCCTTGATGAGGTCATTTCAAGTCATCTCGAAAAGCGGGAGGATGAAAAGGGGAAGGAAGGGATTAGCGATGACTATGAGCTTTGATGAACTGTTTAAGGCCACCCTCAATATGTTCAGCCTAGACTCAAAGACCGCTGGCGACCTGAGCGCAAATGATATACGCACCGTCTTCAAAGAAGTCCTCAAGGCTGAGGACCTATGCCAAAAAGAATTTAGCGACCGTCTTTGAGGCGAGCCAGGTTTCATAACTCCCAAAACCCGCCCTCCTATAGAGAGTTTCCCATTTTGATCCAGTTTGACAAGCCCTTTTCCCCTACGCGGGTGGCTTGCGCCGTGGAGAGGAGGAGATAAACCCGCCACAGTGTGGTTAAGGGGAGGGATTAGTATGGTTATAGGAAAGGCCTTTTAGGAGGATTTTGAAGCAGGTCTCAAAAGATAAAAAATGACATCTATTTTGAAGGGGGAAAGACATGGACGAACATCAGATGGTTTGGAACGACAAGGTTGCCGAGGATATTATCAAACACCTGGAAGAGCGCCGCATGAAAGGGAGCTATGCTCCCACCGCTGCCCAGGCCAGAGAGGAGATTGTAGGGATGATCCCTGAAGGGGCCACGGTCTTTCGATGCGGCACCATGACGGCGGTTGGCATGGGCCTCTGGGAGGAAATAGATAGGGTGCCCGGAGTGGAGTTCATTGACCCATACGAGGCGGGAATCCCACCCGAAGAATCCCTGGAGCGAAGGCGAAAAGGCCTGGCGGCTGACATCATGATCTCAAGTACCAATGCGATTACCCTGGACGGGAAGTTGGTCAACCTGGACGGCATGGGCAACCGCGTCGCAGCCATGACCTTTGGACCCAAAAAGGTGATCCTGGTGGTGGGCATGAATAAGGTCGCCCCTGATTTGGAGTCAGCCATGGCCCGAGTAAGGCACTACGCCGCGCCAGTCAACAACATACGCCTGGGGCTCAAGAACCCTTGTGTGGCGACGGGACTCTGTTCCGACTGTAAGACACCGCAGCGTATTTGCAATATGTGGGGAATCATTGAAGGCCACATGATCAAGGACCGGATACATGTAAAGCTGGTAGGGGAAGTTCTAGGGTACTAGGATAGATAAAATGATCAACCCCATTCTGTTAGCCCGTAAAAGGAACCATAGACTAAGAGCCTAATGCTCAAAACAGGATAAGCCTCTCCATGCAAAAAATTCCACTTCTCCTCATATTTCTAGGCCATGTCTGGGTAGATACCTCTCAGGGCATCCTTCCGGTCGTCCTCGTCAAACTCAAGGAGCTATTTTCCTTGAATTACTTCCAGGTCGGCCTCGTGATGATGGTTCTCAACCTCACCTCATCCGTCATCCAGCCCGTATTTGGATATGTTTCGGACCATCTGTGCACGGGATGGTTTGTTCCCGTGGGTATCCTCTGGACGGCCCTGATGATAGGTCTCCTGGGTTGGGCGCCAAGCTACCCCGTTGTGGTCCTTCTCGTGGGTTTTGCAGGTTTGGGCACGGCCGCTTTTCACCCCAGGGCCATGATGGCCGTATATCTCATAAGCGGCTCAAGGCGTGGATTGGGTGCAGCCATATTCACCACGGGCGGCAACTTGGGCTTTGCCCTAGGACCCATAGTGGGAAGTTTGCTCGTGCTCGGATTAGGAATGCACGCTACCCTCGGATTGCTTATCCCAGGCCTATTGCTCTTTCTGGTCATTTTCTTCTACCCGGGAGATTTCTTGAAACGTGAGGCGGTGCGTCAAGATGCATCACCAGGGGATCTCCAAGAAAACGTCCGTCCCATTCCCTGGAAATCACTCATAGCCGTCTGTCTTATCGTGACGCTACGTTCATGGGTCTACCTGAGCTTTATCACCTACCTCCCCATGTTTCTCCAGACCCAGGGGGTTCATCTGAAAACCGCAAGTCTGATGCTTACCCTGTTTCTGGTTGGCGGCGCAGCTGCCGGGCTTTATGGTGGCCACCTGTCGGACAGGGTAGGGCGGCGGGGCGTCATTTGGGTAAGCCATCTTATTTATCCCCTGCTCGCATCTATGATGATCTTGAGCAAGGGGCCTGGCCAGTGGATTTTGGCGCTCACATCCGGAGCGGCCCTGTTGGCCTCGTTTTCCGTCACCATTGTATTGACCCAGGAGCTTTTGCCCAGGCACCTGGGCTTGGCCTCTGGTCTGATTTTAGGACTGGGGTTCGGGACTGGTGGGCTGGGAAGCGCCCTTTCAGGCTATCTTGCTGATAAGCTGGGTCTCTACCAGACGGTCTGGATCCTCGCTTTTGCGCCCCTGCTGGCCGTGATCTTGACAGCCTTTATAAGGACTAAACCTGAAATTTATCAGGCGAGCCCGGCTGATTGAAGCGGGTAGAAAGGACGGGGTGAAGAGCGGGCGTCGCTGATGAAAGGCGAAGGGAGGGGGAAGATGAGAAAGCGTCATTGGATTGTCCCACCCATTTGTGTGATCCTTTGTTGTGCAGCGGCCATTTCTTCTGTAAGGGCAGAGAGGGGAGTGACGGATAGGGAGATTCGCCTTGGAACGTGGGGGCCGTTGACCGGACCAGCATCCCTCTGGGGTGCGGTTCCCCGAGGCACCCGATGTTACTTCCACATGATCAACTCGGAAGGGGGAATCCACGGCCGCAAAATTACCTTTTTTGTGAGAGATGATGGATACATGCCGCCCAAGACCAAGGCGATTGTCAAAGAACTTGTGGAGGATAAGGAGGTCTTTGGATTTGCCTCGGGAGTGGGTACGGCCACAGGCATGGCCGTCAAGAAATACCTCCATAATAAGAAAGTCCCTTGGGTCGCTCCTGCATCAGGATCCAGCCATTGGGCCTATCCGCCTACAAGATACCTCTTTAGCGTATTTCCTCTTTATTGTGACGAGGGCGCTATTATGGCTGAATACGCCGTCACAAAGCTGGGTAAGAGGAGGATCGCGTTTATCTATCAGAACGACGATTTTGGCAGAGAAGGAGATTATGGAATCGAGTGGGCCCTCAAAAAACATGGTTTGAAACTCTTAGCCAAGGCCCCTGTGGAACTCCAGGACTCGGATCTCAGTTCCCACTGCATGAAGTTGAAGTCGGCAAATCCTGATTGTGTCATCATGTATTTGCTCCCAAAACATGCAGCCATCATACTGCAAACGGCGGCCAAGATGGGTCTGAAAACCGAGTGGATGAGTTCAAGCGTCTTAAGTGACACAGATATCATGTATACGATTAGTAAAGGCCTTTTCAAGGGAGTGATCTTCACCACTTTTGCTCAACTTCCAGACTCTCAACATCCCCTCCTGAAAAAATACAAAAAGGCCCAAGAGAAATTTGCCCCGAAAGAAAGATGGGGGATATTTTTCTATGCAGGATTCGGATTTGTGGAACCCATGGTGGAGGGTCTCAAGAGATGCGGCCGAGACCTTACGTTGGAAAATTTCGTTAGGGCCATGGAGAGTCTCAAGGATTTCCAGGGCATAGGCGGCAAGATCAGCTTTGGCCCCAACCAGCGACAAGGGAGCAGAGCGTGTTTTCTCGCCAGATGCATGGAGGGTGGGAAGATCGAGTGTCTGTCTGGCTGGATGCGATCGGATCTGGATGTGGGAGAAATGGCCAGGGCGCTCTGGAAGTAAGACGCATAGGAGTCTGATGGCCACAACTGGGGAGCAGAAGAGTTTTGCGCCGGCCCTAACCACATTGCTTGTGGAGTGCATGGGTCTGCGCAAAGGTGAGTCCTGCCTGGTTGTCTGCGACAGAAGCCGAATGGGCCTCGGTTCCTCTTTTTGTGAAGCCGCAAAGCAGATCACAACGGCGGTGAACTTATCTGTTGTCCAATCGCCAGGACCCGAGGGTTGGCATCCAGATACTTTGCTCAGCTTGGAAAGGGAGATGGCCGGCCAGCATGTTATCCTGCTGTTGACCGGGCGGTCCCTTTCACACACCGATGCGAGGAGGCGGGCCGTAAAGAGGGGCGCAAGGCTCGCCTCCATGCCCGGGATCACCAGGGATGTGCTCCTGAGAGCCGCTCGTGCGGATTATCAGGAGATCGCAGAGAAGTCCAAGAGACTGAGGGATATTTTCAGTGCGGCTGAAACCATATCTGTAGAGACTGAGCTGGGCACAGCCATGGACTTTAGTGTCAGGGGCATGGAGGGTCATTCGGAGGACGGCCTTTATAACCGTCCAGGCAGATGGGGCAACATGCCGGCAGGGGAGGCTGGTATCGGTCCCGAGGAAGGCACGGCCAAAGGCGTCATGGTCGTTGATTGGTCCATGTCCACCATAGGCCCTCTGGAAGAACCTCTCATCATTCGTGTTGAGGAAGGCCGCGCTGCGGGAATAGAGGGTAGGCAGGCCAACGCATTAGTGGAGAGGCTCAGCCCCTTTGGCCGTTCCGCTTTTACTCTGGCGGAGTTCGCCTTGGGAACCAACAAATGGGCCCAACTGAGTGGCATCGTGCTGGAGGACGAAAAGGTTTTTGGAACGGCCCACTTTGCCCTGGGTAATAACGTCAGCTTTGGCGGCACGACAGACGTGCCTATCCACCTGGATGGGGTGCTCCGGGCCCCCACGGTCACTGTGGATGGCAGGCCTATTATGGAGCAGGGCCACCTCCTCTGAAAACCCTTTGTCTCCCCTCCCCCGGTGGGAGGGCCCCCAGAACTGAAGAAAGGCTGAAAGACCCGTCTGCACAAACTTCTTGATCACCAAGAGTCAAGAGCAGACTTGACCCCTTATTTAGTAAGCGAACCGAATCCCAAGGATTATTCTGTCCTTTGAGGGCTCAATGCTAATTTGAGGTCCGTCGTTCTGATCCAGGCCAAGAAAGGCATCGTTAAAAAAGGCGCTGATAAAGTGACCCAAGGCATAACCCGCCAGCACATCAGAGGGGAAATGCCTTCCTGCCTCCACACGGGCCCACCCCGTCGCAGCAGCAAGGCTCGTGAACCCGATACGGAGCAGGGTCCTGTTTGTTTTTGATAAGGGGAGGGACTGGAGGTTGCGGTTGGCAAGAGTCGCGAAGGCCGAAGCACTTGAGGTGTGGCCCGAAGGAAGGCTTTCATCATCAGATCTATCCGGCCGTGTTCGATCTGTCGCCTCTTTCAAGAGTTCTGTGGTTCCATCCGTTAGGAGCACGGCAGTCACGCCAACAGTGAGCCCCTTGAGCTTGGCTACAGACCAGGACTTGGGATCTTCACCACTGGGCGTGGCAAGAGCGGTCAGAAAATAAGTGACTCCCGTTGCGTCTCGAAGATAGTCACTCGCGTCCTCGGCGTCCTCTGGCGATCCGAAAATGGGCGTGTTGTCCACAGCCCATTCGGAGATCTCCTTGTCCCAGTCGTCGATTTGAAGGACCAGCGCGGCGGCTGCCGGGGCCCATGTTTCGGGTGAGAAGGCCGCATCCCGCGCAGCCTTTCCGAACCGTTGCCATCCCGGAAAAAGGGTTGCGTCTTGCCCCCACCCGTGACCATTGGGAAGGGTGCCGCATCCGGCCAGCAATCCAGTCCCGAGAAGCACAGCAAGCAATCCTTTGGCAAATAACCAGGAGATTGTTCGGTGTTTTCTCAGGCGTTGTCGAGGGCCCTTCGCCCAATTCGTCCTACCGCCTCTTTTGATTTCCTGCATGTACCCGCCTGTCCCGCCTACTTATAGGCCTGATTTGATTCAGAGACTTCTCATCATTTGATTCGCTTTTTTTAGTGTATTTGTCCTATTATGGCCAGTACAAAAGAAGTTGAATCTGTCCACTTTCTCGTGGGTCAAGAGGAGGCTTGACCCTTTTTACCCCCTGTGGGATAGTCCTTCCTTAATCGTTATGCCTAGGGAAAGGACATGAAATGGGCGAAAGAGGGAACATAACGTGAAAAAATATCTGGAGATGCAAGCCGCAGATGATGCCTGATTATCCCACCACCTTCTGGTTGTGTGCGGTGGCGGCTGTTATAATCTTTGGTATTGCCAAAGCCGGATTTGGAAGCGGCATTGGGATTGTGGCCACTCCGCTGCTGAGCCTCACCATACCCGTGTCCGATGCCGTTGCGCTCCTCTTGCCGCTGTTAATCATCACGGATATTTTCTCTGTTAATCATTATCGGATGCATTTTAACCGGCGCAGTATCAAGCTGCTTTTGCCCGGCGCCCTACTGGGCATTGCCATTGGAGCCCTTTTCTTCAGTTCCTTCCGGGGCAACGAACGCATTTTACGGTTTGCCATTGGGGTTCTGGCCCTCTGGTTTGTCTCTTTTCAGGTTTTTCGTGCCATGATTCTTGGGGCCCTGGAAAAACGTCGTCCCCGTGCCACCGAAGGAATCCTGATGGGAGCCATTTCCGGATTTACCTCCACTCTGGCCCATGCGGGGGGGCCACCCGTAGCCATGTACCTATTGCCCCAGAAATTGCCCCGCGACTTGTTCGTGGGCACCACAGTCATCTACTTTGCCGTTGTGAATCTGGTGAAGTTGATTCCCTACCATGCTCTTGGGCTTCTAAGGGTAGAAAACTTGTTGACCATCATGATACTGGCTCCTCTTACCTACGTGGGGGTGAGGATGGGCATTTACCTGAATCGGCGTTTCACCGATCTCTGGTTCAACCGGGTGGTCTATACCATTCTGTTTCTAACCGGCGTGCAGTTGGTTTTGGGAAAGAACATGATCGTCATGCTCTTCGGTTAAGAACCGCAAGGGCCGTAGGATATGGAAGGGAAAGGCGGAAAGAAGAAGAAAGACAGAAAAGGTCCGAGACATTTTGTGTGGACGCTGTTGGTCTGTGCGTCGCTCTATTTTTTGGATGCCCTCGTTATCGGACTGCCCAGCTTCGGCACCTTTCTTTGTGTCGTCTTTATGTTAACCAACTTTGTGGCGTTTCTTTGGCGCCGTAAAGGTGACCGTTCCATTGTGCTGAAGTATGGGATCAGATCATTGACGCTCTGTTTGACCGTTTTTGCCATTTTGAGTACTTTTATGTTCAATAGACATTTGGGCCATGTGAACGCAAAGCTGATCATCAAGGCGGTTGAAGATTACCGCGTGAAAAACGGGGCATATCCCGAACGTTTGGAGGATCTGATTCCCCAATTCTTCTCAAAGGTACCCCCTTCAGCCATTCGACTGACATCCACCAAATACTACTATCTACACCACAAAGATTATCATAGTCTGATGTGGGCGGAAGCGCCCCCTTTTGGCAGGAGAACCTACCATTTTGAAACGAAAAAGTGGTCCTATGTCGACTAAAATGAGATCATGCATATAGTCATGATTCTCCATGTGACCATGTCCTGTAAAATGGCCGCTGCATGGAACATTTCAGCACAGAAGTTGTCTAAACGGGATGAATGAAGATATCAGAAAGCCTGCGGGCAGGCCAGCGCAAGATGCTGCATTGATCAGGGCCTTCCAAGAGGGAGACAAGGCCGCATTCGACAAACTGGTGCTCAACCACAAAGATAGACTGTTCAATTTGTGCTACCGGTTACTTGGCGATTACGAGGAAGCGAACGATTCTGCACAGGAGACCTTCATAAAGGTCTATCGAGGGCTTAAGAAATTCAGGTTCGAATCCGGTTTTTCCACATGGCTTTATCGGATCGCAGTGAATACCTGCAAAAACAAGCTCAAATCCTCGGCATACAGACAAAAAAGCAAGATGGTCCCCCTGGATAACCCGGTCTTAGCCAACCGGAGTCAACCCAGCCGAGAGATTCAAGATGAGAGCCCGTCCCCTGCAATGGAGCTTGAGAAAAAGGAAAGGATGAGAGTTATCCAGGAGGCCATCGATGCACTGTCCCCGGAACAGAAGCAGGTGGTTACCCTCCGGGACATTGAAGGGTTCTCCTATGAAGAGGTCGCCGAGATCACCGGTTTCAACCTGGGCACGGTAAAGTCGAGAATTGCAAGAGCGCGGCAAGACCTAAGGAAGAAGCTAAGGAGCGTGATATAACATGGACTGTGACGAGATCAAAGAAAGCTTATCTGCGTATGTGGATGACGTCCTGGACGCGGAGAGCAAGGCCGTTGTGGAGGAACATCTTTCCACCTGTAAAGACTGCCAACAAGAACTGGTTTCTTTGCAGGCCCTGGTCCGTGAACTCGGTTCCCTGGAATCCGTTGAGCCTCCAAAGGATTTCCTGGACCAGCTCCATGAGCGGATGGAAGCGCGCTCTTGGTTTCCCAAAATCCTCCGCACCCTGTTCGTGCCCTTTCGGGTAAAGATCCCACTGGAATTTGCGGGCGCCGTGGCTGTGGCTATCCTGGTTTTCTCTGTTTTGCATATCCAAAAAGAGCCACTCAGGCTTGCAGGAGCACCTGAAGGCCTCAAGCAGGAGAAGGCCGGTGAACAGGTGGCAAAAGAGAAGGGGCAAGCAGAGGCCCCTCTTAGGGTTATGGAGGAGAGCGTTTACAAGGAGCGGGCAGTCGATTCCCACAAACCTCAACTCGCCTATAAAGACGCAACGGCAGAGCGGCCCCCAGCAGAAAGGCAAGCCATTGAGTTGGCCCTTGTCATGAAAAAGGAGATACCTCCCGAGCCTTTAGCGCCGGAAGAGGCCATGGAAGCCGCCCCGGCTCCAAAAAAGAAGATGAGAAGATCATTGGCCTCGCCGCAAGCGGGTCCCTCGGTTAAACCTGAATGGAGTGAAGAGTTGGATGAATCGCTTGCAAAATTAAAAAAGCTCATAGAGGTTGTGGGAGGAGAGGTGGTTTCCGTGGAATATAATGAAGAGACCCATACCCTGGAATCCATTTGGGCAGAGATCCCCATCAAACAAATGGATACCTTTTATATAAAGCTGAAAACGTTGGGTGACCTCCAGGCCCCTCCCAAAGCAGTTGCTGGAGAACAACATGAGGTTCTTCCTGTTTGTATCCGTCTCCTTCCTTCAGAATAAGAAAGTTCAAAGATTCTCTCCTTAATTTATCTCTATCCCCTGTAAAAAATCCCCCAACGGGCTGTCTGGCTACCCAGAATTCCTCTCCCCCTCGAGGGGGAGAGGCCAGGTGAGGGGGTGTGGATTGTCAAGGGAGAGGGAGTTGAAGGAGATAGAAGGAATTTTTTTCGGGAACTTTTTCAGCTCCTCCTTGTCTAAAGGGGGCAAAAGCCAAGAATTGGGCAAGGAGGGTAAAGAAATGAAAATCATAACAAGACTATTTGCTTCAGCGGTATTTGCCGCGTTTCTTCTAACCGGTCTCAGAGCCTATGCACAACCGGAAAGCGGCGGGGAGAAAACATTATCTCCCTATTTTTTTGTGAAGAGTGATGATCCTGAATTGGATCAACTTCCCCTGAAATCTACTTTTGTAGAGGTGAATATCTCCGGCGTTATCGCAGACGTACTGGTGACTCAGGTCTACAAGAATGAAGGCAAAAGGCCCCTGGAAGCCATATACGTCTTTCCCGCATCCACGCGGGCAGCGGTTTACGGGATGAAGATGACGATCGGAGAGCGGATCATTACCGCCAGGATTGCTGAACGCCAGGATGCAAGGCGTCAATACGAGGAGGCGAGACAGGCGGGCAAGAGTGCATCTCTTCTGGAGCAACAGCGGCCCAACGTATTCCAGATGAATGTGGCCAATATCCTTCCGTCCGATGTCATCAAGGTGGAACTGCGGTACACAGAACTGCTCATTCCCACGGATAAGGTCTATGCGTTTGTCTATCCCACCGTGGTGGGTCCTCGATATACGGAACAAAAGCAGGATGAGGCCAAGCCTTGGGAGGATTGGACACGGAATCCATACCTCCATCAGGGAGAAGCACCCACGTATACATTTGACATGACCGTCAACCTATCAGGAGGTCTTCCCATCCAGGACGTGACCTGTGCTTCCCATAAGGTAAGAATCAACTATGAGGGCCCTGCGTTCTCTCGAATAGAGTTGGATCCGTCGGAGAAGTATGGCGGAAACCGGGATTTCATTCTGAAATACAGGCTGTCTGGGGGTCGGATCGAGACGGGATTGCTTCTTTTTGAGGGAGAGAAGGAGAACTTTTTCCTGCTCATGATGCAGCCCCCAAAACGGGTCATAAAAGAGCAGATTCCACCCCGCGAGTACATTTTCATCGTGGATGTGTCCGGGTCCATGCATGGTTTCCCCCTGAATATTTCCAAGAGGCTTCTGAAAGATCTTATCGGCAATCTCCGCTCCTCGGATCGATTCAATGTATTGCTTTTTGCTGGTAGCTCAAAGGTTATGGCGCCGCAGTCTCTGCCTGCCACACAGGGAAACATTCAAAAGGCCCTAGACACCATTGAAAGGCAGCGCGGCGGAGGCGGAACGCGACTCCTGCCGGCCCTTAAAAGGGCGCTCGCATTGCCCAAATGTGAAGGATACTCCCGCACGGTTATTATTGCCACCGATGGATATGTGGCCGTAGAGGCAGAAGCCTTTGACCTGATTCGGAACAATCTTGGCCATGCCAACATGTTTGCCTTTGGCATCGGATCCAGTGTCAATCGCCACCTCATCGAAGGCATGGCAAGGGTCGGCATGGGAGAACCCTTTGTCATCACCAGCCCTGAAGAGGCAGCCGAAAAGGCAAAGACGTTCAGAAAGCTCATTGAGTCTCCGGTGTTAACAGGAATTGACGTGGATTTTGACAAGTTTCAGGTCTATGACATGGAACCACCCCGTATCCCGGATGTGCTGGCGGATCGCCCTGTGATCGTCTTCGGAAAGTGGCGGGGTAAACCGAGAGGTCACATAGAAGTGAGAGGGACCTCCGGAAACGGAAACTATACAGAAAGAATCTTTGTGGCACAGGCCAAGCCCCTCGATACCAACTCGGCCCTTCGCTACCTCTGGGCGCGGCATCGGATCGCTCTTCTTTCCGATTACAACAGACTCAGCCCGCAGGATGAGAGGGTCAAGGAGGTGACCACCCTGGGCCTGACCTACAATCTGTTAACGTCATACACCTCTTTTGTGGCCATAGACAGCCAGGTTCGTTTGGTAGATGGCAAGCCCGTAACGGTCAAACAACCCCTCCCTCTACCCCGAGGCGTATCAGACTTGGCCGTGGGTGATGGGATGTACGCAAAGCAAAGGGCCATGGCCGTCCCCTCCATGGCACTCAGAGAAGGCGCGCCTGGAAAAGGGTGGTTCGCGAGCAAGGACGAAGAATTACGTCCTGTTCCGAAACCTTCTGAGAAGCTCCAGATAAAGCTAAGCAAGGTTGCCGTTGCAGAAGGTCTGTCAGAGAGTGCCGTAATGAAGGTTATTGAAAAAGACATGCCGGCCATTGACGCCTGCTTCAAGCAGGCCTCAGGGCAGCGACCTAAGCCAATGGGCCAGGTCTGCTTCACCCTGGTCATTGGCCCGGATGGTCGCGTCAAAGACGCGCAAATAGAAAAGGGCAAAGAGAAATACAGGGAATTTGAGCCGTGTGTGGTCAAATGGCTAAAGACCTTGAAATTCCCGGTGCAGACCGGGCGTAGGGACATGCGGGTCACGATTACCTTAGCGCTGATCTCATGTCCGATTTTGTGACGCCGGCCTTCCACCCCTTTGGGCCGGCGTCATTTGAATCTCGGAAATCTGGTACTTCCCCGCATAGGGTGATCTTCCATGAGCCGGGTCAGAGTTAAATCGCTTTGCTGGTAAAGATAGTGAGCTGTCAGCCTTTCGCATATAGGAAAGAACCTAAAAGCCTCCTCTGGGGGTAGCTCAAAGCTAGGTCCTCGGGACTTGTATTCTTTATTTTCCCTATTTACACTTCCCCTCCATCTTGCTATTTTTCAACAGAACGGTCACTTGGTTTATTTGTGGATCTGCCCATTGTGTCTTCTCGGTTAGGGGTCTGGGATGAGGAAAATATGGATATTGAGCGTCTTTGTCGTGTTTATGGGGGTGAACTCATTCGACTTCCGTTGCAACCTGCCAGATGAACGTCTTCGATGGGAGTCTCCCCATGTTTGCGGAGTTGGACATAGGATAACAGCCAAGGAAGGCAGGTGATTCATGAAGAGGGTCTGTCTGACATTCATCTTTTTCGCATTACTCACCTCTTGCGGATCTGCAAACGCTGAGCAGGCCCCCGAGGACCTTCTCACGGCCATCGTTCGAATACACGCCACAGTGCCGGAAGGTGCACGGACGGCCGTTTCTCTCGGGACAACCCGGGAAGGAAGCGGCGTGGTCATTGACAAAGAAGGTTATGTCCTTACCATCGGCTACCTGATTTTAGAGGCAGAGCGCATAGAAGTTGTTGGGCAAAGGGGTGAGACAATAAAAGCCACCTTTGTAGCCTACGACCATCACAGCGGTTTTGGTATTTTACGGGCAGAAAAGCCTCTCAAAGCTACACCCATGAAACTGGGGCAATCCTCAGAACTCACTGTGGGCGACCCTGTGCTGGTGGCAAGCTACGGGGGAGCGGAGGCTGTTCAGGGCGCCCGGGTTATTACCCGTAAAGAGTTTGCAGGCTATTGGGAGTATCTGCTGGAAGATGCCATATTCACGACCCCCCCTCATCTCAGTTTCGGCGGAGCAGCACTCATAGGGCGAAACGGCCAGCTCGTTGGGATCGGCTCCCTATACACCCGCGTGACGCTCCCGGGGCTCGGTGCCATGGCCACGAACATGTTTGTTCCCATCGACCGCCTTAAACCGATTCTCAATGACCTGATTGTGAGAGGTCGTTCTCGCGAGCCGACACGGCCGTGGCTAGGTTTGTACTCGGAAGAGGCGCATGGACGCGTGGTCATTCTTCGAGTTGCCTCAGGAAGTCCTGCTGAGCAGGCGGGCCTCCAAGCGGGTGACATTATCCTCAAAGTGAAGAAGGGCGCTGTTAAGGGGCTGGCTGATTTTTATAGAAAGGTGTGGGCCCTTGGAGAGGCAGGCGTGGATGTGCCCGTGAGCATCCTACAGGGCACAGAGATTCGTGATGTGGTTGTCCATTCTGCAGACCGCCATCAATATCTGCGGCTTGGTCCAAGGCCATGACACAATTTCCTGCCGACTCCCCATAGACCCAGCTTAAAGGATCTGGGGGAAGCCGGGAAGTATTCTACTCACGATCAAGTTTGGATGGCCCGTTAACCGCCCCGCCTCTTATTTCTTGATGACCCTGAATTCAGCCCGTCTGTTCTTGGACCAGGCCTCTTCATCGTGTCCGGCAACGGCTGGCCTCTCTTCGCCATAGCTTATGGTTGATATCCTGCTTTCAGAGATACCCAAACCCGTGAGAAATTTTGCAGTAGCGCTGGCCCTTCTCTCCCCCAAGGCTAGATTGTAGTGATTAGAACCCTGTTCGTCACAGTGCCCCTCTATCTGCACCGAGAAATGGGGATTTGCCCGTAACCACTTGGCCTTTTTTGTTAAGTTTTCGCGGGCCGGTGCTTTCAAAGTGGATTTGTCAAAGTCAAAGTAAATGGGCGCTGATTCAAATGCTTGAATCTCATCCTCAAGCATTTGCGTGCGCTCCTGTTCACGCGTCCTTGCCCGGCGTTCTGCTTCAGCCCTCTTCTCCTCCTCCAGGGCGCTCATTTCTATCTTGGAGGGCTCCCTCTGCTCTCTCGCCTCCGGGGAAACGGTGCCGGGCCTTTCTTCTTCCATTCTGAACTCTTTCTTAGTACAGGAGCCTATCATTAAGAGGGAGGAGCAGAATAAGGCCAATGTCACCGAAACTATGGTCCTTCTTTGCATTGCGGTCTCTCCTTTCGAGCTATTATTCACTTCGTGTGAAACTGAACAATAAGACATCACTTGCGCTCTCTTGTCAATATCTTCCATATCCGTGACCCTGAAAACAGAAAGGGTACTGCCTTTTCACAAATAGCCTCAGACCGAAATTTCGAGCCAAATTAAACACATACAAAATATGGACATTCTCACTAAAAAGCGTTATTCTGTGAACCCTCAATAAGTCTGGCGACAAATTAACCCAACAACATAACCTTAACCTTATAAAGTGAGTTTGGGTATGCGTCACCAGAAGGTGAAAAAAAGAAAGCCTCTGACGGGATTCCCTACCCTTTGGAGGTTTTTGTTTTGGAGAGGCGACCTGTGAGAGAGGAACGGGCCAAGCGCAAGCTGACGGCAATTCTGAGTGCAGATGTGGAGGGTTTAGGGTGGCATTAGCGTACGAGTATCTCGGAGAGCATTCAGTCAAGAACATCTCTGAGCCAGTGCGGGTGTACCAGGTCGTCATGGAGGTCGAACGCAGTCTTCCAGAATCTAGCAGAGATCAAACGGCTGGAAAATAGAGGCAATAAGAGACTTTTTTGTTTGAAATCGGGAAAATGTGCTATATGTTTGGAGGGAGTTTAAGCAGTTGTGTATTATAGATGTATTTATCGAGATAACCGAATTGCGCTAAATCCAATATCTTGAAAGGAGGAGAGTTATGGCCACAGGGAGTACATACACCATTGTTGAATTGGTTGGAACGAGTGATAAATCTTGGGAGGAGGCCGCTAAATTGGCCGTAGAAACCGCTGCAGAGACGCTCAGAGATTTGAGGGTTGCCGAGGTTATCAGGCTGGATATGACGGTGGAAGACGGTAAGGTTAAGCAGTACCGAACCAGGGTTAATGTGTCATTCAAGTATGAAAAGGAGGGCTGAGAAAAACAGAATAGCATTACACTGGCAGATTAGATACAGGGACTTTGAGAGACTGCTGAAAAAGGGCACCCCATCATGATTTGATGGGATGCCCTTTTTTTGGCTTAGAACAGCCGTTAACTTACATCGACATTTACTGCAGCAGGGCCTTTTTGACCTTGCTCTATGTCAAAGGTAACTCTGTCGCCTTCTCTGAGCGACTTGAAGCCGTTTCCGTTGATACCTGAGTGATGAACAAATACATCAGGACCGTCTTCTTGCTCAATGAAGCCGTAGCCTTTGCGGTCATTAAACCACTTCACAATTCCATCAGCCATAGTGACAACCTCCTTTCAAAGAATTCTCATGGTTCCAAACTTCAGGTCGCCACTCTTGACAAATGGATCTTTCCCTCAGAACGAAACCGGCCCGCCCATAAGGACGGGCCTTTATTGAATACCTCTATAGTAATCTGTTTCTACATAAAATCAAGTTATTTATTCCATATGAAATCACTTTTTAAGGGGTGAATATGACTAGGGGATGGATGGCAAAAAAGAAGAATTTTTGCTGTGGCCATATCTCGAGTCGCCTCGTGTATGTCTTTCTATATTTATTTTGGTCGGTTCTATATAAATAAGAATTAATTAAAATTCGAAAGGGTTGAATTATTAATAAATGTTACGTATAATTGCGTTAAATTTAAATTATTGTGAACAGGTAGAGGGACTCAAAAATATTGATTACTTCGCAGGACATGAAGATAGGTCCATGGGATCCGCCAGCAGGAGGGTGCGCGTTCAAGCCTGTTTTGCTGCACAAGTACTTGATATGTATGACATAGCTATCATAGGCGCAGGGCCAGCCGGAGCCACACTCGCCAGACTTATTGGGGATAACTTTAAGGTGTTATTGGTGGATAAGAGACAGTTGAGTGAATGGCCTGAGCGTTTTTCCTCGACAAAGTGTTGCGGTGGACTCCTGGCACCTGATGCGCAGAGGATGCTGTCCAAACTGGGATTAGGCCTGCCCAAAAATGTCCTGGAAGATCCTCAACTTTTCGTGGTCAAGGCTGTCGATATGGAGCAGGGACTAGAGAGGTATTATCAACGCCACTATATGAACATGAATCGGCAAAAATTTGATCGGTGGTTATTATCCCTGGTTCCGTCAGGTGTTGAGATAAGAACAAACTGCCGCCTCAAATCATATGCATCCGAAGACAGCTTTTTCAAACTCACCTTTGTCCAAGACAGGAAAACCCATGTGGAGAAAACGAGAATCCTGGTTGGAGCCGACGGGGCCACTTCAAAAGTTCGTTCGCAGTCTTTATCCAGGATGCCTTTTCCAACAAGGTATTTCGCCATACAGGAATGGGTAGAGGGGGACAAGAATTTCCCTTACTTTACTTCACTATTTGACCGAGAAATCACCGATTATTATTGCTGGACCATTCCAAAAGGAGACTACTTGATTATTGGGGCAGCCCTCCACCCGAAGCAAAAGGCGTCTGAAAAGTTCAACCTGCTGAAAAGCAAGCTGAAACGTCAAGGCTTTGAGTTCGGTAAGACACTCTGGAGAGAGGGGGCCTTTATTCTGCGGCCCGTGAAGACAAAACAGGTGTCTACCGGCAACAAGGGGGTTGCTTTATTGGGCGAAGCTGCGGGTTGGATTAGCCCCAGTTCCGCAGAAGGGCTCAGTTATGCGTTCAAAAGTGCGCTCTTCCTCGCCGAAGCCCTGCGCACCACGCCAGATGGCTTTGAGAAGCGGTACTATGAGAAGACGAAGGAAATGAGGAGAAACATATTTGTGAAAAATCTGAAATCCCATTTCATTTTCAATCCCACCCTGAGAAAGACGGTCATGCGTTCCAACCTTCAAAGCATGCAAATGTACAAACCGTAAAAACGCGTTTCCCCCCACCATGTGACTGTATGTGATTAATAGTCCAAATAGCCAAAGGCTTCCCCCTTTTCTCCGTGGACGGTTGACGTCATCGCCATAAAGAACTATACAAGATTCCAATGAATAGAAAGCAGGTAATCCACATGGATGAAAATGTGGCCGTGTTGGACTATAGCCTTCGGCAGGGTAATGGGCGTCTTATTATGCCCATAGAAATGGCATGATAAAGAAGGAGGAGGGTTAGTAAAGATGGAGATGAGTGAACTTGTCCCGGATTATCAACTGGAGTATTTGGATTTACATAACCTTGGTCAGGTGCATTGGAATCTTTCAACCCCGTCATTGTACGAGTACGCCATACGGCGGTATGAAGGCCAAATGGCACACCTCGGACCCTTAGTGGTCTGCATGGGCCAGCATACGGGTCGGGCAGCAAAAGATAAGTATATCGTAGACGAACCAGACACCACCCATGACATATGGTGGGGCAAGGTCAATGTTAAATACCCGGAAGAAAGATTCAATGCCCTTCACAACCGCATGGCCGCCTATTTACGTGGAAAAACCGTGTTCATTCAGGATTGTTATGCGGGTTCAGATGAGCAGTTCAGACAATCCGTCCGTGTCATTAATGAGTTTGCCTGGCACAACCTTTTTGCTCGCAATATGTTCATTCAGATGGCACGAGATCGTGAGGAGATCCAGCGTTTTATCCCTGATTTCACCGTGCTTCACTGTCCCAACTTTAATGCGGACCCGGATGAAGACGGGACACGCAGCGGCACTTTCGTGGCCCTCCATTTGAC
>Ga0209427_10000190_pt1 | contig 60567 bp, 111 predicted proteins | sample DeeMarSWOR136_30_FD_187465 | JGI IMG/M metagenome (GOLD analysis project Ga0209427, IMG submission 187465) | Marine sediment microbial communities from White Oak River estuary, North Carolina - WOR-1-36_30 (SPAdes) (version 2) | ecosystem: Environmental > Aquatic > Marine > Intertidal zone >...
ATAAGCAGCGGAACCACGTGGATTTCTATTTCACATAGACTACTGAACGTGGGAGTAAATCATAGTCGTCATATTTTTTCCTTAGTTGATGATGACGACATATGATGACTACATCATATCTCACTATTTACGACAATCATCATCATCATCAGTAATCATCATCAAAAAATTTATATATAGGTTCACACATAGACTTATCACATGAGGTGATAGGTTTGAGCGATGAAGAGGAGCAAGTAATCGAAGTACAACAGGTGGAATGTAAACACTGTCATTATAAGTGGGTACCGAGAGTTGAGAACCCGAAAGCATGCCCGAGATGTAAACGACCGACAGAAGCGTTTAGCTCGGCAAAGAATAGGCAGGTCGTAGGAATTCGCATAATTGAACAAGACCCTATGAAGAGTATCGTATGGTGTGTAAATCATCGGGATGCCAGTACGACTGGAGAGAAGTTAGCCATGTTCGAATTTCTTGGGAAGACTTATTGTCTGGAATGTATGATAGCCTTACTGGATACATACACTCAACTCGACTATCAGGAATTACTTCAGAAAGCTAGAGCACCCACAATAACTACCTGATTGAACTATGTCCGCAAGTTTTATAAAGGTGGAGAGGGATAGTATTTTCGATGAAAAATTGAAAGAGGTGAACAAAACCATGAACAAGTTAGTCGGATATGTTCGGAGAGCCGATGGTGGAGTATTCGGTGAGGTCTATGAAAAGGAAGACGGTACTTTGGAAGTGATGCTGATAACCATCAGCAGGCGACAGTTCAAAGATATCGTTAGTATGAAGAAAGAAACAGGACTTGGTGGATGGCTCTACGATTTCGAAATAGTTGTCCATGAACAGGAGATATAGGAGGTGAATGAACAATGAGTGATGTATGGATGCTGGCAAGATGCTACGAGGTGTGGAAATTGGAATGGGTGAAGACGTACATATCATTCCTGCAGCAAAACGGATATGACCAAGAAGAGGCCCGTTGTGAGATGAGGATGGTTATGAAAACGTACGCTGAATTACCAGAAAGTTTGCGAACACGTCTCAATGCAACTCTAGAGAAATGGAGCAGAGATGACTTTGTTAGTTTCAGTGGTTTCCTCGACGCACTCGTTGTAGTAAAGGAGTGGTTAGCGAAATGAACACTTCGAAGTTAGCGTTATACGATTCGGAACAGTGTAAACAATGTGTCTGCACAGTGTGTGACAAAGTGTGCACAGAGAAGTGCGTTCATGGATATGAGAACCCTTGTAACAGATGTGAGTTGAAGATAGCGAAAGGGGAGATAGCTCCTCTTGAAAGGAAACCACTACTTGTCTGTGTAAGTCTCAATGGCAAAGGAAAACCAATACATGGCATCGTCCCTGATGAATGGACGGAGTGTGGAGTAGAGGATGGATGTGTGGTGAACTACAAAGGCGGAAGAGAGTATTGGTGTTCGTATGCAAACCAGGATGAAATTGAAGAACACGGAGACACTGTGACCGTATATTGTATGAAGCTCCAACGAAAAGTCACAGTGGTGGAGGGATAAGTGTGCCGAAGAGTATGGATGAACTCCGAGGCCTACCTTCACACAGAGGACAGCAAACACCTAGGAGTGTGTATGAGAGAGTGAGGGATGCACGGAGAAGGAAAAATGAGTGGCAGAAGAAGAGGGACGAGAAGAGGTCGTTCAACAACGACCAGTACATTGCGCAGGAGATAAACCCAACATGAGTCCGATTAGATTAGAAGTTCTAGAAGTTCACTACTATCGCTGTAAGTGTTGTGGACTGTTCTTCACAGCACATTGGAGTGGTGTGTGTGAAAGCTGTCAGAGTATGTTTGAGACGCATGAGGATTTCCTCATTTGGTTCTGTAAACACGTACATGATTGTGGTAGATGTTGGTGCTGTGAAGAATACACACCTGAAAGGATGATAGCTTGCCAGATGCGAGGTGAGTAGTATGAAAATGAGAACACTTGGAAGGCATCATTGGGCATTGCGGAAACTCGCTGATGGTAAAGAGCACAATCATGAGATATTTCGGCCGGTAACTGCTTGGAGTTCAAAATTCCTTGAAACACTGTTAATTCGTGGACTAGTGAAACGCACACACTTGAATGTTATGAAACCAGCGAAGTATGTTATCACAGAGCTTGGGCAAAAGGCACTGAAGAAACTTGATATGGAACAATCGTTCGAGGAGATAACCGCTGAAATGGCTGCTGTATACTTCACTGGACCAAATGGGAGGAAAGAGGCCTTTTCAGCCGGATATCCATTTATCGCAAAGCGAGGATTCAAATGGGTCGAAGTTGAGGTAAAGATAAATGAGTTCTGGGAGGAACATTTCAAACACGTAACATGGTAGGAGGTGAGCATGTGAGTTTTAATGGATTAATGCCAAACTTACCGAAGTGGCAACCGATGAGTGTGAACGAGTTCATGGAACTGCGAGAATGGGGGAAGAGGAAAGTAAAGGACATGGAGTGGAGTAAAGCTTACGATGAAGCAAGAGCGCGAGGGAACGATGATGATGCCGCACAACAGTACGCGGCATTCTGTGTCGGTGACTACGACCCATTCATGGATTTCCTCGACCCGTCTGAGAGGAGAGAGATTACGGAGAGGCAAGGGTTAGAGGAGTTAGAAGCACTTCAAGAACTAGCAGAGATAGGTTACATAGACCCTGTGAGCCTCGAGGAGGCAATACTTGAAGAGGGAGCTTGCATCGCACAGAATCGGTTTGAGAGGAAGGTATATCGAGACCCATAAGGAGGTGATATGAGTGGTACATGATGTAGTAATCCTCGCGAGAATGGCTCGTATGAACGAGACCGACAACTGTGACTATGATGTGACATTGCAGCCATCATTGGACAAAGGGTGGTTAGTGATTAAACCGCCGAAGACACACAAAGGAGAGTACGGTCCGTTCAAAGTGGAAATTAAGGATATAGAGGCGGCAATTGAAGCGATTGCTAAGACAAACTTCGGAAGGTAAAAAGGTTGACAGCTCGAAGATGTCCTGACTGTGGAGGACGTTTAGTTCCCGACCCGGTTGAGAGGAATAAACGACACCCACTCGGTTGGGCATGCAAAAAGTGTGGAGGAAAGTTCGTGAAAGTTCACAGGAGTTGGAAGAAGTATGGAACTTATTGAGCTGAAGGAGAGGATTAAGGAGTTTCTCGAAACGGAGCCAGAGTTGGCATACACTATGGATGAGTTAGCGGAGCAGTTCAACGAAGAGCGATGGCTCATTCAGAAGGCAGTGAGTCAACTTGACGATGAGAGAGTCATACGGATTCGTGTACAGAGAGGAGTAGTTTACGCCCATATTAAGGAGGGGAAGAAAAGTGGAGAGCAGATACCGTAAGGGAACAAAGCCTATTCCTGATTCGACGTGGCGAGTTGAGACGATAAAGGATAACAAGTTCATCAAAGTAGGGAAGGTCTTTGTTAAAGGGGCCGACGTTCAGAAAGCAATGCGAGAGCATCGGAGTATCAAAGGTTACACGCCTTTTGATTTGGCAAAGAAGAAAGCAAGGGAAAAGTACCCAGAGGCTAATCCAGTTATACTTACAGAGGTGATGTAAGTGGAACCGACGAAGACAGGGATTGACCATATATGCCAGCTCTGTTGGTATGTACTGAAAGTCACGCCAAGGTTGGCGGGAGTGTACATTTCAGCGGAGATGAAGAGGAATGGCAGTACTTTGCCGAAGCACTACTGTAAGAACAAGAAGTCCAGTCGGTGTAATAAGAGAGTGGACTTCCTTGAACCATGTGAGCATTATGCGTACAATCCCTTCAATCAGTTCGAGAGGCACAGTAAATCTGGTGTGCTTCGAACGAAGGAGGAGTTGGAGAGGATGTATGAGCATAAGGAGTTACTCATGCCAAAGGAGGTGAAGATATAAATGGAAGAATGGAAGGTGAAATTGCTGGCGAAGATAGAGCGTGACTACGGAAACGAATTGGAGAGGATGGGAAGAAGACGGGACAGACTCTTGAAAGTGAAGCAGATGAAGATAAAGTTGGCCGAACAACTGCGAAGTGAACCGATGAATCTCTTTGGAGATGAGCAGATATACTTGGAGACCGCGCACTTTGAGCACGCGCATGATGTTGCAAAGGCGTTACACGTACGACTCAACAAAGGTGCAGAATCAGACGGAGTGAACTACCGAGGTAAGGTAGACAATGTCCGCGTGAATGTCTACGGTCCGGAGACAATACCAAGGTGCCGAATAGTGAGGGAAGAGAAAGAAGTCACGCACACCGAGGTTACTTACAAGTTAGTGTGTAAGTAAATCGGAAAACTGGCCCTGTGAATCAGACTATAGGAGGTGATAATTTGGGCCTATGTCCACATGGTAGAGAGAAGTTTGAGAAACCGGCTAGGCAAGCAGAAGAGGACTTTGATTGGGAAAGGGAGAACGAAGACCAGCGTATGGCTTGGGAATCCGAGAATCTGAACATCGAGAACGGAACATGTATGTGTTGCGGACAACCTTACAGCAAGAATGTCAGTGAAAGTAACGTATCACGGTCCGGTTACTGTATGACTTGCGGATTCAATCCATAAGGAGGTGAGATAGTGAATAAGTTCCCATGTGAATTCTGCCCACGGTCGTATCCCACAGAAAGGGAACTGAACGACCACAAACAGGCAAATCACTGGAAAAGGTTGTACCCCAACAAAAGGGGAAAACCATAAGTCACAGGTACATCAGTACCAGGAGGTGAGTCCCCAATTGGACATCACTGTGTATATGACGACAGGTGACCTAATGGTGACTATCAGTCTGCTCTTCCTATTAGTGGCAGGGCTGGCATATGCAGTCATCAAGAGGTAGTCGGTTTTTCCCTCCTTTTGGGGTCTCACCGATATAGTATGGAGGTGAGCATATGACTGAGTATATAATCAGTGGAGAGTTGGTCAGAGAACTGACGACTTTCCTTATGCGAGTTCGGAATTGCTGTGGAGTGGAGACCCAGCAAAGAGCTGCTGAGCTAATGGCTAAACTTGGTGTAGGTTGGTCAGATGAGGTTAGGAAGCACTACGCGCTCCGAGAACATAAACATAAACGTTTCATGTGGTGGAGGTGATAGAATGACAGAAGTTGAAGATGTAATAAGGTTCGTGCAGGAGATGTCCTACGAGGATAAATGTCCATCGGCAGCTGACGTAGCTCAACATTTCGAGATACACGTGAACACCGCGAGGTCCTTGTTAGAGAGAGCAGTGAAGAAGGGAGTAATTGGAGCACGATTCTCTGAGAAGCACGGGAAGAATTTCTACTACTTCATCTCCGCACTGGAAGAATACATCGAGAAGAAGCGCGGTTGGAGAAAGATATTCAATTGGTGGAGGTGATAGAGGTGGAAGTAAAACTGTGTCCAACGGTAAAGCACATGACAGATAGGATGCTTCTTGAGAAACTAATCATCGCACTGGCAGACCATCCGCAAGTAAGTCACTACCTCATGAAGCACGGCTTAGTTGAGAGCGTAACAGGGAGGTGACGATGTGAAATTTGTATTGCACAAGAATGGAGTGCAGCTGATTCCAGAAACTCAACTTGACGTCGAGTTGTTAGAGAGCTGGGAGTGTAAACGATTTAGGGCTAATGATATGGCGATTATTGCAATGGCTACAGGAGTTAAGCGATATCCAAATGGATTGTTTATTACTGTTGAAGGAGGTGAGTAAATGAAACTCGAAGAGAGTATCGCGAACATCAATAAGAATGGCGAGAAGTCTATCGTACTAGTGCTACCAGATGAGAATACAAAGTTCCTCGATGCGCTTATAGAATGCCAGCTGGATGAGGTACCAGCTGATACGATAGTGAGCGTGTTGACGGTACTTGCCGGAGAGTGTTGTGAAGGTGACTACATTGTCACTACCGACGAGAGTGATGACCATGACCTGGATAGAATAGAGGACGTTATCAATTGGCACGAATGGGAAGATAAACCAACGCGTGAAGAGTTAAGCGTTATCCTGAAGCATTTCCGTCCGTTCTTGGTTAAAAGAACTGTAACGTGGGGATAGAACCAAAAGATTTGACTAATGAACCGAAACGTTTAAATATTTGTTCCATCCAAGGATTAAATGTGGAACAAATATGTTATCGGTAGAATACATCGCTGGAATATTCGATGGAGAAGGGTCTATTCACGTTGCAAGTCCACATTGCGAGTACCTGCGAGTACAGATTTCAATCAGCAATCAGCACCGACTAGTGTTAGAGTTGATAAAACAACGATTTCCAAGAGGTCTTATAACAAAAGCAAATACTGGATTCATCTTCTATGTTTACCAGTTGCCAGTATGTAAACATTTCCTCGAAACACTCTTACCATATCTCGTCATAAAACGTGAAGCTGTGATGTTTATATTACCATATATCGATTCACGCCTGAAAGTAATATCGAAACATTTAAGTAATGCTGAACGGCAGTATACAACACGGGAGTTGGAACGTATAAAGGAGTACATTAAGAGATTTACTCCTCGAGCGAAACGAGCATATAAGTTCGTGTGTACGAGGCTTGAACGTGGACGGAAAGATTTATAAAGGTGGGGCGGGAAATACTATCAGAGAGATTTGTTTCACGAGTGAGCGAGTGAAGGAGGTGAGAGGTAGATGAGAATGATGGTTCGTGTGTACAATCCCGACGATGTCTCTAAGGTTTTTCATTTAGTCTTTGATGACCACGACAATGGTATGAAGACAGAGTATGAAGTTATGAAGTTAACCTCAGATGGTAAAGGCAAGCTCTTAGACACGGAGAAGCTAGGTGTTGTACGCAAAGAGGAGATGAAGAGAATCGCGAGAGCTAGTTAATCACTAGACAGAGCGGGATTGCGGCGGTGTGTCCATGCACTGGTAAAACAAATACCCCCGTGAGGGCTAACCGCATAAGAGCCCTCTTCACTCCTAGAAATGGTTGCTAGCTTCAACTTTCCGTACTTATGAAGCTTGGTGCGGCATGACCGCCAAGCATATAGTATCGGAGGTGGTAAAGAGACATGCCAAAAAGTTTAGAAGACTTTCGGAAGCTTCAGGAAACTGAAGCGAAACAAGGCGGAAAGAAGGTTGAATGGAATGAGATAGCACGGAAGGTCATTGAGTACGGCAAGAGGACGAGTAACTCACTGTCAGTCAAGGAAATCTGGGAAGGAAAGGACTTCGTGAATAAGAGGGTCACACAGTTTCGAACGATGAATGCATTGAACAAACTTTTCGATGACGGTGTGATTGATAGGAAGTACGATGGGAAAAGATACTGGTACGGTCCGAAGGAAAAGGGAGGGAAACTCCGTGGACCCAACTAGCCGACGGATAGAGTCGTACTTAGCCGACAGGAACAAGGAATTCTCTGTAGAGAAGCTCGCACATGTGTTGCATCTCAAGTATCATATACTTGCATCAGCCATCAGAAACCTGGAACGTCAGGGATATGTACAGACGAGATATGAAGGTGCAGAGTTGTTCGTGATACACATTGCTTGGACGGAGAGAGAAGAGTAATGGGGAAACTGCCAAGAGCGTACAATGTGTGCAGTGAATGTGGCGCAGGAATATACTCTACTGTTAGGATTAGAGGCACGAAGGCTCTACTGGAAGCTGCAACGAACGCTGTATGTAAAACATGCGACTCGAAAAGCAACTGGAGGAGAACAAATGCCGAAAGATGTTGATTTCTTTTTCTATCTCACGGATAAGCCACAGAAAGGGGTGAAGAAGAAACAACAGCGTTCGATATTGGATTTGTCAACTAAGTGTCCACACTTCCCGAACTGGTCGACTAACAAAGAGGGAAACTGTCGGAAACTGTTGTGTGATATGTTCAAGAAACCAGGATGTCCGGCGAGGGAGAATGTTTAAATGAAGAGATTAAGGCACTCGAGGAGAAAGAAGTGTCCGAAGTGTGGAAGAGACGGTAAGGTAAAGAGACACCGAACACATGTTGTCTACATTTGTCTCTGTGGCTTTGTTATTCAAGCACCAACGAAGGAAGCACTAAAGGAGAAATTGAAAGAATGCCGTTCACGATTAGATGCTCAAAATGTCTCCATGCGGATAACGTCCCCAGTGAGACAGTAGAGTGGCTCTGCCCGATTTGCGGCACGAAGATGCACGTGCTCTACCAGATAAATGTGGTTACGACATTCAACCCTCCAGCGATACTCTCGGATGAGCAGATTGCCAGCGTGACAGTCTCTCTCCGAGGGTATCTCAAACTGATTACAGGAGTGAGTGTTAAAGGCACGAGGGTGAAGTACGGTGGGTAAGAAGAGTAAAGTACCTGACCTTAGACGAAGGATAATTCTTGCGCGACAAGCTCGTTATAGAAGGATTATGAAAACAGGACCGTGGACTTGCCCGTGGTGTCACAACTTATCACTGACCGCTAGATACGAAGGGAGTAGAAAGTTCCAGAATAAGTTAGTGCTCTTTGGTTGCGCGGCTTGTCGGCAAGGTGAAATGTTACCGCGGCATCCAACGCTTGAGATAGCTGACTTGTACCATATGGTACTTGACACAACACGGAATGGGAAAGCTCCGCCGGTGTTTAAGTATAAGCGGATGACAGCAGGACTCAAAGAGTTCCTCGAGAAGAATATATCGTTCGGAAGTATAAAGGTACTAGAGGTGATAGAATGAAGAATTGTCAATTCGAAGAACACGCAGATTGTAGTGCGCCGAAAGCAGATGCACTCACTTGCCTTGAGTGCCTCAATGCACATAGACAAGCATTGCTCAACATGATATTGTCGGTGATTCAGAGAGTGGAAATGCCATTTAATGTAGCTATGGCATTAGCGGATGTACTGACTATGGATTACTGGTCTATAGTAAAGATTGACCAGTGGTTCAAGAAATATGAGCCAGAGTATTACAAGATAATGGCGAAGAAAGCAGAGGAACGACGGCAAAAGATGCAAGAGTTCTTCGAGAAGCTACGTGGAAAGAACTTGGGGTATAGAGCATGACAATTAAAGAAACGCTTAAACGTTGGTGGCGACAGTTACGCGGGAAGGACTTACCGAAGGCTATAGTTGTATCAACGCCAGCTAAGTCAGAAGACCACTTTACGGAGCTCTGGAAGAAAAGATTAGGGCATCACATAGAAGGAGAAAGAGAGAAGGTATTGACTGAGTATACTGAGCAAGAGCATAGAGTTGTTCACGGATACCCTGGACGATGTACAATTCGCGTACCGCAACCGGGCAGTAAAGTCGGTGGTATCGGTAGGCATATGAAGAAGCACGGTAAGCAATCAAAGGAGTATCGAAAGAGTGTATTGGCGAAGAAAAAGGTGGAGGATGAGGATTAATGAATTGGATGGCATACTTTTGTACGATGCCACTCGCGACAGCGTTCATATTATCCATGCATACGAGACGATATAGGTTGGCGTTTATGCTATTGTTGCTAGGAATAGCTTGAGGAGAAGAAGATGACAGACTTAGAGTTCATGACATGGGAGCAGTTCGATACTGCTTGCCAAATGATAAAGCGTTTATTTCGAGGGACAAAGTTTCTTGATGTCTTCGGTATACCGAGAGGTGGGTTGGTCGTAGCTGTACGATTATCACACTTAATGGACATACCACTTATAGTGGATAGGACGGAGATAACGCGCGGTACACTTATTGTGGATGATATAGCTGATTCTGGAGGAACGCTCGAGCCCTTTCGAAGTAACATGACTGCCACTCTGTACTATCATAAGAGGAGTAAAGTTATCCCGACAGCGTGGATGTACGAGAAGACCGTTAAGTGGATAGTATTTCCATGGGAGGCTCAATAAAAGGAACTAGGTGTGTAAAAGATGGGACAACTAGGAAGAAGAATAGATGAATTCCTTCTACACGTACCTAATAATAGGTTCGATACTCTTCATAGCGGAATAAAGGTGATTATTGCTGACGCGGTGAAAGAATTAGACATTATCTGCCCAAATAGAGATATTGCATATTTAAAGCGGGTAAACCCTCTTGCTGGTCAGTTAATGGAGTTTCTTGTTAAGTGGTTTGTTGAAGAGGGAGAGACATCGCAGTGTTAGCTGACTGGCCGAATGGTAACTCCATAGCAATCGGAGTGGTTAAAGTTCCCGAACAGAAGGGATTGTTTAGGCGGAATGTTACGAAGTTGCTCGAGCAAAGGAAACTCGAGGGTGGAGAAGTGTGGGCGGAGTTCACGGCAAAGAATTCAAACTTATTGCGCATGATTCGTGGAGGGATTAAGGTAATGTATGCATGCCCGTATGGACCAGAGTAAAGTTATGGAGGTGGAATGAATGGAGAAATTAGAAACTGTTCCGAGACCGTACTATGAATCCACTGTACATCAATGGATAAAGCATGTGCTCACTATAGAGAAGAAAAAGTATGTGAGCATCATGACACATGAATGTGGGTTCTGTCAGTATGTTAGAGAAGCAACACCGGAAGCTGAAGAAGCATTATGTAACCCTTGCCCAGCATTTAGTCCTTGCGATATAGACCCTGGTTACTGGCATGACTTTTGTGATGCGAATCGCAAAGGTGATTTCGATGCTTGTCTTGAGATAGCGTTACGAGTACTTGAGTGGTTACACGACTTTGAGAAAGCTGGAAAAGTAACGGAGGTGGAAGCATGAAGGTTAGTGAGATACGAAATTGGTACGGAGTAGTACCGGATTGCACTATCACGTTATGTGGTAGTTGCAAACATGAGGATAAGGATTTCAAGAAGGAGCCCTGCGCCTCTTGCGAGATTACAAAGTTCGAGCCTAAGGCTAAAATAAGGTAGGAGGTGACAGTGTGGCAGGAGATTATTGGTGCATGATATGTGGGAAGCTAACCAAAGATCCTCATACATGTGATAGGTGTGGCAACGATGTTTGTTCAGATTGTTACGACGAGGATGATGACTTGTGTTTGAAATGCATGCAGGAGCAATAGGAGGTGAGATGATTGGATTGTCCAACAGGATGTGTAGGTTCCTACTCTGCAAAGCAATATCTGCACATAGTTAATGATGACCAAGGTATTCCAGAGAAGTATCTATGCCCTCAATGTGGATACTCTCGTCCGTTGACGCTCAAGGAGAAGATACTTGAAATTATCTACCAAGCGGATTGGTACTTTAATCTACCAGAGTATTGGGATATGGATGAGTACTACATAGAAGAGAGTGATGTAGACAATGTCATTAGCGACATTGTGTCAGTTGTAGCTGATAGCATAAAACAACATGTAACGAGGAGGTGAATACATGAGAACTAAGACTATGAGGAAGGAGTGGCCTCCGATACCCAGAGGTATATGTAGTCTACCGTTGACTGACAGACATGAACTGCACGAACATCTTAAGAACATTCGTGAGAGGAATCTTCAGACATTAGAGTGCGAGGTAATGATGCCAGTACATGTAAGAGGCATCTCTCGCAGAGACTTTCGGAAGATGAAGATACGTATGGCTATTGAAAAGATTGAAGATGAATGCATCAAACAAGGGTTGAGAATGACTGACAATATAGTAGTTATCTCTCGTGTCAAGGGAGGATTCATCATCTGGGCGATAGGTTATAAGCTTCGAAAGGAGGAATGAATATGGGAAAAAGAGGAATGAGAAAGGCAACGGGAATGACTCGGGAAGAGAGAATAGCAGCAGCTATTGAGCGGGAAAGAAAGACGAAAGAGGAACAACATGAGAAGAATATTGAGATAGCAAAGAGGCTCATTGGAGCGACACTCGGACCGTTGCCTCCAGTAGACTGGAAAAAAGTTTCAGAAGATACTCCAACTGGTGTACCAGATTGCTTGTGCCTGAAATGTGCAAATGTTGATGAGAAGTCGTATTGTGAGTACTGGGATGAACATTGTGATAATACTAAATGCACTGAGTGCAAGACGGTACGTAAGACTTGTAGTGATTTCAAACCTGAGGAGTGAATATGCCGTATTGTTTCAAGTGCAATAGGGATATGGTTAGAGTTAACCAAGGCACGGAAATCATGGGAGAGGGCTGGAAGAGAGTGCACGTATACTGGGAGGATTATATGTGCGAGAAGTGTAAGTTCCGTGTACGGCAGAGATACCAGATTATAAACCTCGGAGGTGGTTAGCGTGGGAGAAAAATCTACACTTGTTAATAGAGGAAAGCAAGAGATAGTGATGACACATCATGACAATGGTGGACCGATGTCATTACAAGGTTGCCATGTTTGGAACAGGTTACCTTTTGCAATCTATGTTAGAGTTCGCAAGAACTGTACAGGAACTCTAACAGTCGAAGTACGGACAAAACCATAGGAGGTGGATAAGTTTGCCAGAACCTAAACACGAAGGATTCATCTATCAAATAGTAATAGACGGTACTACTGCTATTTGCATGACCGAAGAAGGTGATGCAAAGAAGTTTGTAGATGAAAAGATGAAAGGAGCACCTTTCATAATCCTACCAGTTCCGATATTTAGTTACAGGAAGGAGGGAGCGAAGTGAAAGACGAAGAGATAGTTGGAGAGATAAAGGCGGAGATGCGTAAAATCGACGATGTGAAGATACATTTCACGCTGAAGAAGATGAAACTTAGTAGGATATCATCCGCCCAAGTACGCTCGGTAAAGATATTCTTGGCGTTGCGTGAGATGGGGTTGAATATCGTGACCACGAATGTATTCTACGCCGTATACGGAAAGTCTCGGTCGAATATATTGACTGTGCTTCATTTGCTTGGAGATAAAGGCGTCCTGACGTGGATAAGAAGAAATAAATCAGGGCCTCTCCGATATATGCTTTCGGAAAAGTTCCTCAATTTGTGGAACCCCAACATTGAACGGAAAGATTTAAATAAAAGTTCAGGTAAAGATTAGTCACATCACTTGCTACAAAAGACGACGTGGAGGATTGGGTAGCTGTTGGAAACGTTTGATGGTTCACACATTGCACTCTTACCCCGAACAGAAAGATTTATAAATCTGGTCAGGGTAAGACTTAATGCGAGTCGCATAGACTCTGCATGGTCACAAGGAGGTGAAACATCTATGCCAAAAGCTCTAGGGGACTTCAAGAATCTTCAGGAGTCCAAGCCTCAGATAAGCAAGGTGAGCAACGAGAAATTGCTCGAATACCTTAGCAAAGAGATGCACACGACCAAAGAGGTTGCCGCCTTTCTAGGCGTTGAGAATGGCACTGCCTTCTCTCGTCTGAAGAGAATGGAGAAAAACGGCGTTGCCACCAGAGGATGGGAAGGCAACCGCTCTTGGTGGGTAGCTAGGACCGCAGTCGGACTTCCAGTTCTCGCGCCTGTGGAGGAAGAGAAAGTGGAAGAGGCTGTAGAGGCTGAAGAAACTGAAGAGGGTGAAGAAACCGAGGAAACTGAGGGGTTGTAGTTGAGCAGACTCACCACTCCTCTCACTACCCCTTTTTGTAACAATCACGAGGTACACGCACCCGTGGTAGGAGGTGGACTCTTCGGTGTCTGAAAGTAAGGCAAAATCTAATCACATGGGAACGAAGTTTCTCAGCTTAGTCATCGGTTTGGTCTTAGCCGTCATTTACACGCTTCGAACAGTGTTCGAACCGTCCTTTGTCTTAACAGAACAAGTCGCTGAACTACTCTATGCTTGGGTGATATTTGTCATTGTCATACCTTTGATAGTCATGTTGGCCGAAATCATTTGGCGATACTTCCATGTGTATAGTGAGAAACTACCAGTAGGAACATAGGGGTCCAGTGAGAGTACAGTGGTGGAATATTCCACTAACGATGTACAAACATCGGTCGGCGAAACGCCCCTGACGAGCCAGTGAGATTCTGGCGAAACCAGAAACCAAATGTTTTTTCTGGTCGGGTGATGAGTTGAGCTCAGATGACAAAGGAACTAATTGTCAAACGAACGAGGTTGTAGGAAGCTCTTCGGAGCTTCTTCCTAATTATATGATAACACCTATTGGCGGGGTGGATAGGTTTTGGCGAGAGAAAAGCGGAGAGTAGAATGGGAGCGGTTAATGTTCCGCACAGCGTGGAAGATAGAGGAACTCACGCCGAAGTTAGGATTAAGTTATCGTGCGACGAGGAGACTTGTACAAAGGGCTTATGAAGGTCGGAGACTCGACCGCACGAGGGATGGGCGGTACTTTTATTTTGTCGTAGCAAGATTTCTACACCCACCGAATAGTGTTATTGTATGCCCGACATGTTCCGCGCAAATGGAAGTATACGAATGTAAATGTGGGTGCATTTTCAAAATGTGCACTGCAGTAGATGAGCATAGTATTTTTGAGTACTGCAGGACACATATCATAGTCACATAATGGCAGGACAGGAGGTGAAAAACGCCATGAGTGTAGAAGAAGAAAAAACGGCAGCAGTACCAGTTGCACCAACCGCACCAGCTGTGCCAGCGGAGACTTTGGCGAAGTTAACAGCGTGGTCACAAGCCCTAGGGAAACCATTTGCTGAGCTAACTAAGATGTACGAGGAGCAACTAGCGATATTCAAACAAGGCGTTGCAGGGAAAACTGCCGAGTGGTATGACAGTACCGCAAGGCACAGAGTTTACCTTAAGATTAAATCGTCACTGCGTTCACCAGCAAAACCTTACGACTACATCACTCTGGGCCTCTCAGGAGCGATTGACGTAACACGTTCAGAGAGGGAAGAGAAAGCGGATTTATATGCAAACGAAGAGACAAGAGCACAAGCAGTTGCTGAGAAGAAAGTCCTCGGAGAGGATACACAGTTCGGCGACAAAGTTTATCCAGCAGGGACACCGTTAGATACTAGACAATGGATGGTTAAACCTGACCCGGAGAAGAATGTCAAAGGAAGAAAGAGCCCGAGTTATGGAAAGCCGTTACTTCCGAGGTATATTCGAACTCTCTTAAGCTTCGGTAGACCAGCGGGGGGAGGGAATTTCAAACTCCTCGCAACGATGTGCAATGCAGGAGACCCGAATGAGTTACCAATGCCGCCACTCGGAAAGGGATTCCGAACGAGGTTGAACTTGTCGAGTGATACGCCGAATATATATCATATGAACTGGTCAACACAGGCACGGTTTGAGCCGATAGTGCTTCCGGAGTATGAACCAATAACCACGGAGAGGATAATCAAGATATTCCAAACAGCGCCGGAAGCATTGAAAAGCTCGTTAGACGAACTGATGGCCTGGCATAATGCAAACAAGAACGACAAGAGACGGCTAGTCATCGTCGAAGCTGACGTGACTTGGATAAACAGGACACCAACGGATTACGGGAGTTACATGATGGTATTGGAGGATGTAAGCAAAGAAGACCTTGGAGCAGAGGGAACACCTTGCTGGGTACCAACGGAGTTGAAGCATGTCATAGATACCTTCGGACCAGATTCGAGAGTCTATGTAGTTGGCCGAACGAACATTGGACCAGGGTATGATCGGGAGAAGAGAGAGGTGCTACCAGACGTACAGAGAGTCAACTTGAATGCCGTAGCCATATGGGCTATACCGATATTCAGAACTGCGCCAGAGGAGCAGACTGTCGTAATGCCAGAAGCGACACCAGTACAGTAAGTACAGAGATGAAATGGATGTTCTGGTCGAGAAAGCTACTCCAGTGACCATCTCAGCCTTAGAGTTGTAAGTTTGAGGGAGTCACTTTGGCATTTAGCCTCGCTAACCAGGACACCATTAACCTTCCCATTATTTAAACTAAACTCGGTTTGGCTCACCCCAGCCGAGATAGGTCGATGTGCAGCTAAATAATCCGATTAAAGAGCATGTCCATAATGCACGACCGAACCAAAGTCGCTGTGAAAAAGGTAGATTCCTGGCCTTGAAAACCTGGATGAACTACACACGTATGCGCGCGTGAGGTCAGGTCGGTACGCTGTGCATCATCCGTGAAAGGTCGTTGGAAGCCCCACCTGGTGAGGAGAAAGGGCTGAGTAATTGCGTAGCTGTCGAGAGGCCTACGTCGTAAGACGCCACCTCATGCAGGACGCAGTTACTTAGTACATGGCTGAAAGCACGACCTCGAGTACCGTGCTTCCCATATGCCCTCGTTGAGAGGCAGCTCGGGAATCCGTGCGGCAAGCGAGGCAACCCTCTGGTTCGGGTTTGATTCCGGACCGGCTCGGAGAGGGTTGTATTAGGGAGGTCGCAGCACCGAGAAGCTGCCCAACAAAGGCCCACTGCAAAAGTATGAAGGAAACACCCCCTTCTTGAAGGCATGGGTTGACTAGGTAACACACCTGGAAGACTCCGAATCAAGAAGGTCCTTTAGACTGCACAGGTAGGCATACCAATGTGGGATAATCCCTCATAAGGTAACGAACGGGGTATAAGTGGCCGCACAGCGGGGTAACTAGTAGAGTGATGCGCTCTACGAGGGAGGTGAAAGAAACTCCTATGCTGAGAGCTCTGGCACCCAACGCATAGCCCCAGAGACATGACTTGCCTGAGTGACCCTCAGGATGTGGTCTTGTGAAAACTCAGCATGAGCGGTCTCCGCAGAGACCATGTTACCGACCTGCCAACGTATGACCACTCGAGAGCTGGAGGTGAAATGTATGAGCGAGAAGACAAGAAAGAACTTTCCACAGTGGATAGTTGATGAAGTATTTAAGAAACAAGATGGAGTGTGTGCAAACAGCACGTGCTTCAATCCATTGGTTCAAGGCTTCCATAGACATCATGCTGATGGAGATAATTCGAACATTAAGATGGAAAATTGCCGGTTGTTGTGTCTCGAGTGTCACTACAAGACGTTCTCAGAAAACCCATATGAGGAGCACAAGAAGTTCCTACGAACTTTGATGAAGAATAGGCAAAGCGCTATTGAGAAAGCGATAAATGGAACTTTGTCTGGTAGTACGCTTGAGAGAGTTCTCTCTGGAATAAATGACCAGAAGAAGGATAGCTGGAAACAGAAAGGTCTCCACGCGCAAGTTGAATATCCGTCCGCGGAGTTTGCACTCCTCCGACAGTTAGCGAAGAACGCAATTGTTTCAGAAGCATACTTGGAAGGATATAAAGCAGGTGTGAGTAGTGTGACAGCACACATCTGTCAACATGAGGGTTAGGAGGGATAAATGTGAACGAAGCAACTATGCGCGAAAAACTTAAGAAGTTACGTGAAAAAGCTATAGAGCTAGGATTTAGCGTGGATAACATCTATATTCAAATAGGTTCAGATACAGTTTGCACAATGGGAGACGCGATACCAAAAGTGGTTGGTAAGCACTGGAAGATTGATTTCGACTTGGTAACGGAAATTAATATAGAGTGAGGAGGTGAGATGTATGGGATGGGGAGCAGGACCAGCCGAAACGGTAGATAAGGTGTTCCAGAAAGCTGATGTCGTTGCGACACACAAGACTGGATTGAAAGTACTTATCTTCGGTGATACGGATACGATGAAGTCAGGATTTTGTCTCAGTGCAGTGAAAGTATGTCCACCTGTGTTCTACTGGGATACGGAGCTAGGAGCACCACCGTTGTTCCAGCATTTCTCAGAGGAAGAGCTCAAACAGATACACTGGAGTGATGCAACGTACCTTGACCCGAATAGTGATATGCCCGACCCGTTTGTAGCGTTAACGAACTTGGAGCGACAGCTCACAGCGATTAAGGAGTTTACAGACAAAGTTACACCAGAGAATCCTATCGCAGGAGTAGTAGTGATTGACTCATTGACAGACATTTGGGACTGGATACAGGAATGGCTGGAGGGAGTTGGCGTGAAAGCAAAATCCACTGGACAACTTTTGCGTTTCAACTGGCCGAAAGCGAGACACAGGATTAAGACGATAATCTTCCGGTTGCTAGCAAAACCAGTCCATCTGATTTGCACCGCACATCCACAGGATGTTTATGTTAGTGGGGATTCGACAGGGACGTTCAGACCGAGAGTAGAGAGAGCACTTCCACATAGGTTCGATTTGGTTATCCATGCTAAGAGGTTCGAGCCACCTGGGAAACCAGTAGAGTACAAGGCGTTCGTGACGAAGTGTAGATTCAAGAAAGGATGGCGACCAGTGTTTACGGATATTACGTTTAAAGCGGTTCTTGATAAGTTAGAAGAGGACTTGGGGGTGAAAGTATGGTAAGACTTAGCGAGAGAGAGAAGATGGTTCTTGAGAACATATTGCAAACGAAAGTCACTTCTGACAAAGGGAAGAGATTGCCCATACGCCATGCTGGTTGCTTCTGGGTGAAGACAGCTGATGGACATCATTTCTTTGTTCGCCGACTGGGAGATGCTATATATGCTACGCCAGAGGGAGCAAGATTCAATAGCGATTCTACAAAAGGCGGATACTTAGGGGAGCCGACAAGATGAGCACAAAAGACGTGAGCGAGTGGGTGATAGAGAGCGTTTGGATACGGAGAGACATCGCTGAGGAGATTAAGAAGAAGTATGGGAAACCTCTCACGAAGGCACTAGAGGAGATTATCAATCAGGATGTCTGCGAGCGAGTGTTGAACAAGTGCAAGAAGTGTGGAAGAGAGGTATTCATCTGGGTTCTGAAGGATGACTACTTTAACAAGAAGGTTTACAGCAGTACGCATATAGCTCAATGCAAAGAATGCTCGCCTGGGAGCAACTGGCAGGTGTGTAAATGAGTCGAGAGAAAGCTGTGGAAGTTGAACTTATAACATCAATCTACGACCTTAAAGACGACGCGAAAATGGGTCTTAGACAATACTGGATTGAGCGTAGAGGTTCCAAATGGAAGGAAAAGGCAAGAATTGCACTACTCTATGCTAGAGAACTTTTTCCAAACGAGTTTCTAAACACTCATAAGGTGTTGGTGAGTTTATGAACTTATCATGTTGCATGCCATGCAGGGGATGTTCTCAACAAGGGCAGAGTAGAAGCACCCTGATAGGTAAAGAGGTACGTAAGTCCCTGAGAGGACATCCCCACATACTTATGGAGGAGTCACAGTGAAAGTTGTTGCAGTTTGGTTGTCTACACTACAAGACCTTATGCTATTCGGAGCAAACAGGATTTACAGGTTTAAAGACCTCTATTACATCGGGCAGATTGCTGTAGACGTAACAGTAGTTTGGGTAGTGCGCTACAAGGAGCGACTCGGAAAGTTCATCGGTATGGAGAACTTGACTATTAAGACTTCGGATGAACAGAAGCACGGGTACGTTCCGATAATCGATGTAGAGAAGTTCGAGGAGTTTAGCAGTTACGAGAGGTTAAAGTGAGGTGAGAATATGATACAATATACCGTCCGGTTCCTACAGAAAGAAGACATCCGCCATGTTGAAGTAGACTTGCAGCAGGGTCCTGTGGATAGAATTCTAAAGATATTAAGAGACCACGGGTGGGAGATACTTTCACTATATCAACCGTGTGGAGACAAACCGTTCGTTTGGGCAATACGCTGTAGGAAAATAGTAAAGGTTGAAAACCAAACCGAGATTGAAGCTATTTGGAATGAAATGTTATGAGGAGGGAGTGAAATGAACACATTTAACGATGAACGCGAACGGATTACTAAAGGACGAAATCAAACGTACAAAAAGTTCTATGACACCTGCCCGTTAGATATGATTCTGCAACAGATACGATTCAAAGCAGCGCGAGCAGCCAACATACCAATCAATGAGTCTACTGTCAAAGTCCTTGCTGAAGAAATGATGGACTTAGCTAATTACGCAGAAAAGGTACACGAACGTCTTACGAAGAAGATAAATCTACCGAGAACTAGTTGTAAAGGAGGTTAAAGTGTGAAAGTCGGATTAATCGCACCGAAGAATCTTTTGGAGTACACAAGGTTCGGTGATATACATTTCATCCTACCGCAGAACGCGACAGAGTTCTTTGTTAATGAGAACAAGTATAAGATGGTAGATAACGGCACGTACGAGACAGGTACACCACTGGATATGGATGAACTTGTTGGACTTGCACAACAGATGGGAGCGAATGAGATAGTCCTACCTGATGTGATTAATGATATCAGCTCAACTATGGAGTTCGTTGGGAAGTATGCGAAACACCCGAAGTATGGTTTGAAGTTCGCAGCGGTTCCACAAGGGTTCAATGCTGAGAGCTTTATTGCGTGTTATCTAGAGTTCGCAAAGATTCCGGAGCTCGATGTACTGTGTTTTCCGATATGGTTAGAGAAGCAACTTCACTTAAGACCACAGGTGGTCAACTACTTACACAGCAAAGGATGGCTCGCGAAAAATAAGGAGCACCATCTTATCGGTTGCGATTTACTCGCCGAGCTCCTCTGCTACCCGAAGGGACTCATTCGTTCCGTTGATACATCGATGCCGTTCTCCGCAGCACTCGCTGGGAAGTATATCGATGTGTTCAGACAGCACGAAGGGAAGAGGTGTAATTTTGAGTACACTAAGTTAACTGCACCGTATCTTGATGTTCTGCGCTGGAACATCAACAAGCTCTTGGAGGTTGCACATAGTGTTTAATTTACGACTACTACGACTACTACGACAACATAGACCAAACGGACAAAGGAGGTAGTAAAGTGATGGTTGAGATGTGTGCAGGGACGAATTGTGATATGTGTCTGATAAGATGTCGAACATATTGGGGCGCTCATAGGAGGAAGAAGAATGAAAGAAGATAAGATAGCTCTTACAGTGACTACAGGCTCCAACATAGGGTTAGAGGATTACGGCTATCCACAGGTTGATTATAATAGTGGAGGAACTGACAACCTTAAATGGATAAGCATCGTACATGGTTGGTTCTTTTGGGATGATGAAGACCAAGATAGCTTCGCAACTTATCTTGAGACATGGATAAACGAGAAAGGGCGTATAGACATTATCTTAAGTGACCCGATGATATTCTTTGACTTCGTAACTCCATTGGATGATTATACGATGCCCGCGTATAGTCATTTAACTATAGGAGAGTATTATGCAGAGCTCGCGAAGGAGAAGAAAGAACAGGAGGCGAGGAAAAACGCATGAATAGATTCGACCTTATGAATCAGGGCTATCATCCGATAGGTGGCAAGCCCGTAATATTTCTCCGTAGTAGGGATAAGAATAGAGTGAGGCAGTCACATCGAATCGACGGAAAGGTTCCTCACTTCTGGGCGAATGGAACAGGAGCGGGAAAGAATCTCTTCGGAGACTCGATTCAACGGGTAGATACAGTAATGCCGAGTGAGGTCAGGAGACTCCGAGATAAGTTTAAGTATCACTGCGAGGCAGACATACTTTTCGAGTGGCGGTACTTGCTCGACAAAGGGGTAAAGTGCGGTTACGGCTTAGAGAATGGAGAGATTTTCGCTGCACCGAGTTTAGATATCCCGCCGAAGAAAGGTTATTTCGACATCGAAGTGGAGACACCGCCTGAGATTATGGCGAAACCAAGGGACCCTATCTGGCCGATTGTGAGTTTTCAGTTCAGTAATAACTACACGAAAGACCTCACGCTTTTTATGCTTAAAACGGATTTACCCATCACAGAGGAGCTACCGATTCCTAAAGGATTCATTGGCTGTAAGAATGCCATAACACTACCGATTACGTTTCATAGAAAGCTCGGTGGCAGAGAGTGGGATGTGAAAGTCAAACCGACGATTTACTTATATGACGAAGAGAGACCGATGATTCATGACGCTACACTATGGTCGGTTTGGCAAGACTTCGATGCAGCAGGGGGTTACTACTCCGATGGGTTTGATTGGCCGTACTGGATTAGACGCGGAGAGAAGTTGCAGTTACATAGTGTTTTGAAACGTCTCTCGCCGTTCGGACTCACGGAGAGTAAGTTCAAACCCCAGAGAGGTGTGCGAAAGGATATTGCTAGGAAGGTAGGAACACCTCAGGTAAAGAAATGGCGGCTTGTATCGCGAGTGAAAGGTATCTCGATGATTGACTTCTACAAGATGTATAGGAAGTGGGCCGGAGGGAGGCAAGGTGCAAAGAGAGTCATACCAGGGAAGGATTTTACAAGCACATTCGACTTCCACTTGGTTATGGAGAAAGAGTGCGGGTTTTATTATGTTGACCTTGGCGATAAGGTAAGAGAGAGTCGTTCGAAGCACCCTCTTAAATGGGCGGAGTATTGTGCGGGGGATGCGTACGCACTGTATATTCTCGATAAGGAGAAACAACTTGTTGCGTACTTCGACAGGCTCCGAAGGATAGTCGGTCTTCCTCTCGAGTTTGCTATACATAACTCGCGGTTGATAGATACGCGATTACTTAGACTTCGTGGAGATGCGCCATTACCGACGAGAGAGTACGGAAAGAAGCATAGAGTGAAAGGAGCGATAGTACTCCTCCCTGACATAGGGATTCATGAACACATTGTAATAATAGACGAGAAAGCCCTGTACCCCATGTTGATTCGGGTGTATAACCTCTCGCCTGAGACATTTGTTGCCGACTCGAAGGATTGGCGGTGGGATGACATTATTGTCGGTCCGATGGAAGATGGTACGGTAATGCACTTTCGTCGGAAACCAGAAGGAATCTTGCCGAAAGCAGTACGATACGACATGGAGGAGAGGGAGAAGTATAGGGCAATACTGCGAACGATGTCTCCAACACATCCTAACTATGAAATGAATAAGATGTTGGAGACGCTTCACAAGTTTCTCGCGTGCAGTTACTACGGAGTTACCGGCTATGAGAACTTCCGATTGTACAGTGATGCTGTGAGGAGGGCAATAACATTCCTCGGTAGGAAAGCGTTACTCGAGTGTAAGATAGATTGTGAGAAAGGAGGATATAAAGTAAGATACGGTGATACGGATTCACTCTTCACACAACTTCGCACAGATATGCCAGAAGAAGGCCGGGTGATTGAAACAATAGTTAATAAGACACTTAAGAGGATTGCGTGGAGGGCAGGAGCGACATTCAACATCGAGGCGAAGTATGAGCAATACTGTAGACGGATTATATTCGTTCCGAAGATTGAGAAGAAGAGAGGAAGGATTACAGCGGCGAAGAAAAGGTATGCATATACGGATAAGAATAATAATCTTTACGTTGTCGGACTTGCACCGAGGAGAAGTAGTACGCCATCATATACGAGAAGATTGATGTTACGATGGTTGGAGTTAGTCCTAGTGAAGAAACAAGTGGAAGGAGCAAAGGCACTCATTAAACATGCATGGATGACATTACCTGAACAGCTGATGAATACTATCGGTCTACCGAGGGGATTGCATGAGGAGAAGTATATAGCACGTAACCCTTGGAAGGATGGCTGCGATTACATGACGGAGCGTTTCGGGAAGGTTTTCCGCGAGGATAAGAAGCCGTTACTCTTCTGGATGCTCGGTCGGAGGACGACTGCGACGAAGAAGAAGATTAAGGGAGCGAAAACTAAAGACCTTATGAGAGAGGAACGTAAGAGGAAGTACGCAGAGGGAAGGAAATTTAAGACTAACGCTTTGGCAGAAACCGAGCGAGGTTGTGATACAGATGTTATTTGCTTGACCGAGACCGATGAGAGGATGCCAGATGAACTCTACCCGTTCGTAGACTGGGAGAAGATGAGAGGATTGGTATTGACGAACCATTTCAAACCCCTCTTCAACGCTATCGGTGTAGATTGGGAGGAGGTTACCGAAGGGAAGAAGACAAAGAAGTTCAAAGGGAAGGTTGTCCTACATCACGAAGTGAAGTCAAGGCCTCTTGAAATGAAGGAAACAAAGGAGTTGAAGTTGTCAAAATGGACCTAGGTAGAGCGATACACAAAGCAATAGATTTCTTCTTCTGCGACAGATGTCCGATTGAGGCGGTAGACACCGTATTCTCAGACAGACTTTCACACATCTGCCCGTTTGCATACATCTGGGATATGAAGATATTACCTCCTGAGGAGTTCGATAACTCACATCCGATATACTTTCCACGGTCACGAATATTGAAGCTAACAGGTACGAATAGAGGTTTACAGGCGTTAGGGCCTGTGGAGTATGCTGAATGAACATTTGCACCCAAAAAGTTAAATAGAGGTTCAGGGAATATGTAACTGCGAGATGCTCAACATGGTTGTGGTTCGTAAGAGCAAGCTCATGATGTGGGCAATCTGTCCGAGGTTTTATGAACAGAGATGGCTCTTGAACCGACCGTTGATTAATGGAGTGGAGATGCAATTCGGCAGAGCATTTCATAAGCTCGCGAAGAATTTCTTCGACGAAGTGGATGTTGAGAGACTTATGGGATGTGGAACAAAGGAAAGTGTATTTACAATCCTTCGAGGATTTTTGCCCGAGAAGAATGCCATACTCCGTGAATGGATGTGGAACTTCCTTCAATGGGAGGCAGGAGAATGGGTAAGATTAGCTTTTATGGTCGGACCAGATGCTGCGATAATCTACTGGAAACCTATTGCAACGGAGTTAGAGTTAGACCTCGGTGATTCGACTTATACGATTGATAGGATTGACCGGTTGCCAGTGTGTAAGGCTCTTATGAATATAGAGTACAAAACGGGCAAGTGGTTCATGGAGAGTAAGATGCGCGATGAGTTGACTTTCTATAACATGGGAATAAACCGGTCAGGGAAGTTTGACTGGCCGTGCAATTACATCGGTTACTATAATCCGCAGTTGAATAAGTCGTGGAGCGAGGAAGTGAAATACTCCACGGTTAGACGGGTAAGGAAGTGGGTGGGAGATTTTCGTCAAGCCCATGAGGATAATTATTTCCCTTGCCGAGCGTCACGTTTCTGTCGGTATTGTTCGTATATCTTAGACTGCCCATGCTGGCAGAACCACAGGGAGGTGATAGCCGCATGACAGAGGAAGAAGAAGAGGATGAATCAACTGTGACAGAGGAAGAAGAAGAATGGGAAGATGAAGAAGACGAAGAGTGGTAGAAATGGGAAAAACTAAACGGCGAGAGTTAACCTACCGAACAGAAGCGCGATTTGACCGAATGGATATGGATAAGTCTCGTCGGAAGAAGAAATATCGGACGATGAAACTACAGAAAAGAATGGAGGTGAGAGATTGCTCAATACATTGTATATAAAAGAGTTGACGTTTAACTCCGCACATTATATACCGGAGCACCCGAAGTGTGGAGCATTACATGGTCACACGTATTTCGTGAGAGATATGGTTATAGAATGTGAAGAAGGAGAGTTCGTTGACTTCGGAATTATTAAGACAATAATTAAAGAATTCGACCATGCGTTGATTATATCGAAGAGAGATGAATTATATTGGCAGGAGGTAAACACAGTAATTGTAGACAAAGGGCTCGGTGTACATTTAAACATCGTTACAGTTGACGGCATTCCAACAGTAGAAGACATTTCGAAAGAGATTCAGAAAAGACTGTTGATGGTTCATGGAATTAAAAATGTGGGCTTCATGCTTTGTGAGGGACCGAATCAAGGAGCAGTGGTCTGATGTGGAAACTCATCCGGAAGGTGCTCAAATGGGCCGTACGGAGATTCGTGAAGTTCATCGTGGATAGTACCGACTGGGTGATTGAAAAGTTAGAGCGAAATACGGAAGGACGAAATAAAGATGAAGAAACAAAAAGAAAACGACAAACACAAACCTGATTTAGACGCTCTTATAGAGATATCCGACTGTGGAGATTATGGGGTTCTTTATATCTTGTGTACTGTTATTGCAACGATATGCGTGTTGCTATTCTTGATTAAGGCAGGTTAACAGGAGAGAAAGAAGATGATAAAGGATAGGGTGTTCTATTGGGCGTTAAAGCGACAGCTAAGTAGAATGCCATTACCTGACCATATAGTGTTAACCCCAGAGAATGTTCGAATTAAGTTGGACTTCGTTGACAAGCCTGTGACACTTTCTTGGACATTTCGTACGCCGTCTTGGTGGAAGGTACTCAGGTTATTATTCGAGGAGGTATGGGATTGCTTAAAATCGTGAGAGGTGGGATATTCAAGTCTATACAGGGTGAAGGGTTCTACATAGGTACACCGTGTACGTTTATAAGACTCTATGGATGTAATTTGCGTTGCAAATGGTGTGACACGAAGTATGCATATAGAGGTGACCATTTAGAACTATCTGAGGAGTTCATCGCGAGAGAGGTGTTGAGACTAGAGCAACCGATGGTGGTCATTACAGGCGGAGAGCCACTTGTTCAAAATTTAACTGAATTAATGGAGCGGCTCTTCTACATGAAAGTACATATTGAGACGAACTGTACGAAGAGTCCATCGAAGGAATGGTCGCCGACTCACTGGGTAGTTTCCCCGAAGTTACCCTCATCCGGCGAAACGTTCAGCACTGCTATAATAAAGGAATTCAGAGCTACAGGTATCGCAGAGTTTAAGTTCGTCGTAGCTAACGAAACAGACTTTACAGTAGTGAAACGACTTGATTATAAGTATAACTTCGAACAGGTATGTATTCAGCCTGTCGATAATGACCTCGAACTGATGAAGAAGATTATCAGCTGGGTGCAGGAGAACGGACGGAATATTCGCATACTTCCTCAGTTACACAAGCTATTATGGCACGGAGCGAGAGGGAGGTGATTAAATGGTTATTTGTCCCAGATGCAGGTCCGAAGATGTTGAACTGCATTTGCATGAAGTGAGATTTGACATAGAGATGGGTGAACTAGTTGTCGAGGCTAAATGTAACGATTGCAAAGTGGAGTTCGATTCTGTATGGTCTTGCAACCGTACACAAATACCATTACGAGGGTAGTTATTGGAGGTGAAATAGTTGGAGCATACACAGAAAGAAAAGGAACGTAAAGCGAGAGACCTACTGCTATGTTGTGGCATAGAGCTCACTGACGAGTTGGAGGAGACACCGAGGAGGATTGTTGACCTGTATAAGGACATGACAGCAGGAGTTGGCATCGATATTAGGAAGTTCTTTGAGCGACCATTGTCTGTCGAACACGGTGAGATGGTAATCGTGAAGGATATAGAGTTCGTCTCTATGTGTTGTCATCATCTCTGGCCGTTCTTTGGTAAAGTACACATCGCGTACATTCCGCACAAGAAGATTGTCGGACTTTCAAAGTTCGTTAGTGCTGTTCGAGCGATATCTAAGCGACCACAGATACAGGAGGGAATGAATACGGAGTTGGCAGATGTAATCGATGAATGTCTCGAACCACTTGGATGCATGGTAGTTATCGAAGGGACGCATACCTGCATGTTAGTCGGAGGAAAGTTTGATTACGGTATGCCAGCACATACGAATGCGTACACCGTGACAAACGCAGTACGGGGGGTCTTTCTCAACTTTGAACCACCGAGAAACGAGGCACTAAAGTTGATATATGGAACAAGGAGGTGAGAATATGCAATATGAAGTAAAGAAAGTAATTACGGCGGCAAATACAACACGAGTGACAGTTAGTCTTCCAGCAGAGAAGTTCGAATCCGTAAACACGACTGGACTTGACGGGAAAGCAAAGGAAAGGAAGATAACTGCGACAGTGAAGAAACTGGAGAAGGAACTTTCGGAGGAGCTACTAGCATTCCTTAAACCTACACCGGTACCTAAAGTTGTAGAGCCTCCGAAAACCGAGGAAACGAAGGAAACAGAAAAGAAAAGCGTAAAGGGAGGTGAAAAGTCTTGAAAGCAATAGTAATGCTTAGTGGTGGAATGGACAGTGCAGTCGCACTTGGATTAGCAGTGAGACATCACGACGCAGTGAATGTTCTCGCAGTAACCTTTGACTACGGACAGAGACACGAGAAAGAGATGAATGCGGCAGCGAAACTCGCAAAGCACTATAATGTACTGTATAAGGTGATAAAGATTGACCTTAGACAAATTGGTGGTTCCGCGTTAACGAACGAGACCATTGATGTGCCTGAACATGAGGAGGATGAAGATGTCTGGGAGAAGACTGGCAGCGCACTTACATACGTACCGATGAGGAATACAATCTTCCTCGCACTATGCGCGGCAGTAGCGGAAGTCGTTGGAGCAAAGGAAATCTACACAGGCTTCAATTGGATTGACAGTGGAGGATACCCAGATACAAGACCTACGTATGTTAATGCAATTAATGTAATGTTACGATACGGCTCAAGAGATAAACCACATGTTGTTGTACCACTGATAGATGATACGAAGTGTGAGATAGTCCTGCGAGGAGAAGCTCTGGGAACTCCATGGGAGAAGACTTGGTCGTGCTATGAAGGCAAAGAACATCCCTGTGGGAAGTGTAATGCCTGTGTACAGAGAAAGAAAGGGTTCGATGCCGCAGGAGTTGTTGACCCTGTCAAGTGAAGCTCCGAAGAAGTACGTGAGATGTCCACATTGTTACTCACCGGTTCCACCGTGGTTAGTGAAATCACCAGCAACAGCCGGTGGTGTTACAATCTGTCCGTTCTGTGGGAAGCCATTAAACCATGCCGTACAAGGACAAGCAGAGAAAACGGGAGTATGACAAGCAACGATATCGACGGATGCGTAATCGCCTCATTTTTTTACTAGGCGGAAAATGTGTCGTGTGTGGTGGCACGGCGAATATTCAAATCCACCACATAGTCCCATACGGGAAGAGAAGTAGACCGAATAGTAAGGAGTACTTTAATCCGAAGGGGAAGGAGTTAAGGTGCGAAGACCATCATAGTCACACGGATAGTTGGAGAAGAAGGAGGAAGAAAGAATAATGGAATATTGTCCCAGATGTGGTTCACGAGAACTATACTGCACAACTGGAGGAGCTCACTGTGGTCGATGTGGGTACAGTATTAGCTGGAGGTGGAAATATGCTGAAGATGTTTGTTGATTCACGCGAGCCATTAGATATTCGGAAGCTTGCGATAAAGAGAGGATTTAAGCAGATGGCACTGACTGTTGGAGACTTTGCATCACCGATGTGTGTCTTTGAGAGAAAAGATGTCGGCGACTTGGTTAACTCTATATTCGCGAGACGCGGAGAAACTCCGAGGTTATTCAAACAACTTAACAGAATGTATGCACAGTGTTCTGCGTATAAGCGTATTGGATTCCTCTTGGTCACAGGTAAGATTGTGACCGTGGAGGAGCAGTTCGCTAAGCGCAAACAGACGCTCAATAGGAATTCGATTTACGGCGCAATTGGTGCGACTGTAGTCAGGTATGATATGAATTTAATTTGGACCGAGCAACCTGCGGAAGAATGGCTCGAAGAAATTATAAAGGTGGCGGAGAAGGTCGAAGAGGGGAAATTGCTGATGCCAAAGAGGAAGAAACTTAAAGAGTACAGTCGAGTTCGGTCAGTTGCTGTTGTGGCGAGAGCTCTGGATATCTCACCTAAGTTAGCGATAAGATTGGTTAAGAAATTCGGCGGGCTGTTTGGAGTGCTGCACGCGATAAAGTATAATCCATCACAAGTCCTAGTCATGGAAGGTATCGGGGAGAAGACATTCATGAAGATGAAGGGGCTAGCGAACATATGACAACTTTAATCATTCCACAGTACTGGCTCTCTCTTATGGACACTTATTGGCGATTGTTATCCCTCGGGAAACATCCGGTTATCAGATTAATCAACGGGGAGATTTGTTTACAACTACCGAAAGGAGAGGTACCAATATGACAGATGTATATGAGATGATACTTGCAGAGCTCAAAGATGCTGGATGCTGTCATGTTGACCGCTTCCCGCCGTTTTACAATTGCTCCATCGGTTCGCACTTGCTTAACCTGCACAATAAGAAGAATCATATATATTTCCTCGGTAGGCGTACGCCTGACTTACGTAATCACGTGATGTTTATCGCTCCGCCAGGTGGAGAGAAGACTTTCTGGCTCGAGCAATATCTCCGAGGGACGCAAGCACTTCTACAGGATTCGGGCATAGAAGGTGTGATGAAAGGTGCGATGACAGAAGCTGGCTTCGTAGGTACGACAAGATTCGATGGAGGGAAGACTGTAGAGAAGCCTGGCATTTGTAGAACCCACGGTTTTTCAATCATCGGAATAGAGGAGTTCTCAGCAATCTCTGAGATGTTGAAACAGGAGCACAGTAAGCAACTTGACCCGGCATTACTCGGTGCACTTGACTCCGGGTGGGTTTATAAAGACCTTGCAGCTGGTCCGATAGGTTACGAAACGTTTCTTACATTATGGGTGGGGACGCAGCCTGCAAGATTTGACTTACGACGCGGAATGGCGAGGAGATTTCTTTTCATCTATTTCATCCCGACAAAACAAGACTTGCTGCAGATTAAGCTAGCACGGAGAGCTGCGAAGAATAAGCGATTCAACCCTGTTCGGACGGATAGAATTAGATTGGAGATAAAGCAACTTAAGGAGAAGGTTAAAGGTATAGAAAAAGTTGACTTCGATTCGACTGTATACAAGTTATATGATGACCACAAGTTCTCTCACTGGGAAGAGCAACTCTATGACCATCAGATAATGGGATATCAAATTATGAGAGGCAGATTCGACCACGAGCTGTATGTTACAGTCGACCCGACTATTGAGAGACTTCTTCTCGAAGAGGCACGGTATAGAGATACTATCCGTCGAGGGAGCGAGTATGCAGAAGTACTCCTCGTTATGAGAGAGCACGGAGGATATATGGGTAGGTTTGAACTAAAGGATGAATTGCTCTCATTCGGTAAGGACTGGAAACAATCGCAACAGCTCATTGACGAACTTGTGAGGATGAAGGTACTTAGACCTACTGCTGACGGAGGGCTCGTGTTATCGGAAGAACTACGAGGAAAGAAAAAGAAGGAGGAGAAAAAATGAGTGAGAAACCGCCTTGTTTAGGTTACTTTATGAAATGTCCTGCAGAGAAAGTCCATAATTGTGAATGGCGTGTGGACTGCTACGATAAGTGGTGCGAAGAATCGAGTAAGAAGGCTTGTGCAGCTTTGCCGACGAATGTGCTGCGAAGTCGCTGCGAGGAGTGTGAGTAAATGGGAATATGTGCAACCACTGGGAAGAAGTGTGATGGCAGAAGTAAGTATTGCCATGACTTGGATATACGGCTCATAAATCTCTGGAATAAGTTCTGTGATGATTTCCAGAGTGAGAGACCTGTGAAGTGGGATGATAAGAGGATAAAGAGGTAGAATGTAAATGGAACTTCAGACGTCTAAGGACTATAGGAAAAAAGGCTTAATCCTAGGATGTATAATGCATTTCACCGACGGAGATATATTCATACCATTCGAGTGTCAACGTTGTGGAAAGTGTTGTAAGATTGGTGCACAATGGGGTCCGTTTGACCTGAAGAGAGTCAGCAAATATCTCGGTTATAGTGATTCCGTCGAAGGTTTGGCCTCTTTTATCAATAAGTACTTAGGGGACGCTGGCGAGAAGACTTACAAGTTGTACAAAGGTGATAAGTGTCCGTTTCTCTTAAACACGGAGAAATGGAAGAACCATTGCACTATATACGGCGCTCGCCCGTATGGATGTAAGATGTTTCCCATCTTAACAGACTTTAGACCTCTGCTGGGTGAATGCTTTGGTTACGATAAGTACCAGCGAATTCATAAGCGACTACGCAGAAGTCCAAAATTCCTTTGGTCTGAGCCGGTCGAATTCAGAGTGGTAGAAACGTCAGTTTTTTCAATCGACCAGCTACCCGAGGAAATGATATTTGTGGAAGGATTGGAGGTGTGACATTTGGGAAGGAAGAAGACAACAACTCTCTACTTAGATGAAGACCTTGTCGCGCGCTGCAAAGAACTCAACATAAATATGAGTCAGGTGTGTGAGAGGATTCTCAAAGCTGCCGTGTCCTCACCAACTGTAAGTGATGAGGAGATAAGACTCGAGATACTTCTCACGGAAAGACAGAAGGTACTTAGACAGTTAGAAGATGTGGACACTGAGAAAACAACCTTGCAGGAGCGTTTAGAGCACTTTAACCAACGGATAGTTCAACAGAAGAAAATCGTTGGGGAAGTGAAACGTTCCAACGAAGTTGCGTTCCTCATGAGAACACTGAACAGACAGATAAAGGATGCCGATTTTAACATGACACCGATACCAACGGAGATTGTAGAGACATTAGAAAAGTTGAAGGAACTCGGTGTGAACGTAGATGCACCGAATTGGCTTGATAGACAAATCGAACGAGTGAAAAGACTCAGTGAAAGTTAGGAGGTGAAAGTGTGAGCTATAAAAGTATGGTAAAAGCAATTGACCGATTAACTGAGGAGATAAAAAGATTTCGTGCTGAATCAGAGGAAGGCAATGACAGCGTGTGCAGGCTATTGCAATCTATCCGACAAAATATTGCTCCAGTGGATAGAGTAGCATTCGGATTGTCACTTAAGGAAGTTTTAGCCTTACCGAAGCAATTATTCCAAACATTCGTAACTTTAAATAAACTTGGAGGTAGGGCCACTGCATCAGAAATCGCAGAGAATACTGAAAAAAGGCGAGCAGTTGAGTCTGGTTATCTGAATCAACTGTTATTGATGGGGTATGTACAAAAAGAGAGGGACGGACGGAAAGTGGTATTCACCGTTGCAGGCAGAAGGAGCTGATTTCGGGTCTAGGAGAAAGAGGTGAATGAGAGAGGAGAAATGAGAGCCGTGTGCGCATCTCTCCACTCTTTTCTGCCTAGCCTTTCCGACAGCTAATCATTCTCTGCCTGTGGTGTTGTGCTCACTCCTGATTAGGACATCTATATCACGTATCGCGCGATGCAGGACATCAGTTATTAGACATCCGAAGTCCGTTAGCCTCCACCTGTTTTTTACTGGGTCGATTGGTATAGTAACGGCTAAGCCTAATCGTTCTAACTCTCGACAAGCTCTTCGATACGTTCCGTCATTTACATTTATCGCCTTATGAGCATCTGACCATTTAACAGTGCCACGCCTGTGCAGGAACAACAGTATTTCCAGCCGTTTTCTCTGACTCAACCAATCCACGAGCTCACTCATGAGACCAGTCGACTTCAGAATAGATTCTGGCAATGTAACTTCCATATTTTCACCTCCTTATTTCTTTCGACTAAGTTAAAAAAATGGGTGGTTGTGTTACCCTTCTGCTGATATCCATATGTCAAACGAGAACTTGGTAACACCAGTAATATTTGTATCGACAGTCAAAGTAAGCACCACAGGTATAACTTGTCCAGGTTCTAGTATTGTTCCATCGTAATCCCATGTCAATGCTATGTACGTCTCAGCTACAGGTGGATTCCAAGCGTCTGTCCACATAGACAGATTAGACGGTGCACTTCCAGCATTCTTTACATACACTGTTAAATTCCTAACATCGCCAGGTTCCAAGACACTCCAGTTAATATTGTTCACTGGAATCAACAAGCCAACATCTGCATACACTTCGACACCAATGGTCTTTACCTCACCTTCGGACCGGATTCTCAAAGTCTGTACAACTGCAGCATAAGCGAAGCCTATCATAGCAATCAAGAGTACAATAACCACAACGGTTAATATGTTAATCTTCTGTTGTGGTGTCAGTGAACTCATTTGTTATTCACGAGCTCCTTCAATTTCGTAATTGTATTGGCTGCCAAAGACACAGGTGGATTCAATACGTCGTTCGAAGTCCATCCAATGGCGAATGTAGCAATTGCAATATAACCATCGCTCCCTTGAGGAATTGTTACATTCAATAGAAGCAATGGTGACGACATGATGGTCATAAGAACAGCTATAAGCATTGTTACTATGTATTTCTTATCAAAGGCCAGTCCTGGATTGTCTAGCACTTTGAACAGATAGTGGTAGAGTGTTCGACCGGCTGCTCCAGCACATACAGCTATCAGCATCAGTAGATATATGTCCATTTCTCACCCTCCTTATAGTTTATTTCTCTGCCTCACCTGAATTACAGGATGAGGTTTCAGAGGAGTACCACAATACCATTTATACAAACCCTCTCTCTTAAGCTGTCTGTCTAAGTCATAACTTGCCTCATGTACTAGCTCGTTATAAACACATGATTCCCATGGAGTCTTCATCACATCTCCGTTGCGAATAAAATTGATAACATAGCATGGAGAACATTCCACCATTCTACAGTGCAGACAATGACTATTTCTTCTGGCTCGCCACTCCTGAATCTTCTGCATATCCAACCCATCCCAAACATTGCCCACCCCGAATGTTCCGTAATCGAACACTCCCCTATGGCAAATGTATATCTTTCCATAAATGTCTGCAGCAAGTGAACCTTTTGCCGCACCACAGGATGTCATTATATTCTTCACTGCTCGTCCTTGAGCTCTTTTAATTGTCATGTTAGAGATGAACATAATGTGTTTCTTCACCTTCTTCTTAGCATACTTGATAATCAAGTCATTAACCCTTCGGAAAGCAAGAGATAAAGCCTTAAAATCCTCACTGGTGTACGTTGGTCCCGAATCAACACATTTATTTAGTGCAACTGCCCAGAATCCCAACTTGTAGATAGCATCAACATTCTCTGCAAGCTTCGGGATGCTATCTGGTGTTACAGTCATGGCCGCTTCAGCATTTGGGTTCATACTTACCCAGCGTCGAAAGTTTGAACTTACAATACCCCAACTACCCTTCCCGCTTGGAAACACTCTGTATTTGTCGTGCTGCTCTCTCATGCCATCAATACTACACAAGCAAGACACCTTATTCTTAGTCAACCAATTAGCTACACTTCTAGTCATCCCTACTCCATTCGTAGTAATACCCTTAGTCAATGTTTTCTTAGTTCTCTTTGCTAACAAGTCTGCATACTCAAACACATTCTGAAGCAGGTCATACCGAATCAATGGTTCTGTCCCAAAGATGTGTACATGAGTCTTCTGTCCGGTAACTTTGAACCACCAATCGAGGGTTGCCTTTAGTGTACTCCAGTCAGCATCCTCAGGGTTCTTATCTAGAAAACAGTATTTGCATCTCAGGCTGCACCGCTTTGACGTGTGCAACGAGAGACTTTGCCAGACCATTATACAGTCACTACTCTTACAGTTCCTGTCACCGTCAGTGGATTCTTGTTCTTAATTATTACTTTGTAGGTACCTTCAGCATTGCCAATGGCAAATGCTACATTTTTCAGTTGTATCTCGCGAACTATCTTTCCTTTCTTTGTCACTTCAATGGATACTCCACTTGGTGAAAGTTGGGTCTCTGTTGGGTTAACTTTGGCGTACACATCCATTCCCGAAAGACCTTTCTGTGCAACAAATGTGTATTCTTTGCTTTTCTTTGTCTCTACTTCAAATGTTTCGTTCAACAATTCCATTTTTCTACCTCCTTATTGTTCATCCTAAATATGTTTATGTTCAGGACTCTGATATACTTCTATTTCAGCCTTAACATACACGTACCCTGAAGCTGTTCGACCTTTCACATAAAGGTACGTGCCACCAGGGAATAGCAGGGGTAACATTATGTAAACCTGCCCATCTGGATGTTCTCCACTCACATACGCATACCAAGTATGTCGAGTATTCACCCCTTCAACTAACGCAAACTGAACCTCTGCATATCCACCACCAACTGTACCTCTTTCCCATCTTACCAAAACACCAGTTAAAGCTTGTGCATCAGAACCCGGAGTAAATAGTGCAGTCTGAATTACGTCCCATGATGAGCCAACCTCAACCTTCTGCTCTGAACCCATTCCAGTATCATGTATTTTAGTCCATGAAATCTTTTTTGCAGTGTAACCTTCGTGACCAACTTGTCCAGAGGTTTGACAGGAATGGGTTCCATCACATATCTGAGCAGTAACTTGACAAAGATGTCCAGTTTCACAGATGCCTTGGCATACCCCACCAGACTCGCATGCCTTTGCTTGCTGGCACGTTTGCTGACACGCATTTTCACAATTTCCAGTACTTGCACAAATTTGGTTCGATACTTGGCACGCAATTTGACACGATACCTGACAAGCACTTTGACATGATGCCTGACACTCATCTTGACAAGTTGTTTCACAGGTATGTCCTGCTTCACATATTGCTTGGCATACTCCAGCTGCTTCGCAATCTTGACTTTGACAAGGTGTACTCTGGCATGAACTTTCACAAGCTCCTGAACTTGCACAAATTTGGGTTCCTGCCTGACAGTCTGTTTCACAAGTCAACTCACACTGATGACCAGTCTCGCATATACCTTGGCAAACTCCACTAGTCTCACAAGCAGAAGTAGTCTCACAATCTATTTGACACGCAACTTGACAATTTGTTTCACAAGTCAACTCACAGCGGTGTCCAAGCTGACAAGCATCTTGGCAAATGCCTCCTGTTTCGCAGGCTTCTGTTCCTTGGCATGTACTTTCACAAGCTTGCTCACAAACAAAGATAGGTAGTTCTGAAGCATTATATATAGCCTTTATCTCAGCTGCTGACAAAGCTGCCTTTAGGATACATACTTCGTCAACCATTCCGTCATAGTAAGTTCCTGCATTTCGTCTACCTATACACAACGGATGAGTTGTACTAGTAATTGGAGAAGTCCACGCTCCAGGTGTACCAGATAGTTCACCGTTAACATAAAAGCGTACATCAGTACCGTTATACACTACTGCAACATGATACAGTATACCTGTTGAGAGTGTACCAGAGTCATTACCGCGTTGTGCACCATCGGCATAAAACCTCAACACAGGACCAGTAGCGTACCAAAGCAACGCATACTGAATGTTACCGATAGCATCAAGGTTTTTGCAGACTATGTATCCGCTACCAGCACCACCGTCAGTCTTTATCCATGCCATAATAGTTATTTTTGTGCCTGTAATGTTTAAGCTGGCAGAATGAGGTATTGAGTGCCAATTACTCGAACCATTGTATTTCTTTCCGTAACCAAACTTACCAGCGGAATATATGGTAGTGGGTCCATTCTCGGAGCCATGATTACCATACTTGCTAGAGTCATACAAATCAGTACCAGATTCTTCGTTGCAATGCCATACAGCTTTGTAATCTGTCAGTATCCTATGCATTTGATTGTCCGTCTGACATACATCTTCACATGTACCTACACCTTGACAAGCACCTTGACACGCACTTTCACATTGTCCACTCTGTGCACAAGTCTGTACACTTGCTTGACACTGCACCTGGCAGGTACCAGAGTCTTGGCAACTTGTCTGACACACAGGTTGACAAGCTAACTGACATGCCTCTGAAATTTGACAACCTGCTTGGCAAGCAAATTCACATGTCAGTTCGCAGCGATGTCCGGCCTCACAATCGTTTTGACAAATTCCACCAGCTTCACAATCTTGTGACTGACATGGCGTTGATTGACAGGAAGATTCGCAATTACCAGTACTTGCACATATCTGTTCTCCCAATTGACATTCCGTTTGGCAAGTCTCAGTACAACCAGATGGAAACTGACCAGGATAGAAAGCGAATCTCTCAAACCAGTGTTCCCCAGCATATGAGATTAATCCTGCAGTCCCTGCTCCTGTGATTGAACCGTCGGTAGTATCAATTAACTTTTCCCCATTCAGAAATACCCGAATAGCATCTCCTTGTATCTGCATAGCTACCCGATAAGCAGTATCATATAAGATTGACCCGTCAGAATAACTGGTAATCATGGCAGGTGTTCCAGCTATCATCTTCCATAGTGTTATTGTAGCAGTCGATACGTTTAGCCATGCAAAGTAGTAAGTATCCGCACCATCTTGCTTTCTCATTATCACCCCACATACCTTTGATGTATTCTTTGGTACACATGTTGCCTGCACTTCACCATCAGCAAACTTACAATACTTCAAAACACTCTTATGGTGTGCAGATGCAGTATTCGTTTGTTTATAGTAACCACCACTTATAGCCCAGGTACCGTTAATCTCGTTCCATAACACTCCTGTACCTTCAAACTCATCAGCTAGTGTAGAAACTTGGTCAGATGTCTGGCACTGCAACTGGCAATCCATAAAACAAGCAACAGAACTTGTTTCCTGTATATCAATCTTAACTCCAAGTTCTCGTTCCAACTCTTCTACTTCAGGCCTATACACTCCACAATGAACAGTTAGCTTTTCATCCTTTAACTCAACTACTATAACTTCAATTGCAGTCTCTGAAACAGTCCCCCAGTTAATATTCATGGTGTTACCAGGTCGCAGCAAAACATTAGTTCCAACAACACCATCTGCAGCTGCATAATTCGCTTTTACTACCTTTTGAGTCTGATTTAGCTCAGCTAACAGAGCATCGGCTACAATTTGTAATGTTGTAGCATCCATAGGATTTCTAGCTGTGAAGTAAGCAGCATTAGTACCAGTTGGCGGGTCTGGAGATGTCACCTCAATGGCAGTGCCATTGTCATCTACACCCTTCAAAAATATCTGGTCCCTCTTTGCCTCATCGTCTGGTTCCTTCTTTGCCCACATACATGTTCCAATAGTACCTCTTGCTGTATTGTTAGTTCCAATGTATACCATTTTATTGTCATTGACCCACCAATCTAATCCAAGTGCTTTTGCCAATGCAGCAATTGCTTGGAGCCTAGTGACATATTCAAATCTAATCGACACAGTAGTACCTGGACAAGCTCCAAGCGAGAATCCTGTTCCTGATAGTATATGTCCACCTATAGTACTTGCTGCAGAGGTTGTATACTTAATTACTTTCTTATCTGACTGTCCTTGGTCCCTCTCCCATACATCTCTTGTAAGCTGAATTGCTCTATCAACAATCTTTACCTTAAGAAACTCTCCCTCATCAACCGGAGCCTTCACTTGTCCATATAAGATTTGGTCACCGTTTAGAAAGACTTTAACCTCAGTATTGTGAGTGAAAGCAGACCTGTTGGCAGAAGTATTAGCCACGGTGGCAACACATGCACGTAGATTGTTCTGTCTCTCTCCATACGTAACTCTGCCAGGTTTAACTGCAGTCCATGAAGGACCATATTGTAACTCGTAGCTCAATCCTCAGCCCCCTTCTTCCAAAGTTCCATCTTTATCCAAACAGTATGTAAGAATCCTTTCCTTGGCTCATGGTCAAATTTAGCCAAGTACATCTCTTCCGATGTATGACCTTTACCGCTATCACATGTTAGCTTTATCCTCACTTTATCCTCCGCCCATGTCTCCAACTGATTCAACCATGCCGAATATATCTGTGCAATAGTCTTAGTATTGTCATGTACTGCACCTTCCAATTTAAGTATTCGAGCTTTTCCACCATGTGGAAAGATAAACGGATACTGCTGTTGCATTGGATGCTGTTTCAACACCTTCGCAGACTGCCCCTTATACACTTCGGGGTCTTGTGGTAGCGCCACCGTCACAGTTTCTGCGATATTTTTAATTGTCCACGTCATAATAGTGTCACCAAGTCTCTTGCTTTTTCTCCTAACTTCTCTCCTACTTTATTTGTTATTTCATCTACATCCATATCTGACGAAATAACAGCGCCAGTCAAATCAACAGTGACAGGCATCTCAATTGTAATATGCTGCTCTTTCGGCTCAGCTTCTCCAACTCTCTCACCTGCCGCTCTTATCGCAGGCGCTCCAGTTGCCACTTCTACCGCTTGCCAAGAGAATGGTTCTAGTAGTTCGTCTCTCATATCACGTAGTCCTTTTTCTGTATTTATCATATCACTCTGTACGGCTACCAAACTCTTCCCAAACTTCTCTGCCATAGGTGTTGCATGTCTGAAACAGAGTCCGAATAGTGCATTAGCCAATCCACCTACTGCATCAGAAATTCCGCCGACAATACTTGTTACAGTATCGCCAACTGCTTCGAATGCTGTCGCAGCTGCAACCAATCCCCAGATTGCACCGGTTAGGGCAACTATACCTCCACTAAGTACGAAGAGAGAACCAGCCATTGCGGTAACTCCAAGTGCTCCGAACATCATAGTTCCTCCGGCAGCTGCCAGTGCAAACATCGCAGTCGATAGTGCAAGTGTCGGTCCGACTAGCGGTATAATCCCTACCATAGACTTCACGAGTGTGCCTACGCTCTGAGCTAAGAGTAAGATTCCGGTCGCTACTACTCCTATCGCCCCAGAAAGTGCAGCAACCACTGCTAATGCACCTGCGAATATCATAAGTGTAACAGCAGCTGCTCCTAATCCAAGTGCTGCGGGAAGCAATACTATCCCTGCAACAGCTATTGCCATCAATCCAGCAGCTATTGCAAACAAGTAAGGTACCATAGGTACAAGCTGAGGCAATGCTTCCAACAACCTAATCACCGCGTCAACCGCAAGCATTACCCCAGCTCCTGCCATAAGGAATCCTGCACCAGCTAGTGCTATAGCAGCTCCGATTGCAAGTATAATCGGTATCGCTGGAGCTGCTGCAACTCCTGCAGCACCCAATGCTGTTCCGGCGGCCACAATTCCTGGTGCAGCAGCTGCTCCAGCGGCTCCGACACTTAATAACAGTGCCTTCACTCCGAAGAATATTGTTATGAATGCGGCTACTGCAGCTCCGATAGCAACTATTGCAGCATTAGTCGTCCCAAGTGTATCTTTGAGTAGTAAGAAGACTCCTACACCGACTGCGACTGCACCTGCAAGAGCTACTACTATTGGTAATAAAGTGGTCATTGCTATTCCAAGTCCACCTGTGAGGAAACCTGCCACTTGCATGATAAATCCAATCACTTGTATTATCGGACCCAATGCCCAAAGACCCAACGAAAGAGCGAGTATTACAGGCAGTAGTGGCAACAATGCAACGATTAGTGGCTTAGCTGCCACAGCCAAGTCAAGCATTCCTTTTATCACCGGTAACATTGAAGGTATTGCCTCTATAAATGCATCTGCTAGGTCAAGCACAGTTACCATGATATCATGTATTAATTGCCTTACATCCTCTCTGTTAAGAAGTGCTGCTAACGTATTCAGAAGTTCCGTTAATTCAGGCAAAAGTTCCGACACTATGACGACGGCGAGTGATGTGAAAAGAGCCTTAAATCCCTCAAACAACGCCCATATCTGCGGTCCTTTTTCCATCAATATATCCTGAGTTTCACCGAATAGTGTCATTGCTTCATCTGCTACAAGTCCTTGACTTTCAAGAAGAGCCATTGCAAATGACACTTGCTCTAACGCCGCACCGAAATCTCCAGCTGTCTTGAACAATCCCATGAACATTCGAAGGAACTGTGTACCAAGTCGCATTATATTCCGAATGCTATAGAACATCATTCTCCCGAAGTAACCTATTCTTCTCCCAGCAAGTCCTAACTTACTCCCCCATTCTCCCAGCATCTTTGCGTTCTTTTCTGAGGCTTGGCGCATAGCTTCCTGTGCGTTTGTAAGCAACTTATAGGCGAGTACGTTTCGTAGTATGTTGTCCCCTTGTTTCATCGCTGCTTGGTCTATAGCAGCTAGTATCTTCTGCTGTTTTGCTCCTTCGGGGACGTATTTCTGAATCATAGCTTTCGCTTTGTCAGTGGCTACAACCAGTTCCTCTATCTTTCCCTTAACACTCGTAAGAGTCTCTGGATGCTCCTCTATCCATGCGATAGCTAGCTTAATACGTTTCTCAGATACTGACATACTCTCACCTATACTTTTTAGGCCAATTTCTTCTCTTCCACTTTATCTTATCGAGAGTCGACATCTGCCCAAAGTCAGGGGGCGTTTCACTCACTTCTTGCAATATACGTGCATCAAGCATTAGTTTCTCATATTCCGATGTACCTGTTATGTCTTCTGGTAACATATCAGTAGGTCTTTTATTTACCGCTTGTGCAACTTTACCCGCCAATTTTCCTAGGGGACTCCGGCTGAAAGGACTCACGTTCCTTTACAGCATCCTCAGTGGCACCTGAAATCTCCATGCCTTTACCAAAGACCGCCATAAGGTCTTCCATGTCTATATCATCGATGCCAAGTTCGTCATCGTCTGTTGCCACACCTATTACGACTTTTGGTTTCAATGATATCGCTGGAACGACTAAGTTAACGATTTCAACAACTTTCGGTGTAATTTTCTTACCCTTCAGTTCCTTTTTCACATACTCCCGTGCGTCTTCTTCTGTCATTCCTTCAGGTACTTCTATTCCCAGTATCTCTAGCATCTTCCACATGATTCGGAATGGTATCTTTCGTATCGTCCAATCCAAACCACTCGGAACTTTGAAAGTCAATTGACGCTTTGCCCTGTAGTCTTTTGCTGACAATATATCACCTCCTTTATATTGCAAGCACAACTACATCGTAGTTGCCCGTTTATTCGTCAGCTCTATATCCAGTACGGTTGATTCACTGTCGTCGTATAAGGCCTCAAACGGCAAAGTGTATACCTGTCTGTTCCTCTGCTCTGTTGGAATCTCCAATTCTGTGAAATGACACTTAGGCATTCTCATATCCAATGTTGCATAGTATGGCGTTGTGTCGACTTCTTCACCAACTATCTGTAGCTGAATCTCAAACTCTTCAACTACGGCAGATGGCTCCACAGCAGATGCGCTTCCAAGGAATCTTTGATATGCATCCCAATCTTTAGCTCTTAGGTCAAGTGTACCAGTTACCTTGAAGTGGCCGAGTATCAGCTCCGGTAGGAACAAATCCCCTTGCACGAATGCATCCTCGTCGAAGCCATTCTCCATGGTGACGCTAATCGATTCAACCCATGGTGCAGCTGAACCAAAGAGACTCACATCGTTCTGATGGTATACTAGTGGCTTAAGTGTAGTTGCAGTCCCTGGGGATTGTGCGGTTTCTAGTTTATCTTTACCAGCTAATATCGATGCCGTTACACCGACTTTATCAGCAATGGGGCAATCGATAGTCAATGACTTTATCGCAGCTCCGTATAGAAGCTTCTCATAGGTCGTTATCTCTTTCTGTATCTCCATGGTATACGACTTCAATGTAGCATTTGGTATCGTATTCCACGTGTGTTTATAACCCGTGGTACCCTGAGCAGTTCCTTCTGTATCCGGTGGACCTAGTAGCATCTCCAATAGCGAACCAAGGTCATCAGTGTTACTTAGACACTCTATATCGCCAGCACTTTTGAACGGTCCAGGTATGCTAAACCTCGGTGTCCGTTCGTTTACCGTCTGTATCTCAATGAATTCTCTGCTTGCTCTGACGCTCTCCGAAATGAAGTCTAGCCAGACAGTTGCAGTACCTTTCGTCATGTATGCAGACTCTTCGCCGATGCCTAACCATTTAGCCAATCGGTTTTTCCTCCTTTGTTTTTATTTTCGGTTCTACTATCTTTTCACGTACTTCTTTATACTGGCCGGTAGAGAGTAGAACTTTCCCTACCTCTTCACTGACTTCGTACACTTTCCCGTGCTCGACTATGCCTATCCTGGGGTCGCGGCCACGGGAAAACGCACCGATATATTTCACTTTCGTTTTGCATTCCTCCTACATACAGCTTCTGCAGGACAGTATTACGTGGACCCAATGGTCCTCGTAACCTTCAACTCCCCTCCAATGTCTGTGTACAGTTGCGTCCAAATTCTCTAACAGTCCGTTTAGAGTCCTATCCGCGATGAACATATTCTTTATCTTCACTCCGAGTTTAAGCGACTCAATGATACCATCCTTTGTGTTTGGGTCGTTCACGAAGATAACCACATCGAATTTCGCATCATAATCTTCCTTCTGCACAGTTCCTGGCCCTCCGATAATTTCAGTCGGCACGACGAATACACTTGGAGTTTTCTCCGGTGTGAATCGTTCTCCGTAGAATACTGACTCGCTGTCAAGCTCAGTCATCGCTATGAGCTGTGTAATAATCTGGTCGTATACACTCTCCCACCAGTCTTCAGGTGCACTCATGGCATATTCCTCAGTGCGTTTTCCATTCTCTCTTCGGCAATCATGAAAACTCTCTCACTGGTCCTCTCAGAGAAAGGTGTCTTCTTACTTCCTGGATGTATCCCTATACGAGGGTTAGTTTTCGACACCTTAACCAACCTTTTCCCTAGAGCTGGTACGTATCTACCCTCCGAAGGTGGCGACCGTCCATAACCGTCAATTATATCAGCGTACGGTTCACCCGTTCCGATGTGTACAGTCTTTCCTGAAATCTCTGACCAGCATGATGCCGCGAGCTTACCTGACCTTTTTGGGACTTCCTCTCGCAATATTATCAGTCCCTCGTCTTTCAAGTGATTCATTATCTCCATTTCCTGACCCTCCCAGTAGCGCTCGACTACACCAACATAATGTACGACATCTCTCACATTGATTCTAATCCTAGGAACAGCTGGCATCAGTAATAATCTCCTTCCAGGTCTCCGCTTACATATTGCTCCGCGAGTGTTTCAGGTTGGTCAGCCATTGGCTGTATCGTCGGAGTATCTCTCTTTATATACCCCATATGAATATCTCTCTGTGTTTTCCAGAAAGCTAATTGTGATGCAACTTCCGCTGGAACAGCTCCGACACTCCTCTCCAGTTTAGCCGCATACGCCGCAAGAGTCAGATGAGTAGCGATAACTAACCTTGCACTCTCCAGTGTTGCCTCCAGTATACCATCGGCACTTTCATTCTCCACAATGGTATTCGCAAGCCCTATTTGTTTATTTATCGTATCATCGTGTACCCGTAAAGTCGAAAGCTTTGCAAGTACGTCTCTCACGTCTTGTGCATCTACCATTATGTTGTCACATCCTCATGAACTTTAAACTTCCCTTCGAGTAAGGTTTCTCCTTTACCAGTAGTTTTCAGTATGTACACATCAAAGAAGTATTCTTTATACTTATCCAACCCTGACGTATCAGTCTTGTCAATTGCTATCTCAGCCTTACCATTTGTCGGGTCAGTTAAAGTTATCCCACTGCCATTGGTCTTCTGGAGGTAATAACCACTGTCCTTTTTATTCTCCTTCCAAGTCATCGTTAGCATACATCCAGTGATGTCAACAGCGTTACCCGTATTCTTATCTGTTACGATAAGTTCGTAGAGTTTATCGTCCCCACGATGCATATCGAATACTATCATTTTTCACTCAACACTCCTCTTAGTTTCCCTCGAAAGGGTACTTGTAACCCAGTATGGATTCTCCAATAATCCTCGTGATATTTGGCACCAGTAGCAAATCCTGTAGAAACATAACCGTCACTAGTGACATCATCCTTCAGGCTGGTAAATTCGCCAATATACTCAAAATCTCTATAAACCTTCACATTCTCGTTGGCGGAGTCAACAAGCAGGTGCCATATGTGCCATCCTCCTGTTGCAAGGTTTATGGTGTTGTAACTTCCGCTGCTGTTCATAACACCTATCATACCTGGCCACATCTGAAACTTAACCAGATGTTCACCATCGGCCATACTGCGGAATTGAGTCCCGTCGTCGTCCCAATCATCTACCTTCACCCGGAACTCTACTGTGTATTTTGATGGCAAACCACCACCAAGAGTCTTATAACGAAAGCCACCATACGCAGCACCAGGTGCTTGATATAGTTGCCCAGGCGGACTAATTATGGAAGTTATGTTTTCTGAGACTCCCCAAGTACCTAGTGAACTCCACTCTTCAGACATTATGTCCCACAGTATCATTTCTGTACTTATACTTTCTAATGTACCTTTCCAAACACCCTTCTCAGTAAGTACAGAATTTAACTTTACTAACTCTGGTGAGATGTCGGGTGGAGGATGAAGACCAGGAGCAATCTTTAAGTCGTACTCTTGTGTAGTTTGAGCAGTGTTAGCAACGCCGACCCAAACAAATCCATCCGACTCTTGGGTATGTCTTATGTCAGTCCATTCTCCAATGTAAGTGAAGGGTAATCCAAGCCAAGACCAGTAAGCCTTTATACTGTGTCCCTCACTATCAACCACAAATCGCCATGTATAGGTAAAAGTTTCCTCTATGTATTCTGGGGCAGTAATCCATACGTATGAACCAGCGTTGTTCATTACTCCAAATCTATAATTCTCTCTATCTAGCCTAATCGCTACGAAATGTTCACCGTCATCAACATTCAAATCAGACCAGACATCATCAGTCAGTAGTCGTTGGACCTCAATTGTGTACTGAGTTGGTAATCCACCATCCAATACTTTATAGAGTGCAACGGGTCCTGGTTGGCTCCACAAAAGGAGGTATCCATCTGTAATCCAAACAATACCATCTCCCACCTTTATCCAGGTACCTTGTGAGTCCCATGGCTCATCAAGTAAAGACCAGGAATAAGCTTCAGCCATACGCGAAAGTGAATTCATGTTGCCTTTCCAACCGCCCTTCTCGGTGAGCACACCCAAATATTGCGCACCAACAGCAAATGCCCCTGCCTGGAAGTCATTAGGGTCGAAATCATGAGGTTCCGACATTTCGCGAAGTGTACCTTTCCAACTCATCTTGTAAACACCCCAGACATTCCCTCAACAAAAACAACTTGGTGTTGTGAGGTCGTCACCCCACCCGTAACAATTAGACCATCTGAAGTAATAAGGAGTGGGACCTTTCTGTCTACTGGGTCTGCAGCTTGAAAGAGCCCTGCTGTTTCACTATCAAACACCTTTTCTGCCCATGCCCCTATAATACCGTCACCAGTATCAAGTTTTAGGTGCGTTTCATTTGCAGGTGCAGCTCCAAGTGTCGCAAAGACAAATGATGGAAGAACAAATCCTTTACCGTGGAGTTTCATGAGAAGTTGGTTTCCAACAAACATCTCTCCGCAACCTAGAAACAAATCAACATTAGCTATTTGTGCAGACTGTCCTCCACTTTGCATTCGGAATATTAACTCAACCTTTAGATTATCAATTGTGTAAGGGTCAAATAAACCACCAGTAGGATGGTCAATAGTTTGAGTAGCATCAGCAGCTATTAACCCTGTCCCTATTGATGTATAGCTTTGTTGCAGTTCAGTATTATTCATAGATGTGAGGTCTGTCAGTCTTTCCGAAACCAGCAACGTCCCGGTTATACTATTGATGTCAAAGCTTGCTCCAAAAGCTAAGTTTAGAATATCGAGGTCTGTCACCCTAGGCCAATACCAGATTCTTGACCAAATCTTTTGTGTAGTACCCACCACATTGTACGGATTCGGTTGTTCGTACATATAAGTATCCTCAAATGTAGTCTTCCGACCATAACTACCACTCTTATATACTGGTTCAAAATAGCTTGGGTCAAGACATGCATCATGGTCTACTGAGTCTGCATCTCTCCACACCAGATTGAGTAACGATAGGTTGGTTGTATCGATTGCATCAAATGCACCATCTGGTAGTAATCTCGTTCCCAATCCTTCTCCTATTAATCTCAACTTCTTTGCGGGTTCCCACTTTGCAGAGAAGTTATAATCAGCATGCTTTATGTGGATGGTTTGGTTAACCAACGCAACAGACTCAACTGCTTGAAAAGTAGCCAATGCATCAGTTGATGTTGCCGCAGCAAGAAGTGTACCGGCTAGATTTGGTCCACTATTATAGATTGCTTCAAAGTTACTACCGTCCTTACGTATCATGAAGCTACCAATTCCTTCGAGAGCATGGTCTCTAAGTGCTTCCACATCCTCTCTGGTCCAAATTGGTGGAATTCCACTTAACTCAGGTTTTGACATGTCTTATGTACACCTCCCGTATATTAACCTCCCAATAGGTGCGGTAAGACTCCTACTGCTGCGGCCGCAATACCGCCGAATCCTACGATGATTGCTGTTATGACTGTAGCATACTCCTTCGGTCCCCACTTCTTCTTTAGCTTATCCTCAATAGCATTTATCTTTCCTACTATTCCTCCGCCTTTTAAATCCTCTCCGATTAGCGCATTCTTTATTTTTTTCACATCCATGCTTGTACCATTGAGTTCTTTTGTTAACTCTCTTCTAGCGCGACGAATCTCATTCCGCAAGGTTCGCATATTTTTTGCGCACTCCGCATGTGTAACGAAAAGACCGGGATTATGTTTCTCCTCTTTGCTCATAACACCACTTCATTAGAGATATTTGGAGGTTTCGTCCCTCCCACGGTTTGTTTAACGTCTGCCCCTCCGGGCCAAGACGGAAAGTTTGTTACACTGTCACCGCTACGCACCGAAGTGCTACGGCGTACCTAAGATGCCTGTCATCTGATAGATACGACTGGAAGTAGCGACAGCATCTGAGTCAGGAACTACCTTGCTTGCGAAGAATTGTCGGACTGTGTATTTCGTAGATGCGCCTTTACGTTTCTGCTCCACTAGTGGAACTAACCCCGCACGGTATACACCATGTTCACCTGTCTCTTCGCCTGTAACGACAACGTATCCGTCGTCTCCGCCTCCAAGCCCAGTAGACTTGGATATCTCTTTGAACGGGACAATCTTCAGGCCAGGGAATTGTCCTCTGATATAGTCAGCAAAGCTCATTTTTAAATTGGCGATTGTCGTAAGTTGTGCGGCGATATTAAACGCCTTTATTGGTAGGGCAACAACCATGTTCCGAATGTCTCTCAATGCAATGTCTGCTGTTTCATCTTCGAGAATTGCATTTATACCAGCACCTATGTCGCTAACGACATAATCCGTACTAGTATCCCAAGCGCCACCTGTGGCATTAGATAATGTGAATCCTGCAACCATCTTGCTGAGGATGTCATAGTTCTTTTTCTTCGCGTAGGCTCTAGCAAGCGAGCGGACACCTGTCGTCCACTGTTTGTTCTGGTATCCACGGATTTTAGCTTCATCCGTAATTTTGAAGCTTCCTTCCGCTTTCTCCAGAATCATGTAGAACTTAGTCCACTCGATTCGTCCCTCTTCTCCCTCAGCACCTTCAGCTACAGGGTAGTCGACATCAAGGTTACTGTTGAATTCCGTCTGTATATCCAGTCCGTTGTAGAACTTCTCGGGGAAAATCATAGTAGCGTCAGTTAGGACGCCTGCACCTCTGTAGATGAAGTTCCTGATAACGTCGCGTCTTAGTACTTGATCAGATGTGGTCAACTGCAGGGCAACTTGCCGAACCACGTCTTCTAATACTGCACCTAATGTTTCTGGCAACGTTATTCACCACTATTGCATCGGGAACGATGGGCAAAGTAGAATACACTTGACTAATCCGGAGGTTGATTGTGCTTTTGCTTCAAGAGCTATCCCAACAAGTGTCTTTCGCTCAGTTCCTGTTCCGGCGGCCCATGTCGTCCAAGAGTGTTCTCTGCAACATCCTGCGGCGTTCGCTCCTTTCATTGAGAGAAGACTTCCAACGGAAATCGTCTCACCAACACCGTTGTTGTACTGTACCATTGCAAACTTTGGTGCACGGAGTACACCGACTTCTTTGTCTGCTTCCGCAGTTCCCGTTATAGGATGTTTCGTTGACTTCTGTGCGACACCATAGACCTGTGCATCAGCTGCACATTTCGCCACAATACCGTTTGCATCTGGCATACCGAGGACGTATCCCTCAGCATCTAAAGCATCTGAGCATTCTCGCGACTCGTTTGAATCTGCTCCTCTAACTTCAGACATGTCTATTCACCTTTTTCGTCTTTAATACCAAAGATTGACTCAAAGGTTGCGTTCGGTCCGAACATCTCATCTGTTAAGCTCTTGACTTGCGTACGAGCCTTTTCCTCCCCGATCTGTAGGTTGATTGGTTTCACATGTTTCTTCAGAACGGACAGATATCCCTGTAACATCTTGTTCTTCGTCACCGGACAAGTCACACCTTCAAGGAATCTTTCAGCCTTGAAGTCTTTGTCGTACGATTTAATGTCTTCTGTCAATGCCTCGAACTTCTCCTTTTCCTGAAGGCCGACAACCTTCTTCAGACCTTCAAGTTCCGTTTTAGTTTGCGTCAGTTTATCCTCCAGCTCCTTCTCCTTCTCCGTGGGGGTCTCTGCTGTTCTCGGAGGTGGAGGTACTTCTGGAGGTTTCGCTGCCTGGTTCTTCTCTTTCCACTGTAGTACGCACTTCTGTATACCGTCCTTCGGTACACAGCCTTCCATGAATTTCTTGAAATCCTCTTGTTTATCCCCTGCAAGTTCTACCGTTAGTGCGCTAAGAAGCTCAGCTTCTTGCGTCGATGGTTTTGGCACTTTGATAGGGGAGTTAATTCCTTTCTCCAAGTACGTTCGAATCTTGCCAATCGTCTCTTCTTTGATACCCGCCTTAGTTAGTTGCTGCACCATATTATCCAGGAACTCAGCTCGTGTTGGGAGTTTCAATCCCTCTTCCTCGACTAACTCTATGAATGGTTTGCTATCTCCTGTCGTATCCGTAGTTGCGCTCAACGCGTCACTCACCTTTTCCTCGCTTTGGAGGTTTACCTCACGGGTGGACGTGACTCTGCACGTCGGACAAGCAGGGTCTTCTATCATGACTCCGCCCGTAAGCATTCCAGTTTCGGCGTTTTCTATACCAACGCCCGGTTTGATTGATGTGACAACATCGGCTTCCGCAGAAAGACCGATGTTTGGATGGGTGTTTAAGTACTCTATCGCAATGGGGTTAAAAACATATCCTTTGACACCTAATGTTTTACCGCGTTTCACACCTGTCCAGAATCCAACTGTCTCTCCCTGCTCTATCTCTGGAAGAACTGGACTAGGGGAGATTTTGTGTGCGAAACGAATTGGTTTCCCAACGATTGAGTTCTTCACCCGATTGATAAATTCTTCAGTATATCTAGTCGGAACACCGTCAAGACCAATGAATATGCCAGGTTTGAGGAGTTCTCCTGTTACGACCAGAGCGTTTCCAAGCGCTTTATACGTAGGATGTACATGGAGGAATACCTTTCGTTCAAGGTTTTTATGTTTCCTGTTGAAGTTGTTTATGCACATCGCTACAGCTTGCGCATTCGCGACTTTTTCCTTGCTTTCGCTATGCACAAATGAAACACAGCGATTAACGTAAGCGTCTCGTGTTTCATCTTTATTCGGACTTGGTAATGGCATTTTTTCTTCTCACCTCATTATCCTACCGGAGAAGTGCACAAAGTTTCGTTGAAGCACCGCTCGATGGGACCAATCGAGTAGTATTTCAGAGCTCCTTGTTACAGCACGGAGGGAACTGCAATAAGAGCCTAACATTTGTACACTTCTCCTGCGCGGACTGCCTTTCACCAGCATTAGCGAGAGGTTCATATGTAATATTCCCGAGCAAGTATTTAAAGGTTGTGGAGATGTTCGTTCGAATGTTCGATGAGGAGATGGAGATGGAAAGTTCACTGTTCATTACTCTCCTTTGGATTTTCTTCTTTCTCTCGTGCAGAATTCATGTCAACAATTGTCGCTAATCTACGACCGGAGGATAAAGCGAGATTACGCACAGAGTCCGCGGCTTCTTCACTGTACTTATCGGAATATTTCTGCAGAAGACGCTCTGCGATGTCCGGTGGGAGAATGTCACTAACATTCAGGAGGATTAATGTCTCATCGCCCTGCATTTGTTGAAGTTCAACGCTGCCTTCCATTTCTCCTGGCTTCACCGTTCCACTGATGATAACGGTGCTACCCTTTTCGAGAGCAATTGGTGCTCTGCAATGACTCAATAAATCTTCCAGAGTGGTTACCCTCGGAAGACGTTTCTGAAGGGCTAACTTGTCCGAGATATGTATACGGTAGTCACTGTTAACAGCAACAACTTTCATATCAAACTCAACTCCGAGAGCTTTAAATACCTCTCGCACAATTGAAGAGTCTCTCGCCCATTTTCCGAGGTTTACGAAGAGGGCACGTTTAACACCTGCTTTCTGTAACCAAGCAAGTTGTGTACGAATAGATGCGTGACCGAATTTCTTCTTCTCCCTCTGGCTGACAATATCCTCATCGAGGGACTTCCCGTCACCGATGTATAGGTTAAGTTGATTCAGCACAGACTTATCGTGTATGCCAAGTACCTCCGGAAAGTAACCAACTTTATACCCACCGAGTTCGATTATTAGTCCTGTCATTGGTGCGTTCACCGAATGTAAAACAGGCACAGGAGTGATGTTCATCTCACCGATTTGAAATGCTTTCTTCCAGAAGATTTTCCGCCGGAACGGGAAGTTCTTCTTCACCAGGATGGGGTTTGTAAATTTGTTCACATATACAGGGTAACTAAGTTTTTTGCTTTTCAATCCGAATGCATTCTCTGGATGTGCATGAGTTACGATGATTTCCGTCACTCCTTCTGGAATACTTTTGCCTTCTCCACAGTCTACGAGCACTTTTTTCGACAAACTTTTGAGCATAATTGATGAAACTTCCCTTTCTCCTATGAAGTTTATGAAGTAATCTTTCAGTCTAACTTCCATCTGCAGCTCTCTCTTTCCGATAACCTTCCTTGAAACTTGTATCTCTGTCTTCTGTACAGCCGCTCTTCTATGAACAGTAATGAGCCATTCAATTATCCAAGTGCCTTCCTCCACGTCTTTTGGTAGCTTAAACACAGCACGGTAAAGTCCTTTATCGACTCTTTCTGGCGTAGTTAAGGTTATTATCGGGTCTTTCCAAGGGTCTTTTATCGTAATTTCTTGTGTCTCAGGGTCAGTAAGTCTTCCCCTTTCATCCTTTACTGTCGCGGTTAAGGTAAATTCTTTATCAGGTCTCACGATTTTCATATACTCACGCTCACAGATACTGACGGACTGGGTGAAGGTACACGGTCAACTACAGGTTCTGGCGGTACTCCACCTTCGAGAATTGCGTCACATGTGAAACTTTTCGTTAGAGTTTTCGTAAGAAGTGCATCAACTTCAAACGTCTTTGTGAAAGACTTCGTAAGAATTGCGTCCACAACGAATGTTTTCTCCACAGATTGCAGGAGTAATGCATCCACCGTGAAGGTTTTTGCTTGAATTGCCTTTAATAGTGCGTCCACAGTGAAACTTTTCGTTGGTTTCAAGAACAATATTGCATCTGCCGTAAATGTTTTCGTCTGTACAAATGCTAAAATCGCGTCTACCGTGAAGGTTTTCGTCAGAGCTTGCGTCAAAATCGCGTCTACATCGAAGGTTTTCTTCGGTGAAAGCTTAAGTACTGCGTCCGTTGTGAAATCTATCGTTTGCGGTACAGTTAAAAGCGCATCAACGGTAAAATCTATTGTCTGTGCCTTTAGAAGTATCGCATCTACATCAAAAGTCTTTGTAGGCACAGCTTTTAGCAATGCGTCAACATCAAATGCTTTCGTCTGTACGTGTTTTAACAATGCGTCAGTGTTGAAAACCTTTGTTTGAACGAACTTTAACATCGCATCCATCGAGAAGTTTTTCGTTCCAATTGCTTTTAAAATCGCGTCAGCTGTAAAGTCCTTCGTATTTGATGTTACTGCAGTATAATGAACCGTGACGAGACAGTAATCACACGCCCAGTATCCACCTGCCTTAGCCGCTTTTACTGCTGTGACTCGGATTCGGAAGCTTGAAGATTTGATATGTGCACCTGTCCATGTACCTCCCCAGGTGTCAGTTGCGCCCCCTACTGTCTTATCGACACAATCACCACATGCTGCACCACTACCGGGGTCAACTACGTCTTTCAATCTCCATGTGCTTACTGAATCGTAGAGCTCAACTGTTAAATCATCATCTCCGTCCCCTGCAATACAGTGCAGTAAAACTTCGATACCATCAATTGTCGCGCCATCTGGAATGACTGAGAAGTTGAAACTGAACTCTCCAGAAACGTGACCATCAGTATCTTCATTCATACAGCTGCCACTATGTGCTCCAGTAAAGTTGGATTCATTCGCCCACTGTCCGGCAGCTTGTAAAGTCGTTGCATTTCTTTCCTCTGTAACCAACTATTTCACCTCAATCATCTGATACCCACACTTCTTGGGAAGTACATACCTTGGCGGACAATGTGCTGGGTCATCTGGATTAGGAAACGGTTGACACTCATTCAGCCAGTATTGATATTGCTTCTCCGTTACGCTCCCTGGTTTTTTCACTCTTTTACGGAAGATATCCATCGTAATCCGACAAGAGAAGACTCCCTTAGGTTTCTCAATGAGAAATCTACAGAGTCCTGTGTCTTTCGAAACCATAATACGGGCACCTACTTGTTTACAGCATTCACCGCAACGATTACATTGCCCGTGACGGATGTACTTACTCAAGCTTCTCAGCCTCTCTCAAGATTACTGGATAGAGCCACGGATGTTTTTTCTTGAAACCACCCGTGACCTCAATATGCCCATCACCGAATATCGCACAGATAGTTTCAACCTTTCGGCATATCGCGAAATTTCGAATACGGAAGAGAATTTTGTTCTCCTGCCAACCAATAAGATGCACGCGTTGCTTTGTCATATATCCCAGTCTAAGAGCAACACGCATTCTCCAGATGAGTTTCTTACCTTTGTCAAGATGAATAACAATGATGGTCTGCCCTGTTGCTTTGTTCAGCAATTCAAATGCTGTAAGACCCTCCCTATCGAGATTGTTGTAACTGTTCTTCGACCCATCAGGGTTGTATTGGCTCAGTACCGTGCCATCATTATAGGTCGCTCTCCAGGTGAGAGGAGGCGTAACTTCTACGAAGTGTTCTACATTTTGCACCATATTACACCTCCTGATGGTTAGCTCAGGATTCATCGTACTTTATTGTCAACTGTTCATCAACCGGTAGTTCACCTGGACCTGCGGTATCAGAGATTTTCATCTGTAGAACAAAGTAGTCGCTTGTTTCACCTGCAGCATCAATCACACCGCCTGACTCACTAATTGTCAGAGACAGCGGCGAACCTTCAGAGTATGTGAATATGCTTGCCTTTGCAGATACACCAGCGTGATTTGCAGTCATTTCATCTCCGCTATCGCCTGTTTTCGTTGCAACCTCATACCCTGCATCGGAAGTATTCGTTTTCTCAGGGAATGGAGAAGTTGTACCCACCTCTAGGTCAACGCCAGTACCAAAGTTATTAGTACCATCAGAGTAGAGCCTCAAGTTATCAATTGAGTTACCATCAGGGTTATCGCAATACAGATAGATTTGTTTCCACATACTGTAGTAATCACCGGAAGCTGGAATGACAAGCTTATCATTAGTATCTATCGTTGGGTTGTCAGCTAACTTAAACCGAAGATTCGGAGGACCGAGAACGTCAACATCTGTTTCAGTTGCCGGTGCAGCATCTGAACCACCAGTATCGAAATAAATACTTACCGTAGCTACCATATTTTCACCCCCATTTAAGTGGTTTCCTGTATTTCTCTCTTCGACTCAGGAGTAGTTTCCCGAGGTTCTGTTCTCCGTTCAGAATCACGGAGTAAGTCAAGAAGAGTTTGCACATATTGCCCACTGCGACCTTTACCGACAATTTCTATGAGCCGCTCAGCTTGCTTATCAGTTATCGGGTCTTGTCCGATATAATCACGCAACTCATCGATTGTTTGCGTTCCTGTTGCAGCGAGCAATGCCATTTGACGAATTAGTTCTCCTCTGAAGATGTCAAGTACCAGTGAAATCCTAATATCAACCTTCTCGAGATTTTCATCTGTCGTATTGTGTTTCTTGCGTAAATGCATTTTAAGAACCTCTAGAAGGATGTCCTTAATCTTCACAGCTATCAAGTCTGGCAGAAGTACGACATATGAACTCACAACAAGTGCCGTCGCATATGTTCCCGCTTCAACGTCATATGCAGACAACCCTTTGATAATACTCTCATTAATCTGGTCAATAACTTCATTCGGTGAAGTGTACGCAACGCGTTTCGGTTCAGTGTAGTAAATCTTCGTACCTGATGGGATAACATACCCTTGGTCAACTTTCTTCTTCTTAATCTCATCCGCGTACGCTCTAAGGTAGGCTCGTATAGCTGTCTGGTAGTTTGACAATCGTGCAGCAGGGGTTTCTCCTGTGAAATCCTCTGGTTTAAACATCGACACGTCAAGTTCATGCACCTCTCTCGGCACATTTCTATATCGCCAGAGAATGTCTGCGATAAGTATCGCTTGTTTCCAGAGAACCCTCGTACGAAGAGCTTCTAAGGGACTTTCTGACCAAACACCGAAAGTGTATCTTCCCATGTTGTCATATATTTCCTCAGCATGATTATCCAATGCGACATGATATACTTTCTGCTTATCATTCTGTGGGAACTTTTGTCGCTTTGACTCGTCGCTCTCATTCACTACGTAAATCATTGCAGGACCGACGATATTTGTATCTGTTTTACCTATCTGACCCTCATCGGTCACTCCTGTTAACTTCGTAATCGGCAACGGTTGAATTTGTTGCACACCAAGGTTGGCTGCTGCAGCATTATCCGTGTGTGTAACGAAAACTTCATCACCATCACGGAGAAGGTGTTTCGCAATGTAGAAGAATCTTCCACGGAAGTCCATGGTTTTTGCAAAGTCCTTTGCATTTTTCAGCAATGTCTCTTCGTCTGTAGTGAGTTCTTTCCCTGCACGAATGACTACACCTTTGTACGCGAACTGTACAAGTAGAGAAAGTCTCGTCACGGCGTTATTTATCTCTGGGTCCATTCGAAGAAAACTCTGGTAAGTCTTATAACGATTCCTAGTCCCTTGCATTGGTTGAAGTGCGGACTCTAGAGCTTGAATTATCGGCGGACCACTGATTGTATCTTGTAATTGCACCTTCCTTGGAGGGAGACTTGACAGGAATTTTCTCGTTACTGGCAATTATATCACCTCCACGGCAATTGGTAGATATGGACGATTCATCATGTGTTCCTTTATCGCCCAGTATCCGCGGGTAAGGGCATCAACGGTGTCGATGTACCCGCCGCGAATCATACCTATGCGTTTACTATCTAGCACCAGCATCTGTTTGAACTCCTCTAATATTGGTTCGTACTCGCATAATTCTAAGGTTTTGTCAAAGAAAGCACTCTTAACCTCATCGTGCTCTTCTTTGCGCAACGGTTTGAACAGAACTCTAACCCCAAGGTTCTTTATATCAGCGATTGCCTCATTATATGCCCATTGGTCAGTGATGAAATACACCACCGGGAAGGTCTTACAGATGGCAACGAGCAGTTTTCGAACTTTGTACGGGTTGAGTTCTTTACCTTTCTCCTTAGGTACGAGTCGAAACAGACCATCTATGATGACTTTCTTTCCCTCTACGTGTAGTAACGCGAGACCAAATCGGCAGTTGTTTACGCTCGGGTCAGCGGAAAGAATGTATGTATGCCCGGATTCAACCGGAATGACTCCAATTTCTTTCCTGTCAAGAACTTCTATGTTCTCAAAATTCACTTGAAGGTTTGCGAATACATTTTCTCTTCCACCGAAGTTTATCACAGTAAGGTCTGGGTAGTATGTTTCAAGAGCCATATGGGGCTTGATACCATAATCTCTCCAGAATGTCGCTGGGTCTTGCTTCAACTCAGCCTGCATCTCCGGAGAATTAAACGGTTTATTCGGATTCATCTCCCATGTTGTGTAGCTGCGTGTGAGCGTATGAGGGTCATTTGCGTTCCGTCTTACAAGAGTCATGATGATGTCATTATCGTGCCAACACATACTTATTGCAAGTACATGTCCGTCAAAGCCAAATCGATTCGTTGACTTCCGTAAGCGCGTGTATACCTGCCAAGCACCTCTTTGGGATTTTGTCTCATCGTACGAGGTAATTTCGTCGAACACTACTGTTTTCAAGTTCCGGCCCATGAGTGAACCAGCAGAAACAGCTCCTCCTGCGTGTATCTCTAAATCACGATGCTTCCGAAAGGTTACGCTGTATTCTTTTATCTTCGGACGATATTCCATAAAGAACGGTGCACGCATCCTTTCCTGTACTTCCGCGAATACCGTATCAGCTGCTTGGTCTTGACTTCTTGCAATTGCAAATTGCGTGATGAGTGAGTGTGAGGATAAACCATAGTCCTTCGCAGGGTCTTGGCGAACAAGTATGTCCATTGCATCGTATGCGATGAAAAATGAGCCAAGTGCAGACTTTCCTCCGCCCATTCCAGCTACCATGTCAAGTTCTTTAAACTTTCCGTTGTAAAAGTCACAAAAAACTTCTCTCTGGACAGGGTAAGGGTCGAAATCTCCGATAAAGTACGGTTCCGAGAGGAAAAAATTAGGGTCCTGCTTCGCTTTGAGAATAAGTTGCAGTCTTTTAAGTTGATTCATACCAATACCTCTTTTTCTCAGGATGCCACGTAAGTTTTCCTAACCGTACTGCACATTTCGAGCAAAGTTTAGTGCCCTCCTTAGGAAAGGCATGCAAATTGCTGCTCGCTCTACTAATCGGTCCACATTCATCACAGACAAGCTCTTCCTCGAAATCCATAACTGTACAAGAACCGAGAAAATCTGTCCATGCGTCATCTGTGGTTATGAAGAATACTATGTGACCTTTGAGAGGCGTGTAGATACACTGATGGAATTGATTCTTATGTTCTACTTCACCTGCAACGAAAACATGCTCTTTCTTTATCTTACCCCAACAGAAGTATGAGTATCCTTTGTCAAAATTCCTTCTATCATAATTACAATACAGAGGGTTGCATGTTTCGTCTGGACACAGATGTGGACGTTCCATTTGATTAACTCCTATGCAGTAATTGTCGGAGGCTGAGTTTCTGTAAGTTCTGGTAGAACTTTGAGAAGTTTTGCTTGACATTCGGAACACATTTCAGAGAAGATTACAGATGTGAGCTTCGTGAATTGTGTTTGCAGAACGTTAAGTTGCACAAGTGGTCCTGTTTTGAGCTTTCCCTCGAACTCAAGAATGTCTCTCATCATCTCTCGAAGTTCTTTCGAAAGCTTCGTCACAGCAGTGGCATTATATGTATTTGCTGGTTGACCCATCGCATCATCTACTTGCTTGATAAGCTTAGCAATGAATCCCTTCAGTACGGTAACAAAGTCATCTGGATTCTTTACGTCTTTAAGCGTTAATGCTACTCCTTTGTCCGTGATTTCCTGTTGCCAGTGTTCTTTGAAACAGTTCCACACTGTCGGTACGGGTATGTTGAATTCCTTCGCTGCATCAGTGTAATTCATTTCGCCGGCGAAGACTTTCTGCATTATCTCTGTAGCTCTCGGATGGTTGCAGACTTTACAATCTCCCATGTTCCCACCTCGGTTAGAGAGTTCTGTCGAGTATATTTTAGGTGAGCATATATTTAAATGTTACGTGGAGGGAGAGTACAGTGTGAGGAGTGTAGACAGTGAATGGTGTGTTCTGATGGGATAACTTCAGGGAAACCAAGTGCAAGATAGGGTTCGGATGACTTTTTATGAGAAACCAGTAGGGGAAAAGCTGCCTCGGTCTCGTATCTCATATCTTGCGACATGTTTTTTGTTAAGTAAGATATAAGACTCATTACACAAGTCATAAGACGTACGATGACCACTACTAATTACCACTCCATATCCATCCTCTCCATACCCACTATCCCACACATTACTAATCCACTTCCACATCCAATTCTACTACACCATTCTCCAACTCCACTCCACTTTCCATTACCACTCCACAAACCTAAACAACCAAACTACTATCCACTACCACTTCCATTCTCCAACCACCCTTATCTTAAATCTTACGATATGAGTCATGAGTGTCCTGACATGTGACATATGTCATGTTCGACCTGACATAAGACATAAGACATAGCTCCTATACTTTTTAGCTCACGTATCGCAAGTCGTACGACTCAAGTCGTGTGTCTCAGGAGAGGCGAGAGGCTTAAAAAAAATGGCAAAGTCGTCTAGCAAATCTTACGATACAAGACTTAAGACTTAAGAGTTCTTTGACCGACAATCTGTCGACTTAAACCGCATAATATTGTGTAATATATCATAGTTGTATCATATTTCAATCATAGTAACAAACTTTATATTGTAATACGGTATTATAATCTCTTGAACAAAAATGAAACAACAACAAAAAACTCAACCACATACAATAACAACACTACAAAATCAATTCTTTCTTAACATTTACAATGACCACTTTACAATAACACTATTAATATACACTAACAAACAAATATACGAATTAACTTTCTACAACCAACTAATAACCCCTCATTTTTTGTTCAATACAGATGTGAAGGAGGTGAATCATTAAAATGCCAAAGTCTCTAACCGAACTACAAAACTGCACTATCAATCCGAAACGAAAGGGTGGAAAGAAAATTGACTTTGCGCCCATAGTCAAAAGTATCATTGAAAGTGGCAAGTTCTGGAGTGTATCCGAAGTTCACACGAAGATGGTACAAAAGAAAGTATCACGCTTCAGGACAATGAAACTGTTACAGCGCGCAGTGACTGGACGAAGATTACAATGCCGTGACTTGAAAGGCACCTACTACTATGGTGACGCTCAGTTGAAGTAACACTTCAACTGTTGATGACAACGACCAATTCCCCCTTTTTTGTACAACAATAAACATATAAGGAGGTGAATCATTGGAACCAATACAAAAGTACCTGCAAGCGCTCTACGATGATTTGCACGACCTCATCGTAGAGCTGGAGTACGATGTAGTTAACGGAAAAGTTACGAAGCGTGCAGAGGGTTGAGCAAGCCTCACCCTCGCACAATGCCGAAGTGCAGCCTAGCCTTGCAGCGGTGGCTGCGCGGGGAGTTGGGGGTTCGTCAAACCCACTTGCCGCCGGAACCTGGCACATGTAGGAGCGGCGCGGCACATACACAAAGGCTTTTACGGGAGCGACCGGAACCGGAGCGACAGTTTCGCATCTCTTAAGATACATGTCTTGAGTCTTACCGAACCCTAATCCACCATCTGGAGCCTGTTCTTGCCCATATAAGCAGCGGAACCACGTGGATTTCTATTTCACATAGACTACTGAACGTGGGAGTAAATCATAGTCGTCATATTTTTTCCTTAGTTGATGATGACGAC
>Ga0209427_10000191_pt1 | contig 60242 bp, 52 predicted proteins | sample DeeMarSWOR136_30_FD_187465 | JGI IMG/M metagenome (GOLD analysis project Ga0209427, IMG submission 187465) | Marine sediment microbial communities from White Oak River estuary, North Carolina - WOR-1-36_30 (SPAdes) (version 2) | ecosystem: Environmental > Aquatic > Marine > Intertidal zone >...
ATCTTGTTAAAAAATCCCTGGTTCTGTACCACGAGACTAAACCTCCAAATAGCACGCATAAACCAGCTATCAAGAAGAGGTCTTGAAGCATATTTCTTCTTACATTAACTAGAAATATGTTATTAATTATACGCCCTGCGTATCAACGACGAGCACGTGCACAAGTTATTATTATTGCGCGCGCGAAATGTTTAGCTAAGATAAGGGCTTCCTCATTGATGTATTTTCTATTCTTTGTCTCTAACCATGCCTGATATGAGGAATTTCTACCTCTGATGAAGAGAAATCCAATTCTTCTCCCTATCTGGATAAAAGGAGGTCCACCCACCTGCCGACGCCGGGCCTCATCAACCTTCTAGCCTCGCGTACGCCGGCGTCACCTGTTCCCAAATTTTAAACAATGCTAGGCAAATTCTCCCCTCAGAGAGGTGTTTTAAACTGTTGGGGGGGCTGAGGAGTTTCCTCTCGAGGCAGGCCAGAAACTACAGGTTGGTGCTCCTGAAGAAGAGCGGCTTCTCAGCCTTCAACTACCTCACCATCGACTATACCAGTATCTACATCCGGCAGCTGGGGGCTAGCTTCGTTCAGCTGGGGCTGGTGGGATCCATCGGGTGGCTGGTGAACGCCGTCGTGGCATACCCCTTCGGGCGGCTCATCGACGTATACAGCTCGAAGAGGCTCCTGCTGATCACGGTCCTCCTCCAGGCCTCAGTCCCGTTTACCTATTTCCTGGCGAGAGACTGGGTCTGGATCGCCGTAGCCACATCCCTGTCCAGTCTGGCCTACTTCTGCACTCAGGGGCTGGAGAACGTCGTCATGGCCAACTCTCTCAGAGACACGGACAGGGCCAGGGGGTTCACGCTCGTGACCTCCGCCTCCCTAGTGCCCACAGTAGTCGCCCCGTTGGTGGCCGCAGCCATTCTCACACGGCTGGGAGGCATCTCGGCTGAGAACCTGAAGACGCTCTTCCTAATCGAGTTCCTCGGGCTGGCTGCGATCGGTCTGTACATCGGTCTAAGATTCGAGGAGACAGGGGGCTTCCTGGGCAACGGCCGTTCACTATTTGGGGGCCTCCGTGAGATGCTATCGGGCTCACCGTATCTCAAGAGGTGGCTCCTGATCGACACGATAAGTGCCTCAAGCTATGCGGTGATGGGAAAGTACGTCATGGTCTACGCCCAAGAGGCAAAGGGGGTGGACCCCATCGTGATCGGGGCCATGGGAGCGACATTCGCCCTAGTCGGAATAGTCTCCTCCGTGCCCCTGGGGGCTCTGGCGGACAGAATAGGCCGGATAAGAACCGTGCTTCTCATGAGGCCACTGTTTCACGCCTCCACGCTCATACTCCTCTATGCCCCCGACCCGAGGTGGCTGATACTAGGCTGGGCGCTGCGAGGGACCTTCAACCCCAGCCTGAGTATCCTGGCCGCCTACAGGAACGAGCTCGTCTCCCCCGAGGAGAGGGGCAGATGGATGGGTGTGAGAGAGCTCCTGAGAAGACTCTTCATGATACCCGCCCCGCTGCTCGGCGGTATACTCTACACAAATGTCTCCCCACAGGCACCCTTCATGCTTCACATCATCGTGGATGTCTTCGTGAGGATACCGCTGCTGATGACGATGCCCAGAACACTACCAGAAAAAAGATGATCAACCTGCAAGATAACACGCGCGCACATATCGCGCACGACATCCACAAAACCGTTCAAGCAGAACAGTAGCAGAACAGCAGCAGAACAACATCAAACCAAAACAAAAACCACGATAAAAACCCGCCAAACCCAAAACGCAACGAGAAAATCAAACCAAACACAAACATCAAAGGACATAGAGAGGGGGCAGACAATCACAAGCCCGCCGAACCGAGCCCTTCACGACCACTCGATGTAGAACTCCTCTCCATTCCCCTCGCGCGCGGGATCCTCTACTTCGCCATGCTCCTTCTGGCGCCGTGTCTAATGAGACCCATGAACCTCTCCAGGTCCCCCGCCCCCCAATCGCTGCCCCGGATCCCGCTCCTCAGGATCACGCTGAGGACGTCGTCGAGGACCCCCTCAAACTCGGGGGTGAGATCCATCAGGAAGGGCATCGTCGCCGTGCCGTAGAGGACGAAGTCCGCCGCCAGGTCGAAGAAATTCTGCATCCCGGGGAGGAGCAGGAAGTTCTCTATCAGGTTCTCGTAGAACTTCGATACCTCCGGATCGGGCTTCGCCCAGCCTCCGTCCTTCGGATGCCCGTAGGGAAGGCTCGCAGGGTCGAAGACGACGCCGGCGTCGCCCAGCCCCTCCTCGTGGGCCTTCTTCAGGTGGACTATGTCGAAGGGGTCGTAGCCCATGATCTGGCAGGCGACGGCGTCAGCCGCGACCACGTCGTTGGAGGCTATCACCGTCTGTGAGTGGACGGGGGTGCTGGAGAGGGGCCCCCACTCCTCTCCGCCCACCGTCCCGTCTATCACGGTCAGGTTGGGGGTGAAGGCCCGGTTCACGTCGCAGATCACGTCCTCGATGCCGAACCTGTGGTACCTCGCCTTGTTCTCCTGGGGGAAGGTGCCGTACATGTTCTTCATGCCGATGGTGACGCTGGTGAGGAGGTGGGTCTTCATGGCGGGGACCGAGATGATGGCGTCCGCGTCGACCAGCTCCCGGGAGACGGGGACGATCCCCGTGGCGCTCCCCCTCCCGAAGTCGAAGCGGACCCTCTCCGTCCTCGTGAGGTTCACGAGGGGGACGCCAGCGCCCTCGGCCCACTCGTTCCAGCCCTGCTCCTCCGCCACGGGCTCGAACCGGGTCCAGATCATGTCGGCGTCGGCCACGATGGGCTCGGCGCCCTCCTCCCTGACCATCCTGACCAGCTCCTCCACGACCTCGTGGCTGGTGTAGGTGCCCTCGATCTTCGGGTTCCCCCCGCAGATGTTGGGCTTGATGAGGACCCTGTCTCCCTCCTTCACGAAGCTCCCCATGCCCCCGATGGCCTCGACGGCCTCCCGCGTGATCTGGCGCGTAGACTCCCCCCTGCGGACGGCGAAATCGGTGACGGGCCTCTCCCTCCTGCTCTTCACGTCCTCGTAGGAGACGATCCGGAGCACGAAGGCCCCCACGTCCAGTCGGACGGCGAAGAGGTAGCCGAGGGAGTGCCAGACCGGGTAGAGAAGGAACATGAAGACGACGAGGTTGATGGGGACGTCGGCCTTCTCTATCCCCGTGATGAGCGTGTGGAACATCCAGACGGAGCCCTCCCTAAAAGGCAACGGCCAGGGGACGACGTCCATGTACAGCAGGGAGCTCCCCCCGACAAAGAGGAGGATCGAGACCGCAGCCCCCACCAGAACGGTGACCCTGAGGCTCCACCCGAACCTCCTCGAGACGTAGTACAGGAGCATGCCCAACAGGAAAAGTGCCGGCGGATCAAGGAAGAAACTCGTGCAGAACCCCCCCTGCGATTTTCATTAACTGAATGCTATCCACGCATAAAAACCCCCCCAAGCGTCGGGGGGGCCAGCTTCCAGCGGTCTTGAGAGGCTTTATACGAAGGTCTGAGAGACTTGAACGTGTGAATTACAAGAACCTGCTGATCCTTATCGCCTTGATCTCCGCCACCGTGGCATCCTTCTTCTGGGGAGGGTACCATGCCCTGAGGCCGTTCATGTTCGCCTCGGGCCTCGTTCTCGTCTCGGCCATCTGCCTCAGGGCCTCGATGAACATGGAGACGAGGAGCCTGACCACCCTGTCACTGGTGACGATGGCTACGGCGTTCGTCGACGAGTACGCGCACACCTCGTCGGGGGCCTTCAGCTACTTCGACGGCATGGAGCCCTCCCCCCTCACCGTGTTCGGGTGGAGCCTCCTCGTCCCTGGCGTCCTCACGATCGCCCGACTCATTCATCGGAGAGCCCCCCTCGAGAGCCTGGAGTACCGCGATCTGAGGGTCCTGCCCGTATTGATCTCCGTCTTCCTGCTGGTCGACAGCGCCTGGATCGGGGGCTACCTCCCCTTCTTCGACTTGACTCTGGTATCGATCTACACTCTCCTCGTAGCGGCGAGCCTCTACTACTCGTACACGCACCCGCTCGGGTGGAACTTCTGGGTGATGGTAACCAGCCTGGTCCTCAGCGCCTTCATGGAGTACCTGGGGGGAGTTGAGGGCCTGTGGGTGTACCAGAACAACGAGCCGATGGCGTTCTTCATCGCCTTCACCTGGACGCTGAGGACGTGGGCCATCTTGGCGGTCTCTTCGCTCCTCGGCGCAGAATTCCTGGAACAGGGATCGATCTAAACTACCCGCTCATCCTTCGACACCGGCGCAAAACGACGTTTATATTAAGTTAGGAAGATCGCGGGGTGTCTTCTTAGAGAAATGGAGGTCTACCGTCCGCAGTTACATCTCGCGCGTTCGACGTCGAGAAGTACGAGTTCACCAAGACGGGCGCGCGCGTGCCTGCGTTACTCTTGCTGTTCGAGCTGCTTCTTGAGATTTTCAACTTCTTCTTCAAGTTTACTAACTCGTTCTTCCAGCTCTTCCCTTTGTTTCCTTTCCTTCCTTTTCTTCATGGCTGGTGCTGCCCAGGTTGCTGCCATTTTTTCATTCACCTCACTGAGGGCTAGCCCTTGATTACCTTTAAAAGATCTTTGCAGGAATAATGTTGGGTATTCAATAGTTATTGTTGAAACAAGGGTGTGTGGTGGTTTAATATTATCCACACGGTGCGTGTAAATACCTTTTAACTAATCAACTGTGCAGCAGGGGCAAGTCCCATGGCCTGTAACATTATCGTGATAACCAATGAGGATATGACGAAGAACGACACGGCTATAGACAATCTTTTAAGGCTTGTCCCTCCAAGAGCGCTCCCAATCACTGCTCCAGCGATCCCGAGTTCAATTGTTTGACCTATAAACATACCAAAGAGCAACGAGAATTCAGCAGTTGAGATGGAGGCAATACCGAGCATCCCTGCTCCCCCCATCAACCCACCCAGTTTCAGCCCAAAGAGTGAGCCCTCCAGCCTGCCAAAGACATCATGTGACACCATCAGCCAGCAAAGCAACACTGCCATGAGCAGAAAGGATAGGTAGCCGAGGGGTATCAATTTGAACATCCTCTCTGGTGGAAGCAGGAACGGGCTAGGATTGAGATACATCCATGAAAGCAGTCCTGCATTGAGGAAGAAATCAAAGCCTAGCATGGACAACCAACTCAGCAGAGTGATCGTTGACAGGTTTCGAGTTGATTTGACTAGAGCCCTCTGATGATATTCGGGTACTATTTGAGATCCATTCACTGGGCTGAGAGCTCGAGCTTGCAGTCGACGAGTCCACATTAGGAGAGCTGATATCAAGTTACTCCCAGCTTGCTCTCGATTTTCCTCACATATGAGGGGGCAGTCCTGAGTGCACGGATCATCTCGAACAATAGGACGAGACCTATTGATATCAGGACTCCCACGATGACCAACACGAAGATGGGGCCATGCTCTATCAAGGTCATGTAGCCAGAATAGCCCCAGATGAACAGGCAGAGGCAGTCCAAGACTATTCCTACGTATATGAGCCTTGTCACAGTAGGGTGGATGCTGCCACTCTGGGAGGCCCGAGCTGTTTGGAGATAGCCTTCGTAGCCTGTACTAATATCTTCGGTCATCGAGAATAGTACGCTTAGAGATCTCTCCCCGAACGGCGTTAGGCGATATTTCCTTTCTTTATTCCTTTCAATGAAGCCCTCTAGCTGTTTCAGGTGATAGTTCAGGGTACCCGTGGGTATCCCCAGCTCGCCTAGAATCTCGCTGTATGAAGCCCCCCTCTCTTGTGCGTTTATTATCTTCATGATGTTTCGTCTCTCGACGTGGTTCAGAGCTTGGAGGATCACCGATTCAATGTCTTCGGCACTCATTTTTCCTCACTATTTACACAAAAGTGGAATCGAAAACCCTTTTTGACGAACTCATTATGACGAGAAAAGTGGTCAGCGCGCGCTCAACGACAGTCATACCATACAGCTCAAACCATACGTCACGGTTTTTCTGTGTGTGTAGTAAAATTATATCCCCCCAACACACACCCTTCTACGCTCCCCCGCACGCGAACGGCGTACACAACGCGCGCGATTATACCAATTTTCTATGCTTAATCTTTACGCGCGCGGTTGGTCACTCGCACGCGCATAGTAATTTCACGATATTAGCATCGTGCGCGCGAACACCGTATGCGCGCATGCCTACCTGTTTCTGTTAATATATTATAACTAATAGTATGAGAATGTGCGTAATAGTAATAGGTTTTTAATAATAATACGATATATTTTACATTATGACCTTTAAAAGTTCTCCCGAATTATTGAATTCAAAAAAAGCCGTAATTATCATATGTTTAATCACTTTATCCGCATTATTACTTCCAATAAACACAATCAACAGCATTCCTTTCATGGGGCCATTGACATCAGAGGACAATATTGTTTCGGTAACCTACACACAGGAAGACCTTACGGGACGTTTACAGTGGAAAAGTTTCCTGGAAGATGTAACTGAAGAAGGAAAATACCTTGATTTAACCATTAATACATTTGATGAAATAACTTTACAGATGGAAATGGATTTTACATCAGGCTCATTTACCGGCTCGCTAGTTGGCTCCGCGAATTATGATTCTCCAACTTTGAAAAACCATCTCTCCTTCAACGGTGAGTTCACCGGGGAGATTGGGAAATATAATTGGTATTATAGGAATTGGTTCTGGGAGTTTGGATCAAATTTTACATTATCAATAACCTGTGGTAAGGAACAGTTCTATAGAAACGAGCATGACGAGGCGTCATGGAACACAAGAGAGGAAACAATACAAGTTGTAGCTGAGCTGGCGGGAGATACCTTCGCTGGACAAGGAGGAATAGGGAGTTTAATTGTGGACTGGGAAGACCCTGGAACTGGGGCTGATGATTCTCGAGAGTTTACTATATACAATAAAGATACTTTATCGGCAGATCTGCCAGATGTTATTGATATTAAGGCTGAGATAGGGGGTCCATTGATTATTAGTGATACCGATTCGAGTGTTATCTTTGATATTGATGCTTCCGGTGTCGACCTGGATATGGTGGAAGAGGTTAGCTGGTATTTTTACTATTATGATGACATTTATTATATGGGTTATAGATGGTTTGAAACCTTCACGAGGTCAGATTTCAGTTCGTTGACATTAAATAATGAAAAGTTATTGGAATGGGTTTCATATGTCAATGATTACGGGAAGACGGTGAATAATGAGAGAAAGCTTCCCATGCAGGTTGCACTCCAGGTGATGGCTGGTGATGATGAATGGCTTTTTGATTCAAAGGAATTTAATTTTACATATTTAATAAAGGAACCATCAGGGTTTGATCTTACTATTGACAAGAAAGCTCTCAATGTATATCCCACCTGCACTAATGAAACCTTTGTATGGCTTGAACTAGGAAGTACAGATTTAAGCGCTAACATAACATTTGAAATCAGCGAAACACTTCCCGAATATCTGAAGATAGAATATGACAAGCCATCAGTTTCAGCCCCTTTTTCTGAGTGCATCATCAACAAGCTAAGAGCATCTCTCGATATGACAAAAACGTCAGGTCAGACATTGCCATCTGAATATACTATCACCTTAATGGCGAAGAGTAAGAAAGGAACAGAAAATGTTGAATCATCAAAACAATTAACACTAAACCTGAAATCCTTAGACTGGTCTATCCTACATTACATTTCAGAACAGACAGAGCCACTTGTAATTTTACAGGGATACGATATAATCAACATAAATGACATCATAAATGCGTTTAATGAGAAAAAGAATCCCCAAGTAGGATATATTCTATTTATAGATTTAGTTAAAAGCGCATCGATTTCAGGGTTAGACCTAAATAAAGGAGCACATCTTCTGAGGATATATGATGGAAAACTAGAGAAAATTGAATCAAGCACGGTAAATATGGCCAACCCAGATACTTTAAAATCCTTTATAGAAAAAAGTGTAAAAATTTACCCTTCAGAAAAAACAAATCTGATAATCACGGACCATGGCCAAGGAATACAAGGAGTTGCCGCGGAAGGAAAAATAGGGTATACAGAAGATCAAATTGACTATCTATCACCAAGTGAGATTAAGACCGCCCTAGACAGTAAACATCTGGATTTTATTGCCTTTGAAACATGTATAACGGGCAATATTGAAGTTTTATATGAACTCCGAGAATGCACAGATTATATTATAGCTTCACAGGAAACAATGTCTGGAGACGGATATTTTTACGAGAAAATAATTCCAAGATTATTAAATAATTCAGATATGACCACCGTTGAATATGCAAACACATTCACTGATACCTATACTAATGAATATAGATTAATGACATTATCTCTTGTAAAAACCTCTTCACTCGAAGAATTAAAAAATGAGGTCGATTTACTAGCTAAAGAGATGAGAAAAGAATATTCAAAAAATGAACAATCATTCCATAAAGAGATAGTTAAAACATATAAAATGGTAACAACAATTGATGCAAGTCATAGTATAGATCTATTCGATTTCTGTCAAAAAATTCAATTAAATAATTTTTCTCAAATTATAAAACAAAAAGCTCAATCAATATTAGACTTAAAAAATTCCATAGTGCTGAAAAACGTGGCATCCAATTCACGTCCAAAAACTGTTCTGGTTAATAGAGGAATGATGCCAGAACCGGATGAGGAACCAGTCTCTATTGTAGAGGAGCCCGTAACCAGCTTCAAAAAAGAGACAAAAACGTCCTCATATAATGGGATCTCGATTTGGTTTTGGGGTAGTGGCTTGGACAATGACGCATACAAAATTCAGAAGCCGCTGTTTGATTCGACTGACTTCGGAAAGAACACTGCCTGGAAGGGCTTTGTAGAGGATTACATGAAGGGGAAATCTGAGCCAAAAGTGATTGTATCCGTTGACCAACATGAGAAGAACCTGTTCGCCCGCGTTGTTGACGATGAGGGACACATCATCGGATACGATTCAGACAGCCTTTCCAGGAGTAAGATAGAGATGGACTACAGCGATGTGGTTTACTATCGCTATCCTGATGGCACAACGGAGTTTATCCTTCCCGCGGGCCTAGCTAACATGACGGTCATCGTTGACGGAGGCAGCATGGAAGAGGATGAGGAGACCTACACGCTCGATCTCAAAGTAGTCTATGACGGCTCCATTCTGTTTGAGGAGGCTCAAGACGTCTCAATCTCTGTGTACAACGAACACTCCATCCCCGTGTCCCTAAACAACGACGACATTACCCTCGGGGAAATAAAAATCTCAGATAATAGTCCTACATCAGACCCAGAACCAGATCCTGAGCCAGAGCCAGAGCCCGAGCCCGAACCAGAGCCTCAGCCCCCTCTAGGGGGGATACCCGGGTTTTCCGTGGAATCAATAATCCTCGGTCTAATCATAGCATTGTTTTTAATCCGATCAATGCGAGCCAGCTAGACCTCTAGTGAGCGCACTTGAGCCGCCCTGGAAGTGGAGGGGGGATTTATTCCCCAACACAATCGCGCGATAAAACTAAATGGCTTCAGATCGGCTTCTCCCAGCGGTAGAGATCGTATCTCTCCGTGAAACCGGTCACCTCGTACAGCCGGTTGGCCGCGGGAGTGTTGGCGGCCCCGCCTATGTACAGGAGAGACGGATTATACCCGCTCAGCCGCCTGAATCCCTCGCAGAGCAGTGCGCGCCCGATGCCCCTGGAGCGGTAATCCGCGAGGGTGCCCATCGGCTCCAGCTCAGTGATGCCGCTGGGGGCGTCCAGCCTGAAGGTGCAGAAGGAGACGATCTTGCCCCCCTCATCAACCACGACCAGATCCAGGTCCGGTCGATAAATCGATTTACCGGCGATCTCCTCCAGGATCTCGCGGGTGAACCACTCCCCGTGCCCGAAGACCTGCCTCACGCAGCTGGCGATCTCGTCGAAATCCTTCTCGGGGACAACGGACCTCACTGCGAATCCCCGGGGCAGCCTGTAGTCGGGTATGGGGGCGCCCACGTCGCGGATGCGGAAGATGCCGTAGATCCCTCCTCGAGTGAAGCCGTGGTCACGTAGAACCCGCTCCTTCTCCGAGTTGCCCTCCAGCTCAATCAGGGAGAGCCCGACCTCAGCCTCCTCGCCCCTGTTCCCCCTGCAGTACTCCACCACCCATTCCACGATCTCCCCGTACAAGCCCATGTGGTAGGGGTGCAGCTGTACGAAGTACCTGAGGGGCCTCTCGGGTATGGCCAGGCTCACGATCTCCCCGTCCCGCTCCCAAACCCTGATCCCCGGATCCATGTCTCGGCCGTTGTTCTCGAAGCGCGGGGGCAGCCAGTTCTCAAGGCTCCCCGTCTCAGCATAAGTCTCCCTGAGAAAACCCATCACCCTGGCATGGTCATGGTCGTCGCTGTACTCTCTCGATACCACGGACATGTGTAGATGAGTGACAGAACTCCATTATCCCCTTTTCGTGTAAACTGGCGAACTATCGACCAGGATATTAGCAGTGAACCCCGACACGCGCACAGAGAGATAATTTGTATTAGCGTTCAGGGGGCTGTGGGCATCGCAGATGCAGTGGGTGCGCGCGATGGCGAATTTCCTCTGGGCCTCACCTGCTCGCGCGCAAAGAGTGCGGGGCGTCTCAGACAAGCGTGCGGGGCAAATAATATAACATCATCAATCCCCTGAAGGAGACAGGGAGATTATTTATGAGCGCGCGTGTTCCGAGGGAAGACCCTCGCCTGTACGTGGAGGACATGAAGTACACCGGCGAGATCGGGGACGTCCTCGCCCACTACGCCCGGCCGAAGGGAGATAAGAAGCTGCCCGGGGTCTTGGTCATCTCCGAGATCTGGGGGCTCGTGCCCCACATCGAGGACGTCGCCAGGCGGTTCGCCCTGGAGGGATACCTGGCCCTGGCCCCGGACCCCCTCTCGCCCCTGGGAGGGACCCCCGAGGACGTCGACCAGGCCCGGGGGATGATGAGGGAGCTAGACGCCGAGGAGACGACCAAGAACCTCATCGCCGCGGTGGAGTACCTGAAGACCCACCCCCAGTCGACGGGGAGGGTGGGGGTCACGGGCTTCTGCTGGGGAGGGGGGATGACCAACCAGGTCGCGGTCCACTCACCCGATGTGCAGGCGGCGGCCCCCTTCTACGGCAGGCAGCCGGCTACAGAGGAGGTGCGGAAGATTAGGGCCTCGATGCTCATCCACTACGCTGGCGACGACGAGCGCATCAACGCCGGAATCCCGGAGTTCGAGGCGGCTCTTAAAGAAGCGTCCATAGACTACAAGATGCACATGTACGAGGGCGCCAAGCACGCCTTCTTCAACGACACGAGCCCCAGGTACCACGAGGAGGCCTCCAAGCTCGCCTGGGAGCGAACGCTGGCCTTCTTCAAGAAGAAGCTGAAGACCTGAAAGCCGTCAGCCCAAACGCTCTAGGCTCTGCCGCCTCCAGAGGGCGGCCACCTCCGAGACGAAGGGCCAGCAGTGGTTGAAGAAGCGCCTGTAGCCAGCGCACAGGTAGTTGAGTCCCGGCTCCCCGTCGGGCGTCTCCAGGAACCGATTCTTGGGGCAGCCGCCTTTGCACATGGCTCTGACCTCGCATCTCATGCAGTAGCCTGGCAGGGCCTCCAGCTTTGCCCTCCCGAAGGCCCTCTGTGCCGGGCTCTCCAGCAGCTCGACCAGGGGGGTCTCCATGATGTTGCCGAGGCGGTGCTCGACGTCGACGTAGTGGTCGCACGAGTAGAAGTCGCCGTTGTGCTCCACGACGGGGATGTCGCCGCAGGTGGGGCGGAAGATGCAGAGCGAGTGCTCCTGGTCGAAGGCCGTCCTCGCGGCCTCCTCGAATATCTGCACCTTGACCCGCCCGATGTCATGGTCCCTCCACTCGTCGAAGATGGTGCAGAGGAAGGCCCCCCAGGCCTCGGAGGGCACGCTGAGGGGATTAATACCGCCGCTGGCATCCGGTTGCGACTCGACCATGGGCAGGAAGGATATGTGCTGGGCGTCTATCATTTTGAAGAACCTGTAGACCTGGAGGGGGAACCTGACGTTGTGCGCGTTCACGACGCAGAGTATGTCGGTGGGGACTCGATGCCTCTGCAGGAGCCTGAAGCCCTGCATCGCCAGCTCGTGGGTGGGCTCCCCGTCCCTTGTGAGGCGGTGCCTGTCGTGCATGTCCGGGGGGCCGTCCAGGCTGAGCCCGACGGTGAAGCCCTCCGCCGCGAGGAAGCGGCACCAGTCGTCGTCGAGAAGGGTTCCGTTAGTCTGGATGCCGTTTGCGATACGCCTGCCGGGGGGCTGGTGCCTGCGATGCAGCTCCACGATCCTGCGGAAGTAGTCGAGGCCGAGGAGCGTGGGCTCCCCACCATGCCAGGAGAACCTGATCACCGGGTCCGGGGAGGCCTCGATATGCTGGAAGATGTACTCCTCCAGGACGTCGTCGGGCATGCGGAACGACTCACCCCTTGGATAGAGGTGCTCCTTCTCAAGGTAGTAGCAGTAATGGCAGTCAAGATTGCAGATGGAGCCGATAGGCTTCACGAAGACCTGGAAACCATGGGAAGCTCTGACCATCGCCAAATCCAACTCTCAAACTAGTTCTTCTGTGCGCACAGAGACTGGAGTGGATTAAATATAATGTTTGTCCGCATTGTGCGCGCCGGATCACTTTCTCGGGGAACTTGGTCTACGCTCTACCGCTTGAGATCATAACGTGTAACCACTAGGTACTGGCTACATGCCTCACCCAAATCCAACGTGTCGCCGTCAGTTAACTCGGAGATCGTACCGGGCACGAGGTTTATTAGCTGTCCCCCAGAGCCCAGGTTCAGATTGACTTGGCTGTCCAAATTTCCTGCATCATGGGGCAGTAACATTCTGTATATCGTCTCTGATGAGCGGAACTCAAGGACCTTCCAGCCCCCCGACTCCTCGCAGGAACTCATCCTCACATCCGCCCCGTAAGTGTCCATGGCGTTGTGAAGGTGTCTTACCACGTCTGCGCCCCTCCTAGGGTTGAGGCGTCTATCGTAGAGCCCCACCCTTGGGAAGTAGCCCCTGTCGAGGTCCACGAACGTGTCGAGGAAGACCTTTAGGCGCGGGGAGGCTGCGGCCGCCACCAGCGACTCCGCTGCCCTGTTGGCGACGCGGCAGTCGTCGTCCAAGTACTCAGCGGGGTTCTCGGAGGAGAGCCTCACGTTTACCAGCGCCCTCATGCCCCTTCGTTTCGCGTACTCATTGATCTCCCTAATGGCCTCCCACGGCGACTCGTTCTGACCTACCTGGAAGACGAACCCATCGAATACGTCTCGGCCTATACCGTTGATGCACGCGGTGTCCTTGATGTGGAAGCCGTGGCTGACGTAATGGCTGAATCTGGGGCCTCCACCCTCCCGCTGTACTGAGCTCTCGATGTTGGCGACATACATGGGGAGTTTAAGGGTCTCACGGAGCCTGCCCAAGTACGGTGTATGGGACTGTGCCTTCTCCCATGGTAGGATCACCTCCAAGAAGTCCACCAGCTCCCTGCTCTCGGACAAAGCCTCTACTTCCGGTGGAGACGGCGTCTCGACGGTGAAGAAACCGAATCTGAACCCTTCTCGATGTAGCTCCTTGAGCCGCGCCCTCGTCTCAGGGTCCATGATGTCGACAAGCGGGAGTCTGAGGCGCTTGATGCCCGTCTCCAGGAGCCCGAGCAGCGCGTAGTCGTTCCGCGCCCGTTTCCTGACGAACTCATCTATTGGGCCGTTGTAAGGGAGGTCCGTGATCTCCACGAGGGGATGCCTTAGATGTACTCCGAGGGGAGGGGCGATGCCTCTCTCCGGTCTACACGTATCCAGTCTAGGCCCTTGAATGATATCCTCGCCTGGCTCCTGTGTCCTTCCGAACGACCTCTGTATCCTCGCGACGTGGCCGTCCTCGTAGACGTCCACAATGCAGTACCCCAGCTTGGCGGCGTCGTTCCTGCCGTGCTCGTCGGCGGCCTCCACCCGAAACATCTCGGCGAAGTCCTGGCGCACGAAGCACGTCGACAGCAGGTTATAGATCCTCGTGTCTCCGTAGTGCCTGTACCCGAAATGGTGGACGTGCCCAGCGAAGAAGGCCTCAACACCGTGCCTCTCCATGAGGTCGAGGAGCCACGTCCTCGCCGGCTGGTCTATGTTGTCGTAGTTGTTGGGCTCACCAGGCTGATAGAGGTATGGCGGGTAGTGGCTGAAGATGTGGACGCGTTTCCCCGCGCTCTCCTCTAGGTCCGCCTCCAGCCACTCCCTCTGGATGCGCTCCTCTTCGAGCCCGGAGTTGAGGACGGGGCTGTCAATGAGGACGAAGTGGACACCCTTGTGATCGAAGGACTGGTGGAGGGGGCCGTAGATCTCACCGAATTTCTCAAGGAAGCGGTCGTTGACGATATACGCGGGCACGGTAGGGTTGTCCTTGTCCCCAACGTCGTGGTTTCCTGGAACAAAATAGCAGCGAGCCTTGAGCCCACCCAGCACCTCTTTGGCAACGCCACACGCCGAACCAAAGGTAGGGAGATGCGGAACAGGGTGAACAACATCCCCCAAATGAATCACCAATTCAGGTCCGTGGTCGTTGATCTTCCGCATAACCCACCTAGCCCTGTCGTTCGTCAACAGATTGGTACGCCACGGAGAACTGCTCTCACCAACTGGCCTGAAATGAGTGTCAGACAGGATGGCGTACCTGAAAACTCTTTCCACATCACCGACCTCCGATGAGCGTATGAGCCATCAAACCATACGAGGATCCAAACGAATAAAGCAAATTCGACAAAACCATAAAAAACGACACCTCACCCAAAATGGGCCTCTCCACGATCACCACCCCTCCTCCGCCCACGCGCACTACAAGTACCACACACACGAGGAAAATAGTTGCCAACCCAGAAACGCCGCCACAGACCCAAGACACAAACTTCCCAGCGGAAGGACAGCATGACATTATCAAACACGCACCAAACACTGTACAATTAAACCTGCACACAAGAACAACCACAAAACCCCTAAAAAAACACTCAGAACGAGGATGTAGCATCAAAGGTGCAGCGGCGGCTCCCCGGGGTCACGGGCTGGCCCCGACGCAGTGTCGACGACCCCCCCTCCGGCCCGGATCCCGCGAGCGCCCAACGCACGGACTTAGGCTGCTCCCTCCCGGGCCTGACCAGGTTCGCCCGACAAACGGACCCCCGCACCCCTACGGCTGCGGGGGCACCCGACCGCCGGCCCCGCGGGGCAGGCCATCGACGGGTTGAGCCGCCGTCTTACGCGGGGGCTTCCACCGATCACCCTTGAGTTGCTGACCCCTCCTATAGCCCGTTTGGAGGCTTGGGGCAGGGCTAGCTCCCGGTCCTACCCGCCGCTGCACCATTAGAAGCCGCGCCCCATGATAAAACCATTGTGCAGGTACCACTACATCATTGGAGCCTGCAATGGCTGTGCGGCTCCCTGCGCTTGGGCCCTACCTGTTCCTGCCGTCGATGTCTATGATCGCCCTCAGGGCCTTGGCGTCCTCGAGTGCGCTGGAGACCTGGGCGGAGCTGAGGCCGGAGACGATCCTCTCGGCCTCGGTCCTCGTGACGCCGAGGGCTACTATCTTGGAGACCAGGTGGTCGTGCTCTCTCCTGTTGGGCATGATCTCACCTAGTGTCTTGTTGCCGCTGTGGTTGAAAAGTGTTGGTCTTGATCCCGGAGCGGGTCACCATCTCCCCGAGGCCCCGCCTCCGCGGGACCTGCCCCCGGTGCGCCTCCTGGTGGCGATCCCGACGCCGATGATGACGAGGATGATGAGCAGGGCGAGGCCGGAGCCGAGGTCGGAGCCCCCCAGGAGCCACCAGATGAAGTAGCCGATGTCCCCGTCGAGGAGGACCTCGATGATGTCCCAGCCGCCCGGGCTGCCCCCGGGGTCGAGGCCCTCGACGTCGACGCCCAGCTCCTCGGCGACGCGCGCCGCGGTCAGGTAGAGGCCGTAGTAGTACTCCCCCTCCCTGAACTGGGGGGCGAGGGCCTCCCTGAGGATCCTGCCCGACTCCGAGTCCGTGAGGTCCCCCTCGAGGCCGAGGCCGACCTCGATGCCGTAGGCCCTCTCCTCCATGGCGACTAGGATGAGGACGCCATTGTCCTCCCCCGGCTTCCCGATGCCCCTGACGCCGTCCAGTGGCTCGTCGTTGAAGTACCTGTAGCGGGCTAGGTCGACGTCGCCGCCGTACTCTGAGAGGTCTGGGAGGGTGACGACGACTATCTCGGCGCGGGTCGCCTCGTCGACCTCCTCGCAGAGGCCCCCTATCGCCGCCTCGTCGTACTCGTCGAGTATCCCGGCGAGGTCGTAGACGTATCCGGGCCTGCTGGCCGCGGCGGCGGTCTGGAGGGGGGCCAGTGGGGCGAGGAGTATGATGAAGATCGCGAGGCCGGTTCTCGACCTAGGCGGGCACATTGGGGGCCCCGGCCGCGTCTGGGTTGGCCTCGTAGAAGGGCTTCCCCTGGAAGCCGAAGATGCCGGCAACGATGTTGCCCGGGAAGAGCCTCGTCCTCTTGACGTACCTGGTGACCGCCTCGTTGTAGTTCATCCGGGCGACGGCTATCCTGTTCTCCGTGCCCTCCAGCTCGTCGATGAGGGTGAGGACGACCTGGTCGGCCTGGAGCTCGGGGTACTCCTCGACGACGACTATGGCGAGGAGCCTGTTGAAGACGGAGTCGATCTCCTGGGAGGCGGCCATCTGGTCCTCGACGCCGGCCTCCAGGGAGCTGGTCCAGGCGGACCGGGCCTCGGCGATGTCGGTGAGGAGCTGCTGCTCGTACTCGATGTAGAGCTTCGTGGAGTTGACTATCCTGGGGATGAGGTCATATCTTCTCTGGTACTGGACCTGGACCTGGGCCCAGGCCTCGTCGACCTGGATCTGGGAGGAGACGAGGCCGTTGTAGGAGGTGACGAGGAAGACTCCGGGGATGATTACGATCCCCGCGAGAACCAGAATGATAATCTTGCTGTCCATCGTGATCACGAAGGTTATGGGAGTATCAACTCGACGACGGGTTATATACGTTCTCACGCAGGCAGGGGAGGCTATGGTTCGCACCCGGTTCGGCTCATCCGCGTCGTGTTGCCTCCCGCGTGCGCGATCTTGAGACACCAGCACCAGTGTTGAGAGCGCACCAGCCATCTTGCAGAGAGTTTATCTGGGTAACTTGTTACCAGATGCGCATGGGAGGGACACGGGGGGAAGCGGGTTGACGGGTGAGCGGATGACCTTCTCGAGCCCCCGGGATGCCGCCTTCGTCCTCTCTGCCGTGATGTTCAACGTTCTAGTGAGCGCCGTGTATGTCTCGACGAAGCTCGATCTCACGGCGCTGCTTCGGGCCAGCGGCCTCGTATTCGTCTCCCTGATAGTTCCCTTCGCATTGACGCTGCGAGGATACGTGAGGGAGGGGGCTGAGCGTAAGATAGTGGTCTCGAACACGGTGGTCCTCCTCTACCTCGTCCTAGAGCTGCTGCTGGACTACGTCCTGAGGATCCCGTTCAGGGAGATGCTGGCTATCCACGTGCCCTACATAATCGTCTTCTACGCCGCCGAGTTCAGCCTGATGAGCGTCTCCTTCCGCATCAGCAGGAAGACCGGATACGCTGTGGCGGCAACCTTCTGCGTGCTCCTGGGATGCCTCGCCTATCTCTATTTGGGTTGATGCGCGCGAGAAAACACCCTCGCAGATTCCATATGAAAGAAAAAAAGCGTTATAAGCGGTTACGTTTATACCCCGTACCCGCACGACAAGAATCTAGATACTATCGTCCTAGAGCGGGATCAGCCCGAACCTCACCAGGCTGAAGACCAGGTTGGACGCCATCAACGCCAGGAAGCAGTAGGTCGTCACCCTCTCCAGCCCCCTCCCCCAGCCCGGCCCCAGCTCCAGAAAAGCCCTCACCATCTGCCCCCCGTCCAACGGATAGATCGGCAGCATGTTCACCAGAGCCAGGTTGATCGACGTGAAGTAGAGCCAGTGCAGGAAGAGCCCCACTCCCTCGGGCAGACTCATGCCCGCCACGTAGAACACCCCAATAGTCGCCAGCCCCATCAGCAGGTTCACCAGAGACCCAGCGGCCAGCAGCCTCAGCCTCGCCATGATCCCCGACGCCTTGAAAGCCTCCTCATCCGGCTCGATGGCAGCCCCGAAGGTCACCACAGCCACCAGCAGCACGGCGTTCTTCACCGGGATCCCCTCCGCCACCGCCAGCACCCCGTGACTCAACTCGTGGAAGAGGATCACCACCCCCACAGCCGCGAAGAACCAGGGAAGGCTCTCCAGGCTGATCGTCACACCCGGGATCAGAGGCATCACCGGCGACGCCTCGGCCGGCTCGAAGACGAACCTCAGCAGGTTCTGCAGCAGGATGTAGGTCATGAAGACCACCTGCCCGAAGAAGGAGGCGACCCCCACGTTCCCGAACACCCTCCAGAAACGGGGGTTCCAGCCCCCCAGCCGCTCGATGAAGGAGTTCAGCGCCGTCGACCTGTACATCGCGTACAGCGGCCGCACCTCGAACCCCCTCTCCTCCAGCCTCAACGCCCTCGCCAGCAGGTAGAAGGCCACCCAAGCCGCGACCATCACCGAGAGGGTGACAAAGGGGCTAACCACAGTGCGCTCACTCCAGAGACAGGCTCAACTAAATAGCCCAAGACCCCCTTAAATATCGTTTGAGGGACCGGGATGACGGACACGCTTGAGGTCACCTACGACGAGGAGCACTGGGAGCTGCTCCGAAGGCTCAGATCCGAGGCAGCCGAGCTCATGCGCCCCCTCGCCTCCCGCCACATCGCCGCCATCACCTACGGCAGCGTCGCCAGGGGGGACGTCTCACAGGGCAGCGACGTCGACGTCTTCATCCCCAGCCCCCCGCCCCCCGCCATCATCGAGGCCCTCGCCGAGCAGGCCGGCTTAATCCCCGCCCTAAGGGAGATCATCCAGGCGACCCCCACCTACGCCGCGAAGGGCTACCTCCACCTCGACGAGACCCACAGCTACTCCTTCCCCCTCGTCCCCCTCAGGCCCGTGGAGCTGGAGCTCTACGGCTTCGCAGGCTCCATAGGCCCCGAGGAGGCTGAGGCGGGCGACAGGGTCCCGGGCGTCAACAAGCGCCTCATGCTCATAGAGCCCACCGAGGCCGGCCACAGGGAGTCCCCCGTCGCTGGTAGGGAGGGAGCCGTCGCTAAGATGCTCGGAGTCGGGGTCATCACGGTCCTAGACAGGGTGAGGACCCTCCGCCGCCGCGAGAGGATCGGCAGGACCGGCGTCTACATCAAGCACCCCCTCGCACCGGGGGAGGACTTCGCCGAGGCCTATCGGAGGCTCGCCAGCCGCAGGCCTCCCCTCAGGCGGAGGATGAGATCCTAGGATCCACTACCGGAGCAGCCGAAAAAAGAAGAGAAAAAATAATTGGTCTAATCACAGGTCCTTGAAGACCCTGACGTTGAGTCTCTGGGGGACCTTCACGCCCTCCGAGACCCGGTCTCCGACGAGGGTCTTGACGCCCCTCTCCACGGCCGTGTCGACGAGGCGCCCGGTTATTATCCCGTCGAAGACGACGACGTCCACGTCGGACCGTTCCTTCAGCTTCTCGACGAGGTCCATCACGGGCACCCGCCCGAGCCTGCTCCCGTCCGCCTTCATGAGGACCGCCTCCAGCGTCCCGCCCAGCTCCTTGGCCACCTCGCCCAGCGCGCCTAGGGTCTCGACCCTCTCGACCTCGACCTTGCTCTCCAGGGCTGCCTTTATCTCCGCGGGGGTCAGGTCCTCGACCTCCTTCCCCCTCGGCGCCCTCGCGACGTACCTGGGCTTCGCAACCTGCATCAGCTCCTTCAGTATCAGGTCTCCGCCCCTGTCGCCGTCGAGGAAGGCCGTGACCTCCTTCTTGGAGGTCAGGTTCTGGATCGTCTTCGGCACCTTGACGCCCTCCAGGGCTATCATCCCCTTGTACCCCGCCTTCAGCAGGTTGATGACGTCAGCCCGACCCTCGACGACGATTATCTCCTTCATCTTGGAGAGCCCCGGGGAGGCTGTCAGCCTCTCCCTGCCGTACTGGACGGGCTTCACCTTCTTGTCCTCCCTGGAGACCTCGACGAGGATCTTCTCAATGTCCTGGGAGTCCTTGACTACCCAGTCCCTCATAAGCTCCTTCGCCCTCTTCAGTATCTGCTCCCGCTTGTCGATGCGGACGTCGGTGATCCTCTCAACGCTGATCTTGGCGTCGCAGGGGCCCACCCTGTCCACGGTCTCCATGGCGGCGGCGATGATCGCCGTCTCGGCCCTGTCCAGGCTCGAGGGCGCCCGTATCCTGCCGTCGGTCTTGTCCTTGGCCGACTTGAGATCAATGTCTATGCGGCCTATCTTCCCCGACTTCTGCAGCTCCCTGAGCTCGAACTCCTTGGGGAAAAGCCCCTCCGTCTGCCCGAATATGGCGCCGATGACGTCGTGCCTCTCGACGACGCCCTCCACTGTGAACTTCGCCTCTATGACGTACTTTGAGTTAGACTGCTTTTCCTTTGCACCCATTCCTACTCACTTCTACCTATGACTCTCACCCTCTCCGCAGGTGACCCTGCTCCTCAGCTGGGGTCCACCTGGGCATGACAGAATCAAACCCGTTTGAGTGTGAAGTGACTGGGCCCCTCTCGGGAGCCGGTCATACATTCTGCTTTGAGTGTGATCGGATGCTTCGCGCACCCGTGCAAATACCACCCGCCTGTTATAAAAACCTTCCCGAGCCCCAGTGCCTTTATTAGGGAACTCCCGCTTCCTAAATGGAGGCTTCAAGATGGGAGTAAAGGTTGGGATAAACGGATTCGGCAGGACCGGCCGCCTCGCCTTCAGGGCGGCCCTCGAGAGGGGACAAGACCTTGAGTTCGTCGCCGTGAACAGGGGCGACCCCAAGACCCTCGCCCACCTCCTGAGGTATGACAGCGTCCACGGGAGGCTCCCCCTCGACGTCGAGGTCGACGGGGACTCGATAACGGTCGGCGGAGGCAGGCTCAAGGTCCTATACGAGTCCGAGCCTGAGAAGCTGCCCTGGAAGCAGCTGGAAGCATACCTCGTGCTAGAGTCCTCGGGCAAGTTCAGGAGCAGGGAGGGTGCGGAGAAGCACCTGAAAGCGGGGGCGGAGAAGGTGCTCATCTCGGCGCCTGCCAAGAACCCGGATATCATGGTCGTGAGGGGCGTGAACGACCACCTCTACGACCACGGCAAGCACCACATTGTCTCCAACGCCTCCTGCACCACCAACTGCGTCGCCCCTGTGGTGAAGGTACTCAACGACAGCTTCGGTGTCGAGTCGGGGTTCATGACGACGGTGCACGCCTACACGAACGATCAGCGGATACTGGACAGGGCCCACAAGGACATGAGGAGGGCGAGGGCCGCCGCACTGAGCATAATACCCACGACCTCGGGGGCCACCACGGCGACGGGCGAGGTGATCCCGGAGCTCAAGGGGAGGCTGGACGGCATGGCGATGAGGGTGCCCGTGCCCACGTCCTCAGTGGTCGACTTCGTGGGCGTCATGAAGGAGAAAACGACGGTAGACGAGGTCAACGCCGCCTTCAGCGAGGCGGCCGCGAAGGAGCTCAAGGGCATCCTGGACTACACCGACGAGCCCCTCGTCTCCTGCGACTACATCCACAGCCCCTACTCCGCTGTGGTCGACGGCCCCTCGACGATGGTCACCGGAAAACTCGTTAAGGTGATCGCCTGGTACGACAACGAGTGGGGTTACTCCTGCAGGCTCGTCGAGATGGCGGAGAAGATAGGAAGGCTGGCCGGCTTCTAGGGCTACCTGGTGACCGTCAGCATCCTCATCTTCTCGAGGTTCTCAGGTTTCCTCTCGAAATACTTCGCTACGGGCTCCAGGAGCCCGACGACCGCCTCTGAGACTCCGTTCTTCAGGTCCAGGGGGTGCAGGTCGCCCCTGCTGAAGGCCTCAGCGAGCTCCTCGAAGTCGTGGAAGGTCACGTCGCCGCCGTACTTGCTGGGCCTCTCTATTTCCAGTCGGCCCAGGTGGGGGAAGACCAGCATCCTGGCGTGGTCCATGACGGGGTTTCCGATGACGACCTTCTCGGGGCAGTAGGCCTCTCTGTACTTCTGCCTCACGTCCTCGGTTGAGTCGTTTATCCAGAGGGCCCCCTTGTCTAAGCTCTTGCTCATCTTCTGCTTGATGCTCGCGTCGATGGAGGCGTCCTCGTCGAAGCTGCCGTTGACCGTTGCCATCTGCAGCCCCGGCAGGAGGGGGTTGTGGAGGCAGATGGGGGGCTTCAGCCCCAGCTTGGGCGCCGCCTCCCTGGCGAGCATGTGGACCTTCCTCTGGTCCATCCCGGAGCAGGCGCAGTCGAGCTCCATCTGGAAGATGTCGCTGGTCTGCATCGCCGGGTAGAGGGCCCACGCCGTCTCCACGTCCACGGAGTCGCTGCTCCTCCCCATGATGGGCATCGCCCTGAGGGTTCTCCTGAGGCTCGTCGACTTCATCACCCGGACGACCTTCTCCCAGTAGTCCTTAGTGTCCACGATGTCCGAGGCCCAGAGGTACTCCACGTCGCCCTCGGGGAGGCCCAGGGCCGTGAAGCAGTCCTTGAAGTACTCGGCGGCGACGGCTAGGTTCTCCAGCTTACCCCCCATCTTGTTGTTTATCCAGCCGTGCCACTCGGCGAGGTAGATGATGAAGTGGAAGCCGGCGTCGGCGTAGTCGCGCATCTTCTTGCCGACGATTAGACCGGTGCCCGCGTGCATCAGTCCGCTGGGCTCGAATCCGACGTATCCTCGGGGGTGCTCCTTGGTCTCTAACAGCTCGCGGAGCTCGTCTACGACGATGATCTCCTGGAGGTCTCTAGTGACAAGGTCAAGACGCGCCTCTGTGTCCATTTCGGTCCCCTCGGAACGGATATTGGAGGGGAGAGCGCCGATTTAAGGTTTGAGGGCAGTAGATCCTGTCCATCGATCGAAGGAAAAACGGTGAACATTACCCGATGGCCCAAAAAGGCCATCGGTTAGGATTTTACTAGGCTAGGGCGTCCGTTGACCGGCTTTTCTCCTCGCCTGGACCATCCTGACGGCGATCCTCATGGCGTCCATCATGCTCTCCGGGTTGGCCGTCCCCTCCCTCCTCCCCGCCTTTCCATATGCCGTGCCGTGGTCGACAGAGGTCCTTATGAAGGGCAGCCCCACAGTGACGTTGACGCCGCTCACGGAGCCCCAGCCCCCCTCATCCGCCTCCCACTTGAAGCCCGCCAGTTTCACTGGTATGTGCCCTTGGTCGTGGTACATGGCGACGACGATGTCGTAGGCACCGCCTGCCGCCTTCCCATAGACCGTGTCGGCGGGTATCGGCCCCTCCACGTCGAGCCCCAGCTTCCTGGCATCGTCTATGGCCGGGGTGATCGACACTATCTCCTCCCTGCCGAACATTCCCCCCTCCCCGCTGTGGGGGTTGAGGCCGGCGACAGCTATCCTCGGCCTCTCGACTCCGAGGGCCCTCGCCGCCCGCTCAGCGATCCTGATCTTCTGCAGCACGCGGTCCCTCGTTATCAGGTCTGGCACCTCCCTGAGGGGCACGTGGGTCGTCACGTGGACCACCCTGAGGGAGCCCGCCAACAGCATCATGACGTAGTCCCGTGTCCCGGAGAGCTCAGCCAGCAGCTCCGTGTGCCCTGCGTAGTGGAAGCCAGCCATGTTCATCGCCTCCTTGTTCAGGGGAGCGGTGACGACGGCGTCCACGTCGCCGGCCATCGCCATCTCGGCGGCCCTGACCACGTACTCCACGGAGGCCCTGCCCGCCATCGCCTGGGGCACCCCCATAATGAGCTCCTCGACATCGATGTTCCCCAGGTTCAGGACGTCTATCGCCCCCCACTCGAAAAGCGCATCATGGACGCCCTCGACGGGGTTCAACTCCAGCCGCACTCTCCCCACATCCGTGCCCATCCTCATCGCTCCGAGGTCGCCGACGACGAGGGGTCTGCAGATCTCATAGATCTCCTCCACGGAGAGGGCCTTCGCGCAGATCTCGGGTCCTATCCCCGCTGCGTCGCCCATGGTCAGGGCGAGTATGGGCCTCAAGACCAGGGCGCCCTCCTCAGCTTCTTCACGGCCTCCACGAGGGCGTCCTCGTTTCCGAACCCGCCCGCCTTCGATACGGCCTTCAAGCCGCCTGCCAGTTCGAGGAGGGGTATGCCGGGCTGCACCTCCTCGATGATGGTGGCGCTCCCGTGCCCCAAGCCGTTTATGACCTTCAAAGCCGTTGCACCGCCTGTCAGTATCAACCCTGAGACGCTCGCCTTGGTTAAAATGGTTGCCGCGATCTCCCCGAGGCAGTCCTCGATTCGCCGCCTCACCCCGTCCTCGTCGACGCCTTGTGCCCTCCCGTATAAGATGGCCCTGGCAGGAGAGCCCTCCTCCAGAGCGGATCCAACTATGACATCGACCCCGTTGGCCAGCGCCCCGATGGCGGCATCCGCGCAGCGTAAGGCCTCCTCCCTCCCATGCTCCCCCCCGTCGATGAGGGTCTCCACCTGGACCTTGATCTCGGCGCATCCGAGCCTGTCCCTCAGAATCCCAGCCTGGACCCGGGTGAGCGCCCTTGTGCTACCGACGATCGCGAGGACGGGTCTCACTTCCCTCAGTCCGAGGCCGTGGGGGAGCTCGGAGGCCAGACCGGCCGCGCCGACGAAGACATCCACCTCTCTCCCGCATCTCAGCACGTTGAGCAGGTCTGCCTCGGACTCGGCGTCGAAGACGACGGCCTCCACCCCGTCTTCCCTGAGGTCTTCGAGGCGCTCGTGGACAGCCTTCCTGCCCCCTCTCAGGGTCTCCAGGTTGACGGCACCTATCCTCCGCCTGCTCTGGCCTCCCAGGATGTGTTGCACGTTGGCCTCGCCTGTCCCGAGCTCTCCCGAGTACTCCGTCGTGTCTATGGGCCTCCCGTCTATGAGCTGGAGGCCGTTCCGGGTGGTGCGGCCGTGGGCGGGGTAGGCGGGGGCGATGAAGGCCAGCTCCGACCCCGTGGCGTCCATCACGGCGTCCAGCTCGGCCCCGACGTTCCCCCGAAGCGTGGAGTCCACCTTCTTGTAGATGACGTCGACGCCCGAGGACGCCATCGCCTCCGCGACGCCCCTCACCTTGCGGTAGGCGTCCTCCACGCTGTCGTACCTGCTCTCGGTGTCTACGACGACGACCTCGGCCTCCCCCATCTCCGAGTCCGCCCCTATAACGACCTCAACGCCCATCCCCCAAGCCCTGAACTGGACCCCCGTGTCGAAGGCACCCGTCAAGTCGTCCGCTATTACGCCTATCCGCAAGCCAGTTCCCGATATACGTGTCTCGGCCGCATTGAAAACCCCTGCGCCACTCCCTCAGGCTCCACCCGCTTCATGATTACGTTGACTCGATGATGATAAATCCCCCAAATACGAGCATTCTTGGAGATCCACCATCCCCGATCAAAAGCCCTTAAAAAAGGGAGCTCCGCACTCTTCTCCAGACAAAGAATGGTACTGCAGAAGAAAGTTAGAGTTCTCGTGGCAGAGGAGGCTGGCTGACGTGTCCAGATCACCCAGCCTCGGATTTGGCGGCTTCCTGCTCGGCCTGGGCGTCGGCTGGTACGTGTTCACCTCCATCGACCTACCCAGCAACGTCTTCGCCTGGGTGATCATTATCGCAGGCGTCGGTGTCGTGGCCTCATCACTGATCTTTTGGAAGAGGTTCGACGTGAACGTAGGGGGCCTCGTGAGGGGAGCCGTAGGGGGGCTGGTGCTCTCCCTAATCTTCACCACTGGCCTGGGCTTCATGGGCGGACCTGTGATATCGGGCGACTACAGGGCCGAGGACGTCAAGACGCACAGCGGAGCCATGCCCTCGGACAGCGTCTACCTCGAGATCGACGTGTTCAACGGGAACGTCGCCGTCTCCACCTGGAGCAGGTCGGATTACAGCATCGAGATGACCGTCAGGGCGAGGGGGGTCACCACGGCCGAGGCCGAGAGGAACCTGGATGATTTCAGCTACAGCTTCGACGAGAGCCGGGTCCAGGGCCAGGACAGGCTGGTCCTGAGGCACGGCATCTCCCCGACGAACACGAACAAGTACTCCGTCTCCGTGGAGGCCTTCCTCCCCGAGGGGGCGACCATCGACGTCGACCTAGAAACGAGCAACGGCGGCATCCAGCTCTCCGACGTGACGGGCGGCAGCGTCGAGCTGAGGACCTCCAACGGGGAGCTCAACCTGGATAAGGTGTACGCCGAGACGCTGAACGGGAGGACGAGCAACGGGCGCATCCTGGGAGAGCTGGAGGCCCCGGAAACGACGCTGAGGACAAGCAACGGCAAGATCGACCTGGAGCTGCCCTGCACTGTGAGCGGCGACTACGTACTGGAGACGAGCAACGCGGCCATCGACCTCCTGCTATCCTCGAGCCCGGGAGTCGGGTATAAGCTGGATTTCTCGACGAGCAACGGGGGCGTCGATCTGGATCTGCCCAACCTCGACTACTCTGTGGACCAGAGGACGAGGAAGGTCGCGGAGACGGAGGGCTACGCCTCCAAGGGCGTCCAGATAGAGATCGATGGGTCCACCTCGAACGCCGGTGTCGACGTCAACTCCTGATCTCGGGAGCCCTTCACACTCTTTTTATCTTAAACTCTGCTAGGTCAATATAGGTATTGAGCCCCACACCTGAAAGACAGCATCGGTACTGCCCTTGCAACATGGATGCTGTTGCCCCATCATCGATGATTAAATGGCCTTATTAGAATAAGCCCGGGCTTCATTGCCGAATGATAATGGAGGTCAAGGCAGTGGAGGTCATGAGGAGCCCTCTCAGGCAGGTCGGGCGGCTGCAGTTCATAGACTTCGCCCGGGGGCTGGTGATGGTTATCATGGCCTGGGACCACGTCTCCGGCTTCTGGATGGCCGTCCACGGGGGCCTAGAGGGCATCTACCCCTACAGGAACCCGGCCCTGGACCTCACCCTCTTCATGGCCCGGTTCGTCAGCCACTGGTGCGCCCCGACCTTCGTCTTCCTCTCAGGGGTCTCCCTATCCCTCTCCGTGAATAAGAGGCTGGGCAGGGGAGAGCCCGAGAGGGACATCACTATCCACATAGTCATGCGGGGGCTGCTGCTTCTCCTCTTCGAGGCCATCCTGGTCTCACCCGCCTTCGACCTCCCCTACCTCTACTTCGGGGTGATCGCCGCGATTGGCGTCTCCCTCATCGTCCTCAGCGTGGGCAGGCGGCTACCCGCGTCCGTGATACTCGCTGTCTCGCTCATCATCATACTTAACCACCAGTGGCTCGACCTCGGCTTCATACCCATGGACGCTGCCTGGGGCCACTACCTCAGGAGGGTGCTCCACGAGCCCGGCTTCGACTGGCGCCCCTATTTCGCGCTATACCCGGTTATCCCCTGGATCGGGGTGGTGGGCCTCGGCTGGGTCTTCGGCAGCCACCTGTCGGGCCTCGACTGGGAGAGGGTGAGGAGGCTGAAGCTTCCCCTGGCAGCCGCGGGGGCCGGCTCCATCGCACTCTTCTTCCTCGTCAGGTGGGCTAACGGCTACGGCAACCTGGTGAGGCGGTGGAGCGGCGACATTATGGACTGGCTTTACATTTCCAAGTACCCCCCGAGCGTAGCCTTCCTCCTATGGAGCCTGGGGGGCATGTGCCTCTTCCTGGCGCTGGGCCTCCTCATCGAGGAGAGGGGCTGGTCGAACAGGGGCGCTATGGGCGCACTGCACACCTTCGGCAGGACGCCGCTCTTCTTCTACCTCACCCACCTCTGGCTCTACAGGCTCCGGCTCCCCGGAGTGCTCACGCCCCCCTTCCACCTCGACCTGGTGCAGACCCTGGCCTTCTGGGCCGTGGGCCTGGTCGTCCTCTGGGTGCTCTGCTCCCGGTACGAGGTGCTGAAGAGGAGGTACACCCGGTTCCTCCGCTACATTTGAGGTGAAATGATCATGGAACAGAAGATAGGAAGTCGCTTGGAGCCCCTCCTCGATACTAGAGCCCTACTGGCCGCGCTCGTCTTGGTCGCGGGGATCACGGGGAGCAACCTCTGGATTCATCGAGGTGACCCGCCACTCGGCTATGCAAGGTACAGCGGCTACGGCTTCACGGTGGACTACAGCCAGCGTATGTTCGTCTTCGATGGGAACTTGGGGGGTTACGGCCGGCCCACCGAGGAGGGCGGCATGATGCAGGCGCGCATGCAGGGTGAGGGCCTCGAGCAGTTCGGGGTGATCTGGATGATGCCTGAGGGCATCTCATCCTCCTTGGATCGAACACCCGAGGGGGCTCTGGAGCAGCTCTTCGGGTCCATAGGGCTCGGGGGCACGAAGATCAGCAGTAGGGGCGAGTTGATGGCCATGACTAAGGACGGCCACGAGATGGTCTACCAGACCTTCACGCTGCTGGATTCAGGGTACAACATTCCCGCCATCATCGGCTCCTGGTACTGCGAGGAGTCCGGGAAGTTCCTGATGCTCTACCTGGTCTACGTGCCGGACGTGAGCCAGCCCGAGGCGGTCTCCCCGGAGATGGAGTCGGTCTGGCTGGGATACCTGGAGTGCCTGACCTGCCATTGATGTTGAACACGAGATGAGAATCATGAATCGAATCAGTTTGAGAGAGCTTGAGACCACGATGGTGGAATCAACCATGAGAATCGGGAAGTGGATGCGGATGCGCGGTGAACGCGAGTCAGAGAGACAGCCCTGGTGGAGCATATGCCCCCGGCTGGCCTGGAGGGTAGACAAGTGAGCGCCCCAAAGAACCTCGGCTTCGGAGGCTTCCTCGTCGGCCTGGGGGCCGGCTGGCTGGCCTTCCGGGAGCTGGAGGTCACGGGCAACGTCTTCGCATGGATCATGATAATCGGGGGCTCCGCGGTCGTCGCCTCGTCCCTCCTCAACAGGTGGAACAGGAGGTGGCGCCTGGGAGGGCTCGTCGGGGGCGCCGTCGGGGGCCTCGTCCTAGCCCTCTTCATAACATCCAACTTCGTCCTGTTCGGAGTCAGCAGCAGCGACTACAACGGCAGCTACTGGGCCGAGGAGACGATGGATTTCAGCGGCTCCCTGACCGCGGGCAGCGTCCTCCTCGACGTCGACAACTTCAACGGCCCCATCAAGGTCACCACCTGGGAGAGAAACGAGTACAGCATCAGCGTACTCGTCAAGGCGAAGGGCAGCACCGTCGCCGAGGCTGAGAGGAACCTGGACAGGTTAGAACCTGACCTGGACGAGAGTGTCCTCGGGGGGAGATTTAGGCTCGTGTTCAGGCACAACGTCGCTCCCACTCGGACTTCGCTCTACTCCGTCCAAGTGGAGGCCATCCTCCCCGAGAACGCGGTCATAGACTTGCAACTCGACTCCAGCAACGGTGGCATCCACCTCGGAGACATCGAGGGCGGGACCTTGGAGCTCGACACCTCCAACGGAGGCATCGTCTTCGACGACGTGCGGGCCAGGGTCATAGAGGCCTCGACGAGCAACGGCGCAGTCGCTGGGAGGGTTGAGGCCCCCGACACGACGATCAGGACGAGCAACGGCGCCATAAACCTGGACCTTCCCTGCACCGAGACCGGCAGGTACGTGCTGAGGACGAACAACGGCTTCGTCGGGCTGGAGGTCTCCCATTCAAGCGACGTCGGCTACGACCTCGACCTCTCGACGAGCAACGCGGGTATCGACCTCGACCTGCCCGACCTCGATTACAGCGAGGACCAGAAGACGAGCAAGGAGGCCCGCACCAGGGACTTCGGGTCCAAGGCCGTGAAGATAACAATTAACGCCAGCACCAGCAACGGCGCGATGGTAGTCGACTACTGACGGACACGGGAGTAACGCGCTATGACTGTCAGAAAACACGGATGCGGCTTCTCAGTACAGCTGAAGTCGAAGGACTTCGTGAAGAGCCTCTCAGTCTCCCACGATGGCAGGAGAGACGTCCTCATCGAGGGCGTCTTGGGTGAGTTGGACGAGCTAGAAGTGATCGAGGGCACCGTCCTCAGGATAAAGGGGACCAGCGGCACATTGTTGGTCGACCTGGCCGAGGGCGAGCTGCGCAAGGCGCTCTCGAAAAAGAGGCGAGAGACATGAACTTGGAAGGAATACAAGGTAGCCTTAGCGTTCACGTGAACGCCGCTCAGCTAGGAGAGCCAGTGATAGAGACCAGAGGCCTGAGCAAGAGCTTTGGAGCCACAGAAGCACTCAGGTCCCTGAACCTGCGGGTGCCCCGGAACTCGATATTCGGCTTCCTCGGGCCCAACGGCGCAGGGAAGACCACCACCATTAAGCTCCTCCTCGGGCTGATCAGGCCCACGGCCGGCAGCGGCACCATGTTCGGCCACGACATCACCCGAGACAGCATCGAGGTCCGCAGGCGCGTCGGCTACCTCGCCCAGGTGCCGAGCTACTACACTCACATGACGGCCAGGGAGACCCTCAGGTTCAAGGCCCGATTCTACTACTCGGGCCCCCAACGGGCCATCGAGGAGAGGGTCGAGGAGACCCTCCGGATGGTGGAGCTGGAGGACAAGGCCGACAGGCCCATCAAGGGCTTCAGCGGCGGGGAGAGGCAGCGCCTGGGGATAGCCCAGGCCCAGATCCACAGGCCGGACCTCCTCATCCTGGACGAGCCCGCGGCGAATCTAGACCCCATGGGCAGGCGCGACGTCCTCCGGATCATGGAGGGCCTCAGGGAGCACTCGACTGTCTTCTACTCAACCCACATCCTCGACGACGTCCAACGGGTGAGCGACACCGTAGCGATCCTCAACAGGGGGGAGCTGCTGGCCCAGGCGTCCATAGAGGAGCTGCTTGCCGGCGCTGGGGGGACGGTCTACTACATGACCATCAAGGGCGCCCATGAGGGGGCCTACGAGAGCGTCTCGCGCCAGGACTGGGTCTCAGGCGTGAGCGTCGTGTACGGGGACTCCCGGACCACGCTCCAGGTGGCCGTGAGCGACGATGAGCGTGCGGAGGAGGAGCTCCTCAGGCTGGCCGTGGCCGAAGGCGGGGCCGTCGTGACGGAGTTCGTCCGGAGGAGGTACGAGCTGGAGGACGTGTTCGTGAAGATGGTGGAGGGGAGTAACAATGGCGAGTGAGGTCCTAAAGCCGACCAACGGCACCGGCTGGCTCAGCGGCTTCCGGAACATGCTGAGCAAGGAGAACGGGCGCTGGTGGAACACGCGCAGGTGGCTGGTCCAGAGCGCAATCTGGCTCCTGTTGCTCAACGGGATCGTCTCGCTCCCCCTCATGTTCGACGCCGAAGTCAAGGCGGGCGTCGAGGGAATTCCGATGGTTCCAGTTCAGATTTTCGTAGCAATAATGGGGGCGATGACCCCCTTCGGGGTGATGGTGCTCACCCAGAGCGACATCGTCGGGGAGAAGCAGTCGGGGACCGCAGAGTGGGTGCTGTCAGCCCCAGTCTCCAGGGAGGCCTTCGTCCTCTCCAAGCTCGTTGTCAACTACGGTTGGATCCTCATGGTCCTTGTTTTGCTGCAGGGCCTGGGATTCGAAGCGGTGCTCATGGCTGTGGGCAGGCAGCCCATCCCGGCGTTGAACCTCCTCGGCGGACTGGCAATCCAGGGGCTCCACCTCCTGTTCTGGCTCACACTCTCCCTGATGCTGGGGGCCTTCTTCAAGGGGAGGGGGCCGGTGCTGGGTATACCGATTGGGATAATGGTGCTACAGGACCTCGTCTCTGGGCTCGGTGCGATCTACCTTCCCTGGATGCCCCAGCTGCTCCCCAGGATGCTACCCGAGCTCGCCCTCCACGCCACCCTGGGGCAGCAGCTCTCGACGGCTGTGCCACTCGTAGCCATCTCGGCCTGGTCCGTGCTGTTCACGGTGGCCGCCGTCTGGAGGTTCAAGCGGGAGGAGTTCTGACGACGATAGTTGTAAGGGATAGAACGGGAACAAGTGAGACGACCGATCGCGTGAAGAAGTCGAGGACCGCGGTGATCCTCTTGCTGAGCCTCGCCTGCGCCGGCTCATATATCCTCCCCGGGTACACGTGCACCATCTTCACATACTCGAAGGAGGGCACGGTGCTGTTCGGCAACAACGAGGACTGGCACAACCTAACAGACGTCGTCTACTTCGTCCCCCCAGAGGGAGGGCGCTACGGCGCCGTCTACCTCGGCCAGAGGTACACGGACCGCTACAATCCTCAGGGTGGAATGAACGAGATGGGCCTCGCCTTCGACGCCAACGGCCTTCCCGAGGCAAGGCTGAACGACAAGCCTGAGCTGCCGAGGCCGCACACCTGGATCGCCGTCATGATGATGGAGGAGTGCGCCACGGTCGAGGAGGCCATTGAGTTGGCCAAGAGCTACAGCTGGGGCTCCTCGATCCGCTATCAGCTCCACCTGGCGGACGCGAAGGGTGACGCCGTCGTCATAGGCGCGGGTAAGGACGGGGAACTCGCATTCACACGGCTGGAGGGGGAGGGCTTCCTCGTGTCAACCAACTTCAACCTGGCGGACCCCAATAACGGGCGGCGCCCCTGCAGCAGGTACGACACCGCCAGCGCGATGCTGTCCGACATCGGGGGCGACGATAGCCCCTCCTTGGAGGGCTTCAGCGCGGTGCTGGAGGCCGTCGCCCAGAGGGGCGAGACTATCAACACCGTCTACTCCAACATCTTCGACCTGAAGAACCTCGTCGTCCACCTCTACTACTTCCACCAGTTCGAGGAGGAGGTGACCATCAATCTCCGCGAGGAGCTGGAGGAGGGGTTCCACCACGAGGTCATTGGCCAGCTCTTCACACCGGAGACCCGGCAGAGGGCTAGGGAGGAGATGATGTCCTACATCCCAGATCAGGAGTATCCCGTGGCCCTGCTGGGAGATGCGTTGTTCGGGCTCGGCCTGGCGCTACCCGTCCTCATGTTAGCCCTGGTCTTCACTCGGTCCTGGTCAGGTGGCGATGTGGGTGGAGGCGGGGCCTCAGGGGGGCCCAGCCAGTTCCAGTGGGCGGGCTTCCTGAGGCCGAACGCACTGAAGGTCGTCTTCACCCTCCTCCTCCCGGCCCTAGTCGCCCTGCTGGTGACCCGCAGCCCGGACGGCGTCCTCGACTTCTACTGGTACCTCCTGACCCCGATGATGCCCTACTACGACGGGACCACTATCACCAGGGTCTTCAACCGTTACGTCCTCCTCTGGGTGCCCTTCTACCTTGCGGCCTGCACCCTCGCTTACATCGCCTCAGTGGTAAGAAGCCCCGCCCTTGGGGAACCGGATCCAGCCGAAGAGGGTGAATCGGAGGGGAGCCAGCGTTGAGTGATGGTCCGCCAGAAGTGAGAAGGGACCCGATGCTCTGCTCCTGCTGCCAGGTCCGCCTCCAGTACGTGGGGAGGAGGCGGTTCCACGAGGGAGCCCGCTGGGGCTTCCTTGGCAACCTGGGGGAGCTCTTCGTCAACCGGGAGCGGTTCGACATCTACGTCTGCCCCCGCTGCGGGAGGGTCGAGTTCTTCATAGACGGGGTCGGGGAAAGCCTGAGGCCCTACTAGGCTCAGGAGCCCAAGAAACCAGCCCGCAGGGGGAAGAGGCTCCAGGGAGATCTCGTTGGGGGAGAGGGGGGAGTCACGCAGTCCGACCGTGAAAAACCCCTGTAATCCCTGAAACAACCCTAAAAACCCTCAGCCCCGCCCCGATTCAGCACAGAAACGTGCTTCTAAGCAGTGGAACGCGCAACAAGGATGTGGGCGGGCGCCCCTGTCCCTCCCAGCAAACTCACGGCCTCACTGACGGGGCAACGCCCCCCTCGGCCGAGCTCTCTCATCTGAGAGGCCTCCGGCGCCCGCCCCGCCCACCTGTGCCATGACTGGGTAACCCGCTCCTCACAGGCGACCCTCCGAGAGGTCCGTCTGCATGACGCGTCGTCCGGCAGGCAAAGAAGAATCCGCAGCCCCCCTCTATAACCTTTCCCCAACCTAGAACCGGTACTGAAAGATCAGCAACGAACACGGGAGACCAGCATCCCTCCTGCGGAGACCTTAAGAAAAAAGTAAGACGCAACTCCCAGTGAGGAAGATGGCCCCCACGGAGGCACCGGTCGAGGACAGACGCCCTAGGCCAGCCCCCGCGGTGGAACCCCAACACCAGACGAAAAGCGGGGGAAGAAACGAAGTGGGAACCAAAACCCGGGCGGCGAGGGACGCGGTCTTCTCATAGTTCTCCAATGTCCTGAAGCTGTCTACTCCGGGTGTTTCCCACCGTACAAGGGCGCCAGACGTCAGACTCGGCTCCCGAGCGAGGGATCCGTGAGCCGGTGCGCCAACCCTGAAGAGGCCGTCTTCCCATTTATCACCTGACAGGTTAGCCTCTGAGATCCTGGGGATGTTAATTAACTTACCATAAGTGCACGCCAGGGAAGCTCGGTTAAGACTGTGAGGCATCTCAGCGCCCTCCTCAGGGCTCTCCGAGACCTCCTCGAACCCCAGCCTCCCGTAGAACTCCACCAGCCTCCTCCCCCCACCGTCCATCCTCTCGATGTACCGCTTTACAGACCCATACCCCCGGTCTACACAGTTAAGCAAGCGTCAACGTGACGAGAAAGACCCGACACCAGTTCCTACCATTGGATATTGCTATCCGAAATGCGTTTATAATGGCTGGGATTCAAAAGAATTACTATCATCGTAGGACAGTAAGTTAATCAAGATGTTGAAAGACGGTAAAATAAACAACAGCGGCATAGGCGACACGATTTTTACACGTTCGCGTAATATGGAAAAGTTGATTGATCTCAGTAAAATTTACCTAAAGTTTGAGGGCGGAAATCCCACGGGGACGATGAAGGATCGGGCCACCTACGCCTGTCTGAGGCTCGCAAAGAGGCGGGGATACAAATCCCTAGCCATAGCGTCGTGCGGGAACTTCGGGGCCTCTTTTGTGCACCTGTCCCGGGGCTTCGGGATCGAGGCCCACGTCTACATCCCCGAGGGCTACCACACACCCCGCTTAAGGGAGATGGAGGAGAGGGGAGGCATCATACACAGGGCGCTGGGGACATACGAGGAGCTTGTGGAGCTCTCCGGCAGGGAGGCGGAGAGAAGGGGCTGGTTCAACGCCAACCCGGGGGTCGAGGAGAACACCGTTGCCTCGATGGACGCCTACTCCACGATCTCCTACGAGATATTCGAGAGGCTGGGGGAGCCCCCCGACGTCGTCTCTGTGCCGGTGGGCAACGGGACGACGATAGCCGGCATCCATCTCGGGTTCAAGAGGCTGTACGAGCACGGGAGGGCCGATAGGCTGCCCAGGATGATCGCCGCCAGCACCCAGGGAGGCAACGCCGTGACCGATTGTTTCCTCGGAGGAGAGAAGACGATACGTGACCTCGACCCGAAGGCGATAACTGAGACGGAGCACAACGAGCCCCTCGTCAGCTGGAGGTGCTTCGACGGCCAGGAGGCCCTCGACGCCCTCTGGGAGAGCGACGGCTGGGCCGTGGAGCTGTCGGACGAGGAGTGCCTCCACTACTCCGAGGCCCTGGCCCGGGAGGAGGGGCTGCTGGTTCTGTCCGCCTCTGCCTCGTCCCTCGCCGCCCTGGTGAAATACGCTGGCACCGCTGATGCCAGAAATGACGGCGTTCACGTCGCGGTGCTCACAAGTAGAAGGCTCTGCTGAGACAGTCACTCATAATAAAGGGGGATGGGTCATTCCGGCTTCAGGAACTTGTTGAGCCACCTGATCTGATGCCTGAACCTCTCCTCCCTGTGCTTGGGCTTCCCGCTGCGGCTGAGCTCGTGGTTCTCCCCTGGGAACCTGACGAACTCGGTGGGCACGCCGTTAAGCTTGAGGGCCGTGAACCACTGCTCCCCCTGGTCTATGGGGCAACGGTAGTCCTCCTCGCTGTGGACGACGAGGCAGGGGGTCTTCACCCTGTCCACGTAGGTTATGGGGCTGTGCCTCAGCTGCTCCATTATCGCTTCCCCCCAGTAGGTCTTCTCACCGGAGATGCTCTCGGGCTGCATGTAGCCTATGTCGCTGGCGCCGAACTTGCTCACCCAGTTGCAGATGCTGCGGAAGGTGACCGCGGCCTTGAACCTGTCCGTCTGGGTGATGATCCAGTTCGTCGTGTAGCCCCCGTAGCTGCCTCCGGTGAGGCCGAGTCTCTCCCCGTCTATCCAGGCGTGGCGCCTGAGGGCCTCGTCCGTGAAGTCCATGAAGTCCTCGTAGTCCACCTCACCGTAGTGCCTCATCACTCCCTGGGTGTACTCCTCCTCGTAGCCCGCGCTGCCCCTGGGGTTGGTGTAGATGACGCCGAAACCCTCGGCCGCCAGGAGCTGGAACTCCTGGAAGATGCCGTCGCCGTAGACTCCCCTCGGGCCCCCGTGCATCTCCAGGACGCAGGGGTACCTCCCGCCCTCCTGGAAGTCCACGGGCTTCATCGCCCAGCCGTCGACGACCCTGCCCAGCCTGTTCCTGAAGGTGAAGTGCTCGGGCTCGCTCAGGGTTAGCTGACCCAGGAGCCTGTCGTTGAACCCGCTCAGCCTCCTCTCCCCCTCCGCCGTCTTCACCCAGAGCTCCGCGGGCTGCAGGGCGTTCAGGGCGTTGAAGGCCATCACCGAACCGTCTCCCGAGAGGCTGAAGCCATCCACGACCCTCCCCCCGACCACGACCTCCACACCCCCACCCGATGAGCCGACCCTGTAGACGTTGCAGTGGGGGGTGTCCGCCGTCACGAAGTATATCTCCTCTCCGTCCCCACTCCAGACGGCCCCGGGGTTGGGCGTCGCCACCCTGAGGTCCGAGCCCACACCCATCATCAGGCTGCGGTCGAAACCCTCGGTCAGGTTCCGCATCCCGCTTCCGTCCGACGCCATGACCCAGAGGTCCATGTCGACTGCGAGCTCCTCCGGCCGGTCACTGCCGATGAAAGCGATCCTGCTGCCATCCGGGGAGTAAGTGAGAGTCCGAATCGAGAACACCCCGCCGGTGAGATTCGAGGTCTCCCCTCCCTTGACTGGAACAGTGTAGATGTCGACCACCCTGCTCGTGTCGGCGTCATCTCCCATGTTGGAGATGAAGGCAATCCCGTCTCCCCTGGGCACCCAGGACGCCCCCTGGACGTCGAACTCACCCTCCGTGACCTGCTTCGCTTTGCCCCCAATCCTTGATGTGAAGACGTGGGGGCGCCTTCCCTGGAAGAAGCCCGCGTTGTTGAGCTTGTGCTTGATGCGTTTTATCACCTTGACGTCGGACTCGGGCTTCTCCTCGGTCCAGACCTTCGACGTGAACAGGACGCTCCTCGAGTCCGGAGACCAGGCGGGGCCCGAGACCCCCTCCTCGGCCTCGGCGCCGAGCCTTGCCTCACCGCCTGTTCTCGGTATGACGTACAGCTGGGTCATCTTCTCGGGCTCCCGGCCCCTGGAGAGGAAGAGGAGTCTCCTCCCGTCCGGGGACCACCTGGGGTACGTGTCGCTCCCGGGCCCGTGGGTGAACTGCGATATCTCGCCCGAAGAGACGTCCGCCATCCAGATGTGGCGGTCGTAGGCGTCCTTCTCGTGATTCACAGTTGAGAGCACGAAGGCTATCTTCTCCCCGTCCGGGGAGACCTGGGGGTCGGAAACGAACTTGAATCTCCTCAGGTCATCGATCTTGATCTTTCTCTTCGCCATTTCACTCCATAGACATTGGCGAATGGTAGGGAAATAACTTTGGAGTGGTGCTGCGGGGTTCAGTGGCCTCTAATTACTATATCACAACCGATGGTTGATCGACGCCGTCACATATCCCCAATGGGCGTTTTTACAGCAGGCCTGAACTTGGCCTGAAGTCACACGGATTCATATTATTATTTCATTGGTCGTCTCGTAACTCTCCATCAAAGCCGACCTGAGAGAGCTGAGCAGCTCGTCTCTCCCTATCGGCTTGATGAGGATCTCCTCGACGCCAATGTCCAGAGCACCGATGCTCTCCGCCAGATCTGGATAGCCGGTCACGATTATGATGCGGGCCCCTTCGTCCTCCTCCCTCAGCCTACGCGCGACGCCCGCCCCAGACATATCGGGAAGCATGATGTCGATGATAGCCACCCGATACGTGTTCTCCGTCACCATCTCCAGGGCCTGGAGGCCCGTCGTCGCGACATCGACCCTGAAACCGGCCTCCGCGAGGATGATCTCGAACATGGAGGTCAACGACTCGTCATCATCGACCACCAAGATGCTGTCTCTTCCCTGTCGGGCATAACAAGGCATGGGCGATATTTTTATTTTATTTTTATTTAAATAACATGGATTGAAAAAAATTATGTTAATATTGTTGTTAAATAAGTAAAATATACATGTATATACCGTAAAGGGGAGAAGATTCATAATATTTTTATTAGAATTAGATTAGATTTGCCCGAGTCCTCGGACGAGTAGCCCCTCGCGCACGGGGTTCTTCAACGTCCGAGGGCTCACTTTTGGATCTCATACCCTCTGCAATCACCTAAATGGTCATGTGGTTTGTGGCCGTCCCCTGTCTCGCTACAGCCATTCCCGGAACCACCTGAGGATGTGGTTCAGTCTCTCCTCCCTGTGCTTGGGCTTGCCGCTGCGGCTCAGCTCGTGGGTCTCGTCCGGGAACCTGACCAGCTCCGTCTCGACCCCCACCTCCTTCAGGGCGACGAAGAACTCCTCAGCCTGGCCGATGGGGCACCTCAGGTCGTTCTCGGAGTGGATGAGGAGCGTGGGCGTCTTGGCATCTCGGGCGTACCTGATCGGGGACTGCCTCATCAGCTTCTCCTCGTCCTTCCAGGGATAGCCCATGTTGCCTGAGATTCCGTGCCTGAAGCCGAAGTCGCTGTACCCGTGGTGGCTGAGGCGGTTGCAGGTGGAGCGGCAGGAGACGGCGGCACTGAACCTGTCCGTGTGGGTGACGATCCAGTTGGTCATGTAGCCCCCGTAGCTGCCACCAGTGACGCCGACCCTGTCAGGATCGATGAAGCCGAAGCGGCCCAGGGTATCGTCGAGGAAGTGCATGAGGTCCTCATAGTCCACCTTCCCCCAGCGGCCGTCCAGAGCGGCGGCATAGTCCTCCCCGTAGCCCCCGCTTCCCCTGGGGTTCGTGTAGACGACGACGTAGCCTTCGGCGCACAGGAGCTGGAACTCGTGGTAGATGGCGTCCCCGTAGATGCTCCTCGGCCCCCCGTGTATCTCCAGCACGGATGGGTACATCCCACCGGGCTCAAAGCCCGGGGGCCTCATGACCCAGCCGTCGATCTCCTCGCCGATCAGGTTCCTATAGGTGTAGTGCTCAGGCGTGGAGAGAGACAGGCCCTTGAGCAGCCTGTCGTTGAACTTCGTGACGCGCCTATCGCCCCTCTCGTCCCTAATCCAGAGCTCAGCGGGATGAGTGACATCCATAGCGGTGTAGGCTAGGGCCGAGCCATCAGCCGAGAAGGAGAAACCCTCCACGTTCGATCCATCGGAGACCTGCTCCACACCCCCACCCTCAATCAATGCTCTATAGATGTTCGATGTGGGCACCGTGCCCGTCAGGAAGTAGATCGCGTCCGACCCCGGGGACCAGACGGCACCCGGGCTGGGTGTTGAGACCCTCAGGTCGGAGCCAACTCCACCGCCCACAGAGTGGTCGAAGCCCCCCGTGAGGTTTCTAGCCTCCCCGCCGGTGGTCGGCATCACCCAGACCTCGTCATTCTTGCCGGGGAAGTCTGGCCTGTCGTGGCCTACGAAGGCGAGCAGGCCGCCATCGGGGGAGAAGGAGAGGTCGGAGATGACGTGCCTCCCGTCTGTTAGTCTCGTGGGTTCACCTCCCTTCTCGGGGATTGTGAATACGTCCCTGACGAGGCTCGTGTCGGAGTCCTCGTCCATGTTGGAGATGAAGGCGATCCCCCTGCCGTCAGCCGTCCACCTGGCGGCCTCGACGTCGTAATCTCCCTCGGTGAGCTGCTTCGGCTTCCTGCCCGGACGCACGGTGAAGAGGTGGGTCCTGCGGCCCGCGAACATCCCGACGCCGTTCAGCTTGAACCTGATGCGCTTCACCGTCAGCACGTCGGTCTCGGGCTTCCCCTCGGTCCAGACCCTGGAAGTGAAGAGAATCCTCCTCGAGTCTGGCGACCAGGCGGGATTCGCGACTCCCTCCTCCTCCATGTCGGCTACGAGGCTGGCCTCCCCTCCCCGAGAGGGGATCACCCAGAGGCCCGGCTTCTTCTTGTCGGGCAGGCGTTTGCTGGAAAGGAACAGGAGGCTCCTCCCGTCGGGCGACCACCGTGGGTTGCTGTCGCTCCCGGGCCCGTGGGTGAACTGAACGGCCCTCCCCGTCTCCCTGTCGAGCATCCATATGTGCTTCACGTACTTGTCCTCCGGGTAGTCGATCGACGTGTGTACGAAGGCTACCCGGCTCCCGTCGGGGGAGATCTGGGGATCTGAGACGAAGACGAATCTTCTCAGGTCCTCAATCTTGATCTTTCTTGCTGCCATTTTACCTTCAATATAGCCTCAACTCGATTTAACATGTTTACTCCCTTCCTAATCTGGTGTCAAGAGGCATTCGCTCTCCTGAAATCGTATGCTGACCAGATTTCGTCACCGATGGGGATTTCCATCAAGAAATTGGGTGGCTCACACGGTGTTCCCTTGATATTTTTCTCAAGTTCCGGACATTATGAATGATTTTTAATATTTCTACGATAACCATCATCCATGTCGATCGATATTCCATCCCCCGAAGACTACTTCGGGCACGAGATGGGTGCGGACCGGAAGCTCGTCCGCTGGGACAAGATCGTGGAATACTTCCATGTTCTCGATAAATCGCCCTGCGTAAAGGTGACGGAACTGGGACTCTCCACGGAGAAGAACCCCTTCCTCCTGGTCGTCATCTCCTCCCCCGAGAACCTGAAGAGGTCGAAGGAGATCAGCGATCAGAGCTACATGATCGCCCACCCCGAGGGGCTCACCGAGAACCAGGTCGAGGAGATCATCAGGGAGGGGAAGACCGTCGTGGCGATGACCATGAGCATCCACGCCACCGAGGTCGGCGGGACTCAGATGGCTCCGGAGCTGGCCTGGGAGCTGGCGACGAGCCCGGAGCTCGAGGAGGTCCGCAGGAACACCGTTCTCATCATGTTCCCCTGCTTCAACCCGGACGGCCAGATCATGGTCACCGCGTGGTACGAGAAGCACCTGGACACCGAGTACGAGGGGATCTCCACCCCCTTCCTCTACCACAAATACACGGGCCACGACAACAACAGGGACGCGATCCACCTCAGCCAGGCGGAGTCCCAGATGGTCTCCAGGGTCATGTACAGGGAGTGGTTCCCCCAGGCCTACATCGACCACCACCACATGGGCAGCTACGGGGCCCGCTTCTACATCCCCCCCTTCGCGAACCCGGTGGACGAGAACGTGGACCCCCTCATCTGGACCGAGCAGCAGCTCTACGGGGGTATGATGGCGGTCATGCTCGAGGCCGAGGGAAAGACGGGCGTGGAGTCCGCCGCCACCTACCCCGGGGAGTTCATGCCCACGTTCAACTACATCCCCTGCTGGCACAACATCTGCGGGATGCTCACCGAGTCGGCGTCCGCCAAGATCGCCACGCCCAACTACGTGCATCACCACCAGCTCAAGCCGAGCCGGAGGGGCCGCCCCGAGTACAGGGTTCAGATGGGCTTCCCTCACCCCTGGCCTGGTGGCTGGTGGAGGCTACGGGACATCGTCGAGCAGCAGAAGATCGCCTCCCTCGCCTGCCTCAGGGTGGCCTCGAGCCAGAGGGAGATGATGCTGAGGAACATGTACAATAAGGCCACGAGGAGCATCGAGGCGGGGAGGAGCGAGCCACCCTACGCCTTCATACTGAAGCCGGGGCAGCACGACGAGCTGACTGCGTACAAGTTCCTCAGGCTACTCATGGACATGGACGTCGTCGTCAGCAGGAGCACCAGGGAGTTCACCGCCGAGGGCGCCACCTACCCCCGGGGCACCTACGCGGTCTTCACGGCCCAGAGCTGCAGGCCCTACATCCTCTCCCTCCTCCGGAGGACCTTCTACCACGCCGGGCCCTTCAGCTTCGGCCCCGACGGCTCCCCCATCGCCCCCTACGACCTCTGCACCTACAACATAGCCGAGTTCATGGGCGTCGACCTCCACGAGGTCGTTGATCCCTTCGAGGGGTCCTTCGAGGCACTTCCCTCCCTCAGGTTCCCCCGGGGCATGGTCGAGGACAGCCAGGGAGGCTATCTGCTGGACTGCTCGTTCAACGACTCCTTCGAGGCCGTCAACAGACTCCTGAGGCGGGGCGTCGAGGTCCATAGGCTTACAGCCCCTCTTGAGGTCGATGGGAAGCTCTTCGGGGAGGGCTCCTTCTACATTCCGCCGGGTGAGAGGGTTGGGGAGGAGCTGAACAAGTTATCCAAGAGGCTCCACCTACCCTTCGCGGCCACCCCCAGTGACGGTTTCACCCACAGACCCGTCAGGATGCTCAGGATCGGCGTCTATCAGAGGTACTACGGGGGGAACATCGACGAGGGCTGGACGAGGTGGCTCCTGGAGCAGTACAGGTTCAGGTACAGGACAGTCATGGACGCGGACATCAAGAGGGGGAGGCTCATCAACAAGTTCGACGCCATCATCCTCCCCAGCGACCACAAGAGCCTCATCCTCGGGGAGGGCATCGAGGAGCATTTCGCCAAGAGGTTCCGAGGACTCTTCACTATGCCCGAGTTCCCGGAGGAGTACAGGAGCGGCATAGGCAAGGAAGGAGTCGAGAAGCTCAGGGAGTTCGTGGAGGCAGGGGGGGCCCTGATTTGCCTGGGCGAGTCCTCGAACTTCGCTATCGAGGAGCTGAAGCTGCCGGTTAAGAACGTGCTCTCGGATCTCAGTCCCAAGGAGTTCATCTGCCCCGGCTCGACGCTCCACGTCGAAGTCAACATGGATCATCCCCTCACCCACGGTGTCTCCAGGGACCTGCTGATCGTCTTCAGGGGCCACCCGGCCTTCGAGGTCAAGCCGGGGCCTAACAACGAGGAGATGCGGGTCGTCCTCTCCTACCCTGAGAAGAGGATAATGGAGAGCGGGTGGCTGATTGGAGAGGAGCGCCTGAGCAGGAAGGCGGCCCTCATAGACGCAAAGCTGGGGGAGGGGAGGGTGATACTCTACGGATTCGCCCCCCAGTTCAGGGCTCAGACCGACGCGAGCTTCAAGCTGCTCTTCAACGGCCTCCTGGGCTGACCCCCCTATACTTTTTTCCTCCTTAGTATATACTGTAGTTTCGGTTTTTACTGATAGAACGAAGAGGTTTTATAGGCAAGGCCTCTAGCTTAGACGATGCGTGATAGAAATGGCTGTTGACAGATTCGCCAAGAAGGAGCTGCTCGCCATGGCTACGGGTGCTCCGACCTCCCGCGTGACCCTCGGCCCGATGGAGGGGCTCATCAACCTGGGGGCCGGTGACCCCGATTTCGACCAGCCCGAGTTCATCAACAAGGCCGTATACGAGGCCATGAGGGCCGGGCGCACCCACTACTCCTTCGGCGGCGAACCGGAGTTCAAGGAGGCGATCGCCGAGTACTACAAAAAGTACGGCGTCAACGTCGACCCCAAGACCCAGGTCCTCATCGAGTCGGGAGGCAGCCAGGCCATCTTCAGGTCCTTCGCCGCGATCCTCAACCCCGGGGATGAGATACTGATAATGGACCCTGCCTACCAGGGCTACAACCAGCCCGCCGCCTACTTCGGCGCGAAGCTGACCCGGGCGAGGCTCGTGAAGGACAGGAACGGCCTCTTCAGGCCCAACATGAGGAACATTGAGGCGGCCGTGACCGACAAGACGAAGGCGCTGCTCATCTGCAACCCAGACAACCCCGTGGGCACGGTCTACACGAAGAAGGAGCTGGAGGGCATCGCCAAGATAGCCGTCGAGAAGGACATCGTCGTCATCGCCGACGAGATCTACACCGAGTTCGTCTGGGGCGACAGGAAGCACCTCCCCATTATCAACATGCCCGGCATGTGGGAGAGGACGATGGTGCTCATGAGCTTCAGCAAGACCTTCGCCTGGACCGGCTGCAGGGCCGGGTACATCATAGCCGGCCCAGAGCTCATGGAGCTGATCGCCAACGTCCCGACGGGCATCACGAGCGTGCCAGTGCCCTTCCAGAGAGCCGGCATAGAGGCCCTGAAGCACGGCTGGGACTTCGTCGATGAGATGAGGAAGGCCTACGAGGAGCGTATAAAGTACTTCGTGCCCAGGCTGAACGAGATAGAGGGGGTCAGCGCGCCCTACCCTGAGGGGGCCTTCTACGTCTTCGTCGACATCTCCCGGCTGGGCGTACCCTCACGCAAGTTTACCCAAGACTTCTTCCAGAAGGAGAGGGTCAGGGTCGCCCCGGGCACCCAGTATGGAGCCAACGGCGAGGGCCACATCCGCTTTGCCCTGGTTAGGCCTATAGAGGACCTCGAGGAGTCGGCCACCAGGCTGGAGAGGTTCATAAAGGACCTCCCGGCTGCGGCCCCCCAGGCCTTTCCCTGACCCCCTTTTTATCTAACCTTTGTTCTGAAGGGTTCGCGAGTGATTGATGGTCTCCGCCTAAAGCTCGAAATGTTTTTATACCAACAAAAGTTAAGCGGCTGATATAAATGGGCGATGATGACACACCTGAAAATAAGCCAAAGCATCACCCGGTTTTGATAAAGGAGCTTTGTAAGGGGTGTGGTTTTTGCATCGAATTCTGCCCTAAACACGTTTTTGTAAAATCAGATGAAATTAACGATAAGGGCGTCGTTCTCCCGAAGGCCGTCGGCCAGGAGTGCGTCGGCTGCAGGCTCTGCGCCATGCTCTGCCCGGAGCTTGCGATCTCGGTGGAGGCCGAGGAGGAGTATTTGAATGTCCAGTGAGATATTGACGGGGAGCCACTTCGTCCACGGCGACTGGGCCTGCGCCGAGGGGGCGATCGCGGCGGGATGCAGGTTCTATGCCGCGTACCCGATTACGCCGGCCACAGAGATCGCCGAGAGGATGGCCCTCAGGCTGCCCAGGATAGGCGGCAACTTCATCCAGTTCGAGGATGAGCTGGGGGCCATAGCCTCCGTGATTGGGGCCTCCTACTCCGGGGTCAAGGCGATGACGGCCACTTCGGGGCCCGGGATCAGCCTGATGCTGGAGAATATCGGCCTCGCCATCATGACCGAGGCCCCCTGCGTCGTGGTCAACGTCATGAGGGGCGGGCCCAGCACTGGCCAGCCGACCGTGGGGTCCCAGAGCGACGTGATGCAGTGCAGGTGGGGAACCCACGGGGACGTCGAGATAATAGCCCTGGTACCCGACTCTGTTCAGGAGATGTTCGACCTCACGGTTGAGGCCTTCAACCTCTCGGAGGAGTACAGGCTCCCCGTCTTCCTCCTTGCCGATGCGAACATCGGCCACATGTACGAGAAGCTGGTCATACCCCCGAAGAGGGACATCAGAATCGTGGACAGGAAGAGGCCCACCATAAGCCGTGAGCGGTACCAGCCCTTCGAGGCCGACGAGGGCCTCGTGCCTCCCATGGCCAACTTTGGAGATGGCTACAGGTTTTACGCGACCGGCCTCACCCACGACGCCATGGGCTATCCCGACATGTCCGTCGAGGCTCAGGACCAGCTGGTGAGGAGGCTGTGCGACAAGATCAGGAATAACGTGGACCGCATCTCCCGCTTCGAGGAGGTGATGGTGGACGACTGCGACGTGCTCGTTGTGGCCTACGGCATCACGGCTAGGTCGGCGGCCAGAGCCGTCCGCGTGGCGAGGGAGGAGGGGATCAAGGCGGGACTGCTGAGGCTGATAAGCGTCTGGCCCTTCCCGGAGCGCAAGATCGAGGGGCTGGCATCCAGTGTCAAGGGCGTCGTGGTGTCTGAGATGAACTACGGCCAGATTGTGAGGGAGGTGGAGAGGGCCGTCAGGCCGACTCCGGTGTCCTTCATCCCCAAGCTCGGAGAGAATCCTCCGAGGCCAGATGAAATACTGGCTGCCATCAGGGGGGTCGAAGTGTGAGTGGCGGGAGGATGTCCCACCCCCTCGGGGAGTACCTCAGGATGGACAGGTTCCCCCACATATGGTGCCAAGGCTGCGGCCTCGGAATAATACTCCACGCCTACGTCGACGCCCTTAGGGAACTGGAGTACGACCTGGACAAGGTCGTCACCATCTCGGGCATCGGGTGCGCGGGCAGGGCCTCGGGTTACGTGAACACCGATGCCTTCCACACGACCCACGGGAGGGCGATCCCCTTCGCCACCGGCGTAAGCCTCTCCAGGCCGGATCTCAAGCCCGTAATCATCAGCGGCGACGGGGACCTCTTCGCCATCGGCGGGAACCACCTGATCCACGCCGCGAGGAGGAACGTGGACATGCTGGTGATCTGCTCCAACAACTTCAACTACGGCATGACGGGCGCCCAGTTCGGCCCCACGACGCCCCACGCCTCCAGGAGCCCGACGAGCCCCTACGGCAACATCGAGCACCCCTTCAACCTGGTCTCTCTCGTCGCCTCGGCCGGGGCATCCATGGTCTCCAGGTGGACGGTCTTCCACGTCCACATGCTGAGGAACGCCATAAAGAAGGGGCTGAGGAAGAGGGGCTTCTCCTTCATCGAGGTGGTCTCCCCCTGCCCCACGGGCTACGGCCGGCTCAACAGGCTGGGCAACGTGGAGATGATGAGGGAGCTCCGCCGCATCTGCAGGATAAAGAAGGTCCACCCGACCGAGGCGACCATCGACCCCGACGGCGAGATCGTGATAGGGGACTTCGTCGATATAGAGAGGCCCACCTACAATGAGGTCGTGGAGAGCCTGGCCAGGAGGGCGGAGGGGTAGCCTTGGCCAGGACGGAGATAAGGATAGCTGGCTTCGGGGGTCAGGGCGTGATTACCGCGGGCTACATCCTCGCCAACTCTGCCAGCATCCACGACGACAAGCACGCGGTCATGACCCAGTCCTACGGCCCCGAGGCGAGGGGGGGCGCATGCAGGTCTGACGCCATCATCTCCGACGCCCAGATCGACTACCCCAAGACCACGCGGCCCGATGTGCTCGTGGCGATGTCCCTCGACGCCTTCAACATGTACAATCGCGAGGTCAGGGATGGGGGAATGGTGATCTACGACGAGGACCTAGTCCAGATACCAGAGGACGACAAGCGCGAGGACGTCAGGTATGTCCCTGTACCCGCGTCAAGGATCGCATCAGAGCTGGGCAACACGCTTGTCTCAAACATCGTCATGCTGGGAGCCCTCCTCAAGTTGACCGACATATCGAACAAGGCCGCTTTAGAGAACTCGATAAAGGACAGGTTCACGAGATACATCGAGACCAACCTAAAGGCCCTGGAGAAGGGGATCGAGCTCGCTGACGAAAACTGGCATAAAATCCGAAAAATGTAAAAAACCTGATGGAGCCCCAGGCTCCTCAATTTTTGATGATGGCCTCGTCCAACTTGATGCGCTCTGACTTTATCGGGGCCTCGTCGGGCCAGCCCACGACGATGTGGTTGCGGCTGACCATCTCCTCGTGTAGGCCGAAGTGCTCCCGGAGCCTCTTCTGGGTCTCCTCCCCGTGGGTCAGCCAGCAGGCGCCGAGGCCAAGTGCGTGGGCCATGAGGCAGATGTGGTCGGCGGCCGCCGCGGCGTCGTAGTACAGGTTCTGGGGGACGTACTCGTCGAACTTCATTGCCCTGTAGGTGCGCAGGTCCTGGAGGACGACGATCATGACGCAGTTCTCCAGAGGGATGTCGCTCCTGACGAGCTTCCACTCCTCCGGGTCCCTCAAGACGAGGAACCTGTTGGCGCCCACGTTGCAGCCCTGGGGGGCGTAGAGGCCCGCTCTCAGTATCTCTCGGATCATCTCATCCGGTACTGGCCTGTCCTTGAACTGGCGGATGCTCCGGCGCTCGAAGATGAGCTTGTTCACCGTTTTCAGCTCATCCTCGGCGAAGGGCTGAGGCACTGCGGTGCCCAGCTCGGGCTTCTCCCCGTCCCTCAATTTCTTGGCCAGCTCTACGTACCTTAGGCACCACTTGATGTCGGGGGCGTCCGTCGGCAGGCCCCTGCTTCTCCAGATGTTGAGCAGGAGCTCCGCGGTCTCCCCGAAGTTGGGGGGGAGCCCCCTCTTGCCCGCTAGGATGCGGTAGATGTTCACCTCGATGGTGTGGTGTGTCCTCTCGTGGATGATGGCCCTGAGGACGGCGGGATCCATATCCCGCAACTCCTTCTCACTGTAGCCGTGAATATTGACCGAGCTCAAATATGTCACCTGAAGAACAGTCACTCCCCTGCCTTTTAAGAATGGGTAGTAGGTTGAGACCAATCGTATATTATTTCCCGGGAACAATGGATACGCCGTGAAAGACATGGAACTCATGGACGCCATCAAGGGGAGGAGGAGCATCCGGAGGTACAGGCCCGACCCCGTTCCGGATGGACTGGTGAGGGAGGTTCTGGAGGCCGGAAGGTGGGCTCCCAGCGCAAAGAACGGCCAACAGTGGCGGTTCACGGTGTTGACGGGGGAGTCGAAGGCGAGGTTCGCCGAGATGTTCAGGGCCGAGCTGGACAAGTTCGTGGAAAAATTCGGGAGGGAGGCCTCCGGCTCTGCACTTAGCTCCTGCAGGATAATGGAGGAGGCACCGGTCAACGTAATCGTCTGGAACGCAGGGGAGCACGGCTGGACAACGGAGGAGCACAGCGTCGCCGCGGCAATCCAGAACGTGCTCCTCAGGGCGCACGACCTCGGCCTCGGGAGCCTATGGATCGGCGATGTGTTCTACGCTTACGAGGCCATCAGGGAGCACTTCGGGAAGACCTGGAGGCTCTCGGGTGCCATCGCCCTGGGATACACGGAGGATGAGGGGAGGATCCCCCAGAAACTGCCTCTAGCCCAGATCGTAGAATTCCTTTAACAAGAATGGATTAATGCTTAGCCGCATCGGCTAGAGCTCCTTCACGTGCGTATCTTGACCTTTTTGATTAATTGATTGAAATTGTTAACAAACTCTCTCGGCTCTCTGATTAGAGTCTCTACGAGTGATTCCCTCCCTCTCTCTTCTTCGATGCACTTGGCCATGTACGCTCCTGTGACGTACAACGCCCTCCCCATTACACCCTCCTCCCAGTAATACTCCCTTATCTCATGAAAAGATGCGGATCTGTTCAAGCGAAAAAGGTCGTTGATCTTCTGGCCTAGCGTCTCAACGTCCCGTTCATCTTCTATCATGGTATAATCCGGGTCCAACTCCACACTTGGGAAGATGTCCAATGCCCTGTATGCGACGTACGTAGCAATGCCCTCACTCTGCAGACCGTTCATAATCGCCTTCGACCGTTCCTCAGGTGAGTCGGAGTTCAAATATGCCTGATAGTAGTTGTGACACAGGCCTTGTCCTATGTGGAATATCTCGTGTACGACCGAGTTGAGGATCATGTTGACGTCGTTCTTCCAGAACTCGTGGGAGAGGTTCATTATGACATTCCCCTCGCAGGCGAATGCCCTTGGTCGCGCGAATGAGGCCAAATAAACCGTTGTCTCTATCTCACCGGAAGTGTCTGGCAGATAAGAGTAGATGTGCGGGACGGCCTCAGCCAGAAATTTCCTTGACTTATCCATGATTTCCTGCCATACGATGTATAGCTCGCTATTCTTTCTCTCCGTCAGGGATGCCTGTTCTATCTCTTCTATGATACTAATGAATCTCTCGTAATTTACGGGTATTGAGTTTGATTCACCCCATATCGTAGCCATTTGATAAGGGACGTTATTTTCCCAGAACGATTCTACGTCTCTCAATATCGAAGATGGATCTGAGAATATTTTCTGAATCGCAGTGTCATCGAATCGAATTTTAGATCCCGAGCTGGGCTCATAATTCAAGCAATTGTCACCTTCACCTTTTTCCGGCACAGATATCAGCCTCCTCGACTGGCCACACACAGCGTTTACTACACGATATATGACATTGGATATTGAATTTACGGCTGAACGCAATCCCCACTTATTTTCGTTCCACAGATCTGGAAAAATATGAGCACCGCACAGAGAAGGATAAAAAGAGGGCTGATTAACCTGCGACCTTTCTGAATCGTTCGACGATTGTCTCCTCGTCGCCCTCAAGCAGGTTCAGCGTGTTGATGATGAAGTAGTTGCCCCCCCAGTACCTAACCCAGACCTCAGGGTCCTCCTCCCTCAACCGGTAGACCAGGGCCCTCACCTCCTCGTCGCTCCAGTCGTCGAAGTGAAGCTCCAGGCCTAGGGTGTGGTAGCCGCAGCCCTCGCCGCTTGCAGGGTGATAGCGGAACCTGGCGTCGTCCAGGCCTTTCAGACCCCTTATCCCATCATCGATGAAGTGGGCTCTCTCCCAGGCCGGCTGGAACCTCTCGGCCTCGTGGTCCATGCCAAGCCAGCGCTGGAAGGCTACGACGAGTCCTACGATCTCCTGCCTGTCCATCTTGTAGCCCCGGCCCACGCCCCTGTAGAAGCCCCCCTGCTCCCTGGGCCCCGCCTCGGCGCCGATGAAGCTGTGCAGGGCTACCGCCTCGATCAGGTCCCTTTGCCCTTGGACCCAGCCCGAGGAGTTGGGGCCCCCCACGTACTTGCCCCCGTAGCAGGCGAGGTCAACGCCAGCGTCGGTGAACTTGTGCAGGCCGTCGAGGGGCCAGGTCTTCCCCGCTGCGTCGAGTATGACTGGGACCCCGTGGTCGTGGGCAATCTCGACCGTCTCCTCTATGGAGAGGACGCCGGAGGGGAGCCCCCGCGTGATCGCGTGGTGGACGGCCGCCGTCCTCTCGGTGATGGCGTTCTCCAGCTGCTCCGGTGTGCACCCCCACCTCTCGTCCCCGACGAAGACGAACCTGCCCCCGGCGACCTCCATGCTCCTATCGTATGTGTAAAGCCTGTTTGCCCTCTGTATGACTATCTCGTTCTTCATTCCCGTGGAGTCCGGGAGGCGCCTCATCTTCTCCGTGTCGCTCCCCGTCATGCAGGCGGCGGCGCTCAACACGAGAGCGGAGAATGCCCCCGGTGTGGGCCAGGCAGCCTCGGCACCCGTGCCCTCGCTGATGATCTCCCCCGCCTGCTTCATGAGGTCCCAGAGATTACTGTAGCTACGGTTGGCCTCCTCCATCGCCTTCAGGACGTCGGGGTGGAGCGACGAGCCACCTAGACGAGTGAGTGCGAAGGAGGCGTTTACAACCCTATTGACACCCATTTTGGAGTACACGCTCATCTGATCACTCCGATATCGGTGTCGGCTTGTGGTTAAAACAGTTTTTGGACCCAATGTTTTTCCTTCAAACCGCCAATATCACTGGGATCTCAATGGATAGGAGGGTCAGGGCTCGGGAGTTTGGCGTTGAGCTGGGCGTGATGGAGACGGGGCCTCTCAACGCCATCACTGATGTCGAAGGTGTGGGCGTGGGGCACTCAACCATCATCATCGGAGACTCGATAAGGACGGGGGTGACCGCTGTGGCCCCCCATCGCGGAAATCCCTACGTCGAGAAGGTCTCGGCGGCCGTGGACCTCTTCAACGCGTACGGTAAGTCGACTGGCCTTCCCCAGGTCATGCTCGAGGGGGTGATCGAGACCCCCATACTGCTCACGGAGACGCTCAACACCTGGAGGGTGGCCGACGCCGTCCTCGACTACTTCAAGGAACGCCATGGACTGGAGCCCACGTCAATAAATCCCGTCGTCGGGGAGACCAATGGCAGCCACCTCACAGAGAACTTCGGCAGGCACGTGGGGAAGGAGCACGTGTTCGAGGCGTTGGACGTCGCTATGAGTGCCGAGGGTCGGGGGAGGGTCCCCGAGGGTAACGTCGGCGGGGGCACGCCCATGACGGGTTATGGCTTCAAAGGGGGCTCAGGGACAGCCTCACGGCGTTACGCCAACTTCACAGTAGGCGCCTTGGTGCAGCTCAACTGCGGGAGGAAGGAGGACCTGACCATTGGGGGCGTACCCGTTGGGAGGGAGGTGGTTCTCCCGGAGTCCCCGGAGGCTAGCCCCGGCAACTCCATCATGATGATCGTGGCCACGGACCTCCGATTAACCTCGCGTCAGCTGGGAAAGGTGGCCAAGAGGGCCGCACTCGGCCTGGCAAGGACCGGTTCCTTTGGTGGAAACACGAGCGGCGACTTCACTATCGCCTTCTCCACCGGTGAGAGAGGGGTGGAAGAGCTTGTCGAGATGTCCCCCGAGATGGATCGCCCAGACCTCGGTGAGCGATTCTTGGATCCGGTGTTCAGGGCGACCGTCGAGTCCACCGAGGAGGCGATAGTCAACGCACTGTTCAAGGCCGAGACGATGAGCGGAAGGGAGGGACATGTGAGGTACGGGCTTCCCTATGATCAGGTGGAGAGGATATTCGAGAAATACGGCCGGAAGTTTAGTGGGTAAAAGATGATGATGAGGGAGGAATATCCCCTAGGTATTCAGCCCTTGTAGGACCTAAAGAATTCTTCCGTCGCCGCCATGTACTCCTCAACATCGCCGGATGTATGGGCATCACAGATGAAGCTGTGGGGCAGCGAAGCGCTGACATAGGTGATGCCCCTGGAGAGCATGTGGGCGAAGTAGGCTCTGGCTACCTTCGTGTCGTTCCTAGCGACATCCCTGATGTTCATCGGCACCTCCTTCTGGAAGTGGATGGCGAAGGTAGAGCACAGCCCCGTTATCGCCGCTTCTATCCGGCTGCGGCCTATGATGTCCTCCAGGCCCCTCCTCACCTTCTCGCCGAGGCCATCTATGTGCCTGTAGACCTCCCCTCTCCTGAGAATGTCCAGGGTCTTTATACCGGCTATCGTGCTCACGGGGTTCCCGGTGAAGGTGCCCCCGTGGAAGGCCCTCTTCCTCATGTCCGGGTACTTCCTGTGATCGAGGCGCTCGAAGATATCGCGCCTCCCGCAGAAGGCCCCGATCGGGAAGCCCCCGCCCATTATCTTCCCTATCACGGTGACATCGGGAATGACGCTGAAATACTTCTGTCCTCCCCCGAGGCCGAGCCTGAAGCCCGAGATGACCTCGTCGAAGATGAGCAGGGTCCCGGTCTCGTCGCAGAGCTCCCTTAGGCCCTCGAGGTAGCCGGGCTCGGGCTTGAGGAAGCCCCCGACCCCCATGAGGGGCTCGACGAACAGCGCCGCCACTTCGCTGCCCCTCAGAGCCTTTCGTGCTGCCTCCAGGTCGTTGTAGGGGACGACAACGGTGTCCTCGACGGTCTTCGGGTCAAGCCCGGCCGACTCGGGGACATCGAAGGGGGCGTGGACCGCCTTGTGGAGGCAGTCGTACCCTCCGTGCCAGCCGCCCTCCATTTTGGCGATCTTGTCCCTGCACGTGTGGGCTCGGGCGAGGCGGCTGGCGTACATGTTGGCCTCGGTCCCGCTGTTGGTGTACCTCACCATTTCGGCGCTGGGGATCATCTCGACGAGGCGCTCCGCCAGCTCTATCTCCAGCTCGTGGCTCCACCCTATGTGGGTGCCCCTTTGGATCTGCTCCGCGACGGCCTCCATAACCTCGTCGGGCGAGTGGCCCAGGATCAGGGCCCCGTGGCCCGTCCAGAAGTCGGTGTAGACGTTGCCGTCCACGTCCCTCAGCTTGACGCCCTTGGCCTCAGCGATGTAGAAAGGGTAGGGCGCGACGTCTCTTATGGCATACGATAGGCCCGCGGGGAGAACCCTGCCCGCCCTCTCGAAAAGCTCCTTGGATCTGGTGGTCTTCTCCTCGTAGCTCCTCAAATTGATTCCTTCTTGTTTAGGCTATCTGTTCATCCACTAAATAGGTTTAGCGTGGGGTCGTACGAAGAGGCTATTGAAAGTATTGGGGGGCGACCACAGCCTTTCCCGACTTGGCCCTGAGCTCCATGAGCTCCCTCTTCTGGGTGTTGTGCACACTCCAGAACTCCTCGGGCATGTCGGGCTCCTCTCCGAAGATCTGCTCCATCCTCTCCAGCTTCTCTAGGTAGTTGTCCACCCTGATGGAGAACTGCTCCTCATACTCCCTCGTCGTGTACTCCCTGTCGAATACCTCCCTGAAGAGCCTCCTCAGGTCCTCGTGCCTGGGTATGTAGCCCACCGGCGTTCTGATGGCGTCGTACTCCCCGTGGACCCTGCCCTCGGCCCAGATGACCCAGATCTTCTTGTCCACCTTCGCATTCGTGTACTTCCCGTCGCTCTTGAGGAAGTAGTTGGTGGCGAAGACCCTGGGGCAGTTGCTCAGCCCCCCGCCGAATCTCATGTGGTTGGTGAGGTAGAGGTGGAGGGGCACCACAATGAAGTCCATGATGGCCATCACGTCGTGGACCCTCACGCCCCTAGCGCCCAGGGTCGCCGACGTCGTCTCGGACTCCAGGGTGGCTCCCATGTAGACTCCATGCTCCCAGCTTAGGGACTCGCAGACGGGGACGTTGGTGTCACTGTTCCTGCCGCCGTAGAAGATGCCTTGGATGACGAGTCCCTCACGGTCGTCCCAGTGGGGGTCTAGGTTCTCCAGCTCGCTAAGCCTGATGGTGTACCGGGCGTTGGGGTGGGCCAAGTCTATCTCGTTTCCCTTCTCGTCCCTCTTCCCCCTCCACCACTCCCCGGAGTGGTTCATCCCCTTCGCGGGGTACTCGTCCTCCTCAAGGCCCATCCCCAGCCAGTAGGGCTCGCTCTCGGAGATGAGGATGTTGGAGAATATGAGCTCCCTGGGGGATGTGAGGGCCCTGTAGATCTCCGGGTCGTCGACGGGGTTGACGTCCCTGATGATGCCGAAGACCCCCGACTCTATGTTGACGGCCTTGCAGTTGCCCTCCTCGTCGGCCTTGAGGTAGGCTATGTCGTCGCCGACGATGGTCTGACCGGGGATCATCGCGGTGCTCGTCTTGCCGCAGGCGCTGGGGTAGGCGCCAGTGAAGTAAGTCACTCTCTTCTTGCCCGGTGGGTGCACGCCCATGATGAGCATGTGCTCCGCGAGCCAGTCCCCCTCGTGGTTCGCCTTGTAGAGGGCCAGCCTGAGGGCGAGCTTCTTCAGCCCGAGGCTGTTCCCGGCGTACTGGTTGTTGACCGTGTAGACCTTGCCGTCGACGAGGTCGACGTAGATTCGCCTCTTGTCGACGTTCTTCGTAGTCCTCCTTTCGTCCAACTCTCCCGCTGAGTGGATGAAGGTGAAGAAGTCGGGGCTCCCCCCGAGCCTCTTGAACTGCTCGTAACCGGAGCGGTAGAGAAGGTCTTCGCTGTGGGCGACATAGGCGGAGTCGGTGAGCTGCAGGGCGCTGATGCTGAACTCGCTGTCCGTCGGGCCTAGACTGAAGAACCGGACTAGGCACTCTTTTCCCGCCATGGCGCCGTCCAGGAGCTCAAGCACCTCCCTCAGCCCCTCCTCCCGGTCGATGGTGTTTATGCCTTTGCTCATCTCCATCCCAGGAGGCAGCAGCACCCGCGTGTTGCCCTTGTCCCGGGCTTGGTCCTGGTAGCCGTCGTAGTGGATGGTGTGGCCCTCCATGTTGAGTTTGGCCTCCTCGCCGTTGTCTAGGGCTAGCTGTCGCACGTAGGCGATCTCCCCGGGGTCGTCGGTGACCACTGTCACCTTGGCGGGCTTGCACAGGTCGACGAACCTGTAGACTTGCTCAACTACGTGGGGGTTCCCGAGAGCCTCCAGCTTCTCCAGGTTCTCCCCCTTGATAAGCTTCTCATGCAGAGGTAGCATCCTATTATGCCTCTCAGTGAAACCCCGCGTCGTCTATTTAGCCTTTCTGATTTCTGTAACGCTTAGGCCAATCTCAAGATACGCTCCATGACTGCCTCTACCCGGGACCCGGCTGGAGGAAGATTATAAGCAATAGCGCCTCTGCATTCAGTGATATCCCATGTCTAAGAATGGAAAGCTGAGTAGATTCTGGGTTCAGGAGCTCACCAGGCCCGCCTTTGAGGACTGGCTGGACCACGAGCCCGCCCCAGTGGTGATTATTGGCATAGGGGCCATCGAGCAGCACGGCCTTCACCTCCCCCTGGGGACCGACTCCCTGGGTGTCGTGGAGTTCATCCACGAGGTCGCCTCTAGGACCAACAGCGTCTGCGTCCACCCCTGCTGGCCGGGTTACAGCCCCCACCACATGGCGTTCGCCGGCACGATAACATTCAGCGAGGACACACTGCTGGGTGTCCTCCTAGACACGATCGAGAGCCTCGCCGCCCACGGCGTCAAGAGGTTCGTACTCATCAACTACCACGGCGGCAACGACAACATCACCAAGCTGGCGGCCCAGATGGCGAAGAGGGAGTTCAGGGTGATGGTGGCGACGCCGACGGGCCCCACGGGCACCGAGCTGGCCAAGGAGATGAAGCGCCGGATGGAGAAATACTTTGAGGTCCACTCGGGGCCGAGGGAGACCTCCTTCGCCCTCCACTACTTCCCTGAGCTGGTGGAGATGTGGAGGCTCAAGGGATGGGAGAACCCCACGCTAATCCCCCCGGAGCTCCAGGAGCTCATGGACCCCGACAGGGAGGACTTCGAGCTCGTCAAACAGGTCTTCGCGGCCTCGCTGCCCCCCGACACCCACGAGATCACCAAGACGGGCCAGTACGCCCTATCTGACCCCAGGACCGCGAGTGAGGAGGAGGGGAGGAGGATGAACGAGGAGGCCGTCGGGTTCCTCGTCGACTTCATAGAGCTTTGGAAAAAGATCCCCCTCAATCCCGCCTACCAGGACTGAGCCCACGCCCTTAAGATCCACCTTTTTTCCTCGTTATCGGGTAGACGCCCTCAGGCACATTCCTGTACTCGAAGACCGTCGTGTCGGCGGGGCACTGGCCGGGGGCGTCGACGATCACGATCTCCTCCCCCACCTTCTCGTAGACGGCCCTGAAGTGGGTCTTCGACTTGGTGACAATGATGTCGAAGCCCCTGGGGTCGAAACCGAACTGGGTGATTGGGTCCTCGTCGATGAGGGCGCCGCCGAACTGGCCAGCTCGGAGGGAGACGAGCTGGACCCAGACCCCTCCGGCGTCGACGATAGCCGTGGTCCCCAGGTCTATCCTCTGCCCCCTCGTCATGGGGCCCGTCCCGATGTAGCCCCCAGGCCCCGCGTAGAGCACCCTCCCCACGAGTCTCACGGGCCCCCCGTCCCTCCACCCCGTGCTGGCGCCCACGCTCAGGTCCACATCGGCGCCCACGCCAGCCTCGGCGCACGCCTCCGCCGCCCCGGGGTCCCAGAGCAGAGGCAGGGCCGAGTTCTTCGCTCCCTGCCTGATGAGCTCTCTCAGGACGAAGGTCGTGTCGTTGGTCCTATCCGCGTGGTCGAGTATTATGACTGGCTTGGACGCCTCCCTCGCCCTCTTCACCGCCAGGGCGACGCCATCCTTCACACTGTGGAGGCTATCTCCTCCCGTCAATGCCTCGCGCCTGCCCCAGGCGTACTGGGCCAAGTCTTCGGCTATCCTCTTCGCGAGCTCGGGGTCGTCGTCCGTGATGGCGACCATGGACATCCCGATCTGGTGGACGTCAGCCCAGGCGAAGCCGAAGAACGCCGAGACGTCGACTACTCCCGGATGCCTCTCCCAAGCTCGCAGCCTGCTGATGATGTCTCTCCCCGGCGGGACTCCCGTGGCGCTGAAGACGCTGGGGACCACTACCCCCGGCTTGGACAGGGCTGCCTTCGGCTTGAGCTCGCCCCCGATGGTAGCCAGCATCGCTCTGGCGGCTCGTTTGCCTGTCTCGGCCCTGTCCGTGTGGGGGCTGCAGTGGTAGCCGAATATGGCGTCCGCCTCGTCGAGGAGGGCGGGCGAGATGTTGCCGTGGAGGTCGAGGGCGGCCATGATCGGGACATCGTATCCCAGGGCTCGTCGCACCTCCCTCACGATGTGGGTCTCCGTGTCCTGGAGGCTCTCGGTGACCATCGCCCCGTGGAGCTCCAGGAGCACGCCGTCCAGCTCGCCGGTCAGTCCTGAGAACCCCCGTCTCATCACCCCGGTGTAGTGCTCGAAGACGCGGTCGGAGACGGTCGCTGTCACCCCGCCGAAGGCGTTGCAGACAGGGCGCATCTTCACTCCCTCGGCCTCGCAGACGTCGATGAACCCCCCCATCGAGGTGTTGGTCCCCCTCGCGGCCTCCACCACCTCGTCCCCGTAGTGGGCCGTCCTCTCGAAGTCCTCAAGCCCTGTCAGGCCCGGCCAGAAGGTGATCGTCTCGTGGCCGAGACCCGCCAGACCCAGCCTCAGCAATCGGCCTCTCCTCCTATTTGAGCGCGATTCGGGCGGCCTAGGGCTCCGCCAGGGAGTCCCTCAGCCTGCGCAGCTCCCCCTGCTCCATGTTGACGGTGTGCTCTGGGTCGGGGTACTTCCCGATTCTGACCTCCTCGCAGTAGGAGCTCAGGGCCTCCAGGATGATGGTGCGGAGATCCGCGTACCTCTTGGCGAAGGGCGGTGCCTTCTTGTAGACGCCGAGGAGGTCGTGGAGGACGAGCACCTGCCCGTCGCAGCGGGGGCCCGAGCCTATCCCGATGGTCGGGATGGAGAGCCTCCCGGTGATCATCTCAGCGACCTCCGCGGTCACGAACTCGAGCACGACGGAGAAGGCACCCGCCTCCTCCAGAGCCTCCGCGTCCCTGACGATCTCAAGGCCTGCTTCGGCCGTAGTTCCCTGCACGTTGAACCTCCCCGTGACCGAAGCCCTCTGGGGCATGAGCCCTATGTGGGCCTGGACGGGTATCCCCACGTCGACGAGGGCCCTCACCTTGGGGGCGACCTCCCTCCCCCCCTCCAGCTTGACGGCGTCGGCTCCCCCCTCCTTGATTATCCTCCCGGCGTTCCTGATGGCGTCCTCCACGCTCACGTGGTACGACATGAAGGGCATGTCCCCCACGATGAGGGGCCTCCCGGCCCCCCTGGCCACCGGCCTAGTATGGTGGATGATGTCATCCACGGTGACTGGTATCGGGTTCTCGTATCCGAGGACCACCATCCCCAGGGAGTCTCCGACGAGGATCATGTCGATCCCGGACTTGTCAGCGTGGAGGGCTGAGGGGTAGTCGTAGGCCGTAACCATGGTTATCCTCTCGCCCCTGCCCTTCATCGCCAGAACGTCAGATACCTTCACCTTCGCCACGGAGATCACTCCACGAACAGCATCCATTAACCCCTCAAAATATTAATCACTTTAGAGAGACGGGTCTGGGGGGCGGCTTGAGGATAGCTGTCGTGGGCTCCGGAGCTATGGGGAGCCTCTTCGGGGGGATGCTGGCGGAGGTTGGGGAGGAGGTCACGCTGGTCGACATCTGGGAGGAGCACGTGAGGGCTATCAACGAGAGGGGGCTGACGGTGAGGGGCGTTGGTGGAGAGAGGGCGATCAGGATCTCCGCCACGACAAAGCCGGGAGAGGTCGGCTCTGTGGACCTCGTCCTCATCTTCGTCAAGTCCTACGACACCCAGAAGGCCGCGGCTGACGCCCTCCCAATGGCCTCAGGTGAAACCGTCTTCCTAACTCTACAGAACGGCCTGGGCAACGCCGAGAAGATCGCCGAGGTCGTGGGGAGTCATCGAGTGGTGGCCGGCGTGACGGCGCAGGGCTCGACCCTCCTGGGGCCCGGGGAGATCCGCCACGCGGGTGTGGGGGCGACAACGATCGGCGAGCTGAACGGCGCAACGACGGCGAGGATAACTAGAATCAAAGAGGCGTTCAACCGCGCAGGCTTGGCCACGGAGGTGAGCGCCAGCATCCTGGACGCAGTCTGGTCGAAGGTGCTCGTCAACGTGGGTATCAACGCCCTCACAGCCCTCACGGGTCTCCGGAACGGGGAGCTCCTGGCCTTCCCTGAGATCAGGGGCGTCATGAGTCGGGCCGTCCTCGAGGCCCAGGAGGTCGCGGAGGCGAAGGGCGTGAGGATCGGGGGGGACCCAGTCGAGAAGGTCTACGAGGTGGCTGAAGCCACGGCTGCCAACAGGTCCTCGATGCTGCAGGACATCGATCGGTGCAGGAGGACCGAGATCGGGGCGCTGAACGGCGCCATCGTGGAGATGGGCCGCCGGCTGGGGGTCGATACGCCCGTCAATGAGGCTCTGACCGCGGCCGTCCTGGGCCTAGAGAGCGTGCGGATGAAAAAGCTCTGAGTCCCGGGGCTATCTCCGGGTCAGGGGGTAGAGGTCTCCGGGGACGTTCTTGTAGTCGAAGACCGTCGTGTCGGCGGGGCACTGGCCGGGGGCGTCGACGATCACGATCT
>Ga0209427_10000192_pt1 | contig 60135 bp, 60 predicted proteins | sample DeeMarSWOR136_30_FD_187465 | JGI IMG/M metagenome (GOLD analysis project Ga0209427, IMG submission 187465) | Marine sediment microbial communities from White Oak River estuary, North Carolina - WOR-1-36_30 (SPAdes) (version 2) | ecosystem: Environmental > Aquatic > Marine > Intertidal zone >...
TCGGCGTCTAAATAAGAAAAGCCATACTTTACTCCGTCATAGCGAGCCAGATTAGCCGAAGCCTCTGAGGGAGCAATGATGTAGTATGCTGCCAGGGCGTAGGGAGTATGGGGTAGTGATACCTCCCACTCTACCTTCGCCCCAAGCTCTTCGAGCTTACTGATGGCGGCTCTTATGGCTATTTCCACCTCTGTCTGCATTCCTTCAACAAAATACTCTTTAGGGATGCCGATTCTAAGCCCGTTAAGGTCGGTAGTCAGGCATTGAGTATAATCGGGCACAGGGGAAGGAACTGAAGTAGAGTCTCTACTGTCGTAGTCGGCAATGGCATTTAATACCATAGCGCAATCCATAACATCCTGGGTTAAGGGACCAATCTGGTCGAGAGAACTGGCAAAAGCAACCAAGCCATAACGACTTACCCTGCCATAGGTAGGTTTTAAACCGGTAACGCTGCAGAAACCAGCCGGCTGACGAATACTGCCTCCGGTATCTGAGCCCAAAGCGAAAATGGTCTCACCGGCAGCCACAGCCGTTGCTGAGCCTCCACTACTACCCCCGGGGACGCGACTTAAATCCCAGGGGTTATGAGTAGGAAAGAAAGCAGAGTGTTCAGTAGATGAACCCATAGCAAATTCATCCATGTTGGCTTTACCTACCAATACCACGCCACAGCCATTTAATTTTTCCATGACGGTAGCGTCATAAGGTGGCACAAAATTTTCTAGTATTTTTGATGAGCAAGTGGTTCGTATTCCTTTGGTGCAAATAACATCTTTGATTACTACCGGAATGCCAGTGAGAAAGCTAATATCACCAGAGGCGATAAGCTCATCAGCCTTTTGGGCTTGCTTCAAAGCCAGCTCATCGGTAATGGTAACCAGGGCATGAACCTTTGGCTCCACCTGGTGAATACGCTCTAGGCTGGTTTTGGTTAGTTCAACTGAGGACAACTGCTTGGTCTTAAGCAGCCTGTGTGCCTCATGAATGGTCAATTGACTCAATAGTAACCCTATCCCCCTTTATCCCCCTTCCCCTTATCAAGGGGAAGGGGGAAGATAATTTATATAGAGGGGCTTCGCCCCTCTAAACTCCCCTTTAATTACTCGAGTACGGCTCTTACTCTAAAGAAGTTTCCCTCCTTTCGGGGGGCATTGGCTAGAATCTGACTTTGGTCTAAGGAAGGTGTTACCTCGTCGTCCTTGGTTACATTCTGGAGAGGAATAGATTGGGCTGTGGGCAAGATACCACTAGTATCTACCTGCTGTAATATCTCGAAGTTCTCCAGGATGTTAGACAATTGCTCTCCGAGTCTTTCCACTTCGGCTTCGGTTAAGCCCAGCCGAGCCAGGAGACCAATATGTAACACTTCCTCACGGCTTAGTTTCATTTACTTACTCCGTATAGTTATGTTTACCAATTATAGCACCCATATTTTAGTATCGGCAACAGTAGCAGTCCTGCTATAATAGAATAGAGGAAGTTGGGGAAGATAATGAGAGGTAGACTTATATTAGCCATTGTTAGCACCATACTTGAGGAGTCAGCTATAGCGGTGATTGTGCTGGTAGGCTTGCCCCACTTAGACATTCACATACCTCTGTGGGGTCTTATCGCCTTGATGGTAGCATGGGGTACATATTCTATTACTACTTATCGGATGGGCAGCCGGGCTCTGAGGAAGAAACCGGAAATAGTTCTGCCTCTGATTAGCAGCAAGGGCAAGGTGGTAAGCCCGTTAACCCCAGGCGGTATCATCAGAATTAAGGGAGAGCTTTGGCAGGCTACCTCGATAGGTGGGAACATAGACAATGGTGAGGAAGTTACCGTAGTGGGACAAGATGGACTTAAGCTAATATGCACGAGGAACCCTGGTGATTTAAAGGATGGTGAGTAATGATATATATAAATAGGAGAGGCAAGCCTTGCTTTATATTCTACTAGGTCAGGATGATTTCTCTATCGGTCACTCCCTTGAGGAAATAAAGAGAAGTATAGGTGACCAAACACTTTTAGAGGCTAATACCACCACACTCGATGGACAACAACTCACCTTAGACCACTTAAGAACTGTTTGTGAGACGGTGCCTTTTCTGGCTGAAAAACGCCTAGTCATTATCAACGGTCTGCTGGAGCGCTTTGAACCTAGAGGTAAATCCAGCCGAAAGAGAAAAAACACGCATATAACCAACCAGCAAGACGAGTATAAATCGTTAGCTGCCTGTATTACTAAAATACCCGATAGCACCATATTAGTATTAATAGACAGTAATGTAAAAGGTAAGAATCCTTTGCTCAAGGAGCTTTCGTCCAAGGCGGAAGTAAAGTCTTTCCCTCTATTGAGAGATGCTAAGCTGCGTCAGTGGATTCAAAGATATGTGGCAAAGGAAGACTGCAGCATATCTCCTCAAGCAGTAAACTCAATAGCTAAACTTGTGGGTAGCAATTTACGGATTATGGCCAATGAAATCAATAAGCTACTACTATTTACCTCGGGTCGCCGTATTGAGGAGGAGGATGTTGACATGGTAGTAAGCTATGCTCAGGAGGCTAATGTTTTTACTATGATTGATGCTATCCTTGGTTTCAAAGCTAAGGTAGCCGAACAAGCGCTACAGCAGTTACTGCAAATAGGAGCCGCCCCGGCTTATCTTCTGGTTATGCTATCACGCCAGGTTCGGATGATTGTTCGAGCCGGAGAGCTAAGACACCAAGGAGAGCCCAAGACAGAGATTCAAAATAGGTTAGGTTTGACCTCAGAATTTGCTTTACATAAGATATTAGACCAAGCTGATAGGTATCCTTTGGAACGGCTTAAGCAAGTATACAATAAACTCTTAGAAGCTGACCTCTCCATTAAGACAGGAAAATATAATGCTGAGCTTACACTCAATATTCTAATTGCTGAACTGTGCCAGCAAGGCAAGGTATAGGTAGTTCACCTCAAGAAGGAGTTTAATGGCACTGCATTATCATATTGGCACATCAGGCTGGCATTATGAACACTGGCGGCACCGATTTTATCCCGTGAAATTGAGTAAGACGAAGTGGCTTGAATTTTATGCCACCAATTTCTCTACAGTTGAACTCAATAACAGTTTTTACAAGCTACCTTCAGAAGCTGCTTTTACTACTTGGCGTGACTCCTCACCAGCCAACTTTACCTTTGCTGTAAAGGTTAGTCGTTTTATTACTCATATTAAGCGGCTGAAAGATACCGAGGAAGCGGTAGGGAGGTTCATCGGTAGGGCTCAAATATTGGGAGAGAAATTAGGCCCGCTTTTATATCAGCTTCCACCTAATATGCGTCGTGATGATGAAAGGTTAGAGGCATTCGTATCCATTTTACCGCAGGAGCTGAAGCACGTGTTTGAATTTCGGCACCAATCCTGGCTTGAAGAGCCGGTTTTTAAAATATTACATAAGTATAGTATTGGGCTTTGTGTTTTTGATATGCCATCCCTTAGTTGTCCCTTGGTGGCGACAGCTGATTTTGCCTATGTCAGGTTTCACGGCAGCACCGGACTCTATTGGAGCTGCTACTCCGATGATGAACTAGCTGATTGGGCAAAGAGACTGGCTGATTTAGCCGCAAACCTGAAAGAAGTTTATATTTATTTTAATAATGATGCTGAAGCCTTTGCCGTGAGAAATGCCATGACACTTCGTGGTTATCTGCAAGCATAATTAGTTATTCTTCCGCTTAATAAGGGGATGAAGGGGATAGGGCTTTAACCAATTCCATTACTCTTTGTTGGACAGTATTAAAGGTAAAAGCTATAATCGCAGATAGATATGCGCTGTAAATATAATTTTGTTATGCCTTAGAACTATCATGACTCTGGGTATTAAGACTTGACACGCGTGCTAAAACATTGCATATTTAGCGTGGAACTATAAATAATGAGGAGGAATAGCGATGGCTAAGTAAGCAAAACCGAAGGCAGGGATGGAGGAGAACGTTACTGAGTTAGCTCACATTCTTACCGATAACCCATTAATAGAGCAGCGGATTCGTGAAACCATCGAGCATCATTTGAAGCGGGGAATCGATGGTGAGACCTATATCAATATATTTACGAGCTTGAAAATCCTCGTGGGAACAAAAGCAAGACGCCTTATAGTGGATTCATTCCTAGCTAATTCGAGCAAATTCTTCGAGGATATAAGAGAGCAAATTGAAGGTGAGGGCATAGACAAAGTCCTTCCCTTTCTGCAATATATCACCGCGCTATACGGGGATGAACTAGAAAAGGCTTACGATTTGTTTGGCGAAAAGGCTGATGATTGGAGAACTGCGGACATTACCGCATTCCGTGAGGGTGGGGAAAAGGAGACTTGGTTCATCGAGCTAGATCTTACAAAGAATAATGGTGAGAAGGTTTATCTGCGAACGCTACCGTGGTCAGCCTTGGTACTTGCACAGCGCCTCCTCAGAGAAATAGATAAAGCGCCCAAAGAGATGATTGTTGAAGAACTCATTACAACGTTCAACGAAGAAATCAAGTCTTTCCAGGAAAAGTTCTTAGGACACAGCAGCAAGGAGAATTGAGCAATGGACCCCGGTATCGCAGCGTTGTTAGGTGCACTTTTGGGCGCATTTGCTGGAGGGGGATTTTCATTTCTGGCTACTTGGTATCACTTAAAAAAACAACGGGAAAAAGATATTTGGATTAGGAAAGTATCTCGGCTTGAAGAGGCAGATATAAAGATTTTCCAACCTTTCTTGAAGTACGCATATAGATTAGATGTTAAGCATGATGTCAATGACCTCAATGGCATATTGGGGGCATTACGAGAGGGGAGAACTTGTTTTACCTATTGCACCAACGATTTAAGGCAAAAGCTTCTTGAGCTTTATTCAACTTTAGAGAAAAAGGTTACGGAAAGGGAGGGAAGGTGGGATGAGGAGTATATTGATAATATCGCTCCGAATATCAAGCATATTGAAACTTTGATTTACGATGCTTTCTCCTCAATGGAGCTATAGATATGGAAGAGAAATCGGGCGATTTTGGTTGGAGACCCGCGATTGGAAAGCCATCACTTGAAGAGATAGGATTTGAGCGTCTTCGCGATGCAAAAAGGAGGATAGAGAGGCTTCAGGAGAAAATCTATTGTAAAGTCGAGGAATACATTGAACAACAAGTTAAGCCTCATGAAGACATCACTAGTGAAGAGATGGAAGAGCTTAAGCAGCGTTTATTTCAGACTTACAAAGATCAACGGGTAAAACCTCTCGAAGAGGAAGCCAAGGTATGTGAAGAATACCTCGAAACGGCGATAGATAAAGACAGGAGAGTGACCAAAAAACTCGAGGAGGCGGAACGAGAGTTTAAAGATGTTTCAGAATTTGAGCTTAAAAGATCATCCGAGAGGACATTGAGAGACATTCGTAGGGAAAAGGAAGAGAAAGCATGAAAGATGTATCTATTGGCATAATATTTACCCCTCTTACGGCAGAAGACTGGGATTTAAAGGAAATATCAGCGGAAATAACAAGGAAGGGTGAATTCGAAGAGATTCATTCACCTGATAACTATTATGTATGGCTCTTATCCATTGAGGGGAGAACCGAAGTCGGAGTCTACTTCGATGGAATGGTCTATTACATCAAAAAGGTACGAGAGGAAGATGTTACTCCTACGCAAATGCTCGACATTGTAAAAGAGGGCTTTGACTTTATACAAAACTCAACACTTGATAAAGAATACTTACGGAGGATAGGGCTAGTAATAAGAGGTAAGCAGATGAAAGGTTTCTATGCCGAGAAGGAACGAGTGATAGAGGAATTTGGCAAAAGGCTGTTTGCAAAGCCCCTTATTGGAGAGGCAGAAATAACTGATTCTGATATCCAAATGTCCATTAGAGAGATGCCGCTTCTAAGTTTTACATCTAGCTAAGGATGTGCGTTGGTATCTAGCCTTTCTTGAACCAGGATTTGAGGGAGGACTATAATCTGAGTTAGCTATGGATTCTCAACCTATACTTCATATCCTTCTCACCAAGGAAGAGATAGAAGCCGCAGTCAAACGGCTGGCGGCTGAAATAAAAGAGAATTACCAAGGTAAGTATCCCCTTTTGATAGGTGTTCTAAAAGGTTCTTTTATGTTTATGGCTGACCTGATTCGGCAGCTTGACTTCCCACTGGAGGTGGATTTTATCCGGTTATCTAGCTATGGTCGGGGTAAGGAGACTTCAGGGAGGATCAAAGTGGTGCAGTATCTCCACTCCCAAATTAAAGGCAGGGATGTGTTGGTCATTGAGGACATAGTGGATACTGGTATCACTACTGGTTTTCTCTTGGATTATTTGCACAAGAAAAAGCCGGCCTCTTTGAGGCTCTGTACTCTGACTGACAAGCCTTCCCGGCGTCGTGCTCCGGTTACCATTGATTATCTGGGTTTCACCGTTCCCAATAAGTTCCTGGTGGGTTACGGGCTGGATTTGAACGAGAAGTTCCGCAATCTTCCCGATATATGCGTTTTGGAGGAGGAAAGTTGACACCAACGAAGCTAGCTCGCTTAATTTCGGTGGCTAAGGGGGAGCTTCCTGCCGACCTGGTTCTGACTAATGCCAGGGTGGTGAATGTGTTTACCGGTGAGATTGAGTCAGGCAATGTGGCTATTTGCGGAGACAGGATTGCCGGAATAGGGGATTATAACCAGGCTAAACAGGTGCTGGACTTAAGAGGTAGATACCTGGCACCGGGTCTTATTAACGGACATACTCATTTAGAAAGCTCTATGCTTGATGTGGGTCAATATGCCAAGGCAGTAGTGCCGCGGGGCACTTTGGCGGTGGTTACCGACCTCCATGAGATAGCAAATGTCTGTGGACTAGAAGGTATAAGGTATATGCTGGGCGGCGCTCGCCGTTTACCCCTTAAACTTTTCTTAATGGCTCCGTCTTGTGTGCCAGCTACTCCTTTGGAGACATCGGGAGCCAGCCTTGAGCCTGAAGATATCCGCCGGCTTCTCAGGTGGCAGGGATGTATTGGGCTGGGGGAGGTAATGAATTTCCCCGGTGTGCTTGGTGGTGATGTGGGTGTACTGAGTAAAATTAGCCTGGCTAAAGGGAAAGTGGTTGATGGTCATGCCCCCGGCGTTACCGGGAAGGACCTCACTGCCTATATTGCCGCTGGCATCTATTCCGACCATGAATCTGTTTATCTGGATGAGGCTAGAGAGAAATTAAGTCAAGGTATGTATGTCATGATTAGAGAGGGTTCTTCAGAGAAAAACCTTGATGCCTTATTGCCTTTGGTTACTGATAAAACCTATAAAAGATGCTTTTTTGTAGTTGATGATCGTAGTTGTGTTGACCTGCTTAGGGATGGTGATATTGATGCCGTAGTGCGAAAGGCAATTAGTCGCGGTCTTGACCCGGTGCGGGCTATCCAGATGGCTACTATCAATACCGCCGATTATTTCGGGCTGGATAAACTGGGAGCAATAGCCCCCGGCTATTTCGCCAATTTAGTTGTGATTGAAGAGCTATCTAGCCTGCAAATAGATATGGTTTTTTACCGAGGTTGCCTGGTAGTCAGGGAAGGGAAACCGCTATTCCCTTCATATCAGGGTGGAGGCAAGGGGCTGGCTAATACGGTAAATATTAAACCCTTCAATAAAGAGGCATTGAGGATTTTTCCCTCAGGGGAAACTGAGCCGGTTATTGAGATTGTCCCTGGTCAGATAATTACCAGGAAAAAAATAGAAAAGATTAAGATTTTGGATGGAGTTGTTGTGCCTGATATTGACCGGGATATTCTGAAGGCAGTTGTAGTAGAGAGGCACAAGGCTACAGGCAACATTGGTTTGGGGCTGGTCACGGGATTTGGTCTGAAGAGAGGTGCTCTGGCTTCTTCTATTGCCCATGATTCTCATAATATCGTTGCCGTCGGGACAAATGATGACGACATATTTGCTACCGTTAAGGAAATTGAAAAACTAAACGGTGGTCTGGTGGTTGCTGCCGATGGCAAGGTATTAGCCAGCTTAGCCCTACCTATTGCTGGATTGTTATCTGATGAACCATTAGAGGTGGTGGTGAGTAAATTGGAGGAGCTGGAGCGGCTAACCGTGGATTTAGGAACGACCCTGTCTTCACCTTTTGCTGCCCTTTCCTTTCTAGCTCTACCAGTGATTCCTGAAATCAGGCTCACTGACCTGGGGCTGGTAGATGTGAACGAATTTAAGCTGATTAAATAAGGAGGACGACAACGTATTCTACTGCACCCCAAGCTGTCTTTGAGAACAGACAGGACGCCGGTAGACGGTTGGCCGCCGAGCTAGGTGAATATAATAACCGGTCCGTTGTAGTGCTTGCCATCCCTAACGGGGGTGTACCGGTGGCGATAGAGGTAGCTGATACGCTCAAAGCTGACCTTGACCTGGTTATTTCTCGTAAAATTCCGGCGCCCCTTAACCCTGAAGCCGGCTTCGGTGCCATTGCCGATGATGGAACAGTTATACTCAATGAGGAAGCAGTAAAAAGAATCGGATTAAGCCGGCAACAAATAGAGTATGAAGCTAGCAAAGTAAGAGCTGATATTAAACAGCGGAGCATACTCTACCGAGGAGACCGACCCCTGGTTAGAGTGAGTGGCAGAGTGGTAATAATCATAGATGATGGACTGGCTTCAGGCTTTACCATGATGGCAGCGGTGGAATCCGTGCGCCATCGCCGACCAAAGGAAACAATGGTAGCGGTGCCTTGTGCTTCGGCACTAGCCGTGAAGCAGTTAGAAAAAGTCACTGACAAGGTAGTAACCTGCACTATGGGATTCATGCCCAAATTCTACGTATCCGATTTCTATCGTTACTGGTATGATGTTAGCGACGATGAAGTAGTTCGGCAACTTGCAGAATGGCGCAGACGGCGCTTGTGGCGAGATTAACCACCGCCAAATAGGTAACGGGTCTGGTGGATGCGGATGGGTTTGGTTAGTTGAGCAGTTATTTTAGGCAGATAAAAAAGCTTCCCTGAACAGGATTGGAACCTGTACTGACTCCATGTTCATCACATCAGCTTGCCGGTTGCAAACAGTTTACCTACTTTTCTTGATTGTATACCTGATGATGGTCTTGACCACTTTAGCGTCGGGGCTGGTGAGGTATTCTTCCTCATGGGCACCAGCTATCTCGTAGCCGCTGTCTTCAATGAACCTCTGTAGGCGCTCAACAGTGGGACCTTCTTCATCATAAGCTCCAAGGTAAAGAATTTGGGCTACGGTGCCATATTCCCAGTTCTCAATCTTGACTTCAGTGCCAGCTACCTTCTGAGGTAAGGACGTGGTATCCTCAGGAATAGGCAAGCCGATAATATGTGTCCATTCATCCATAGGCACAAGATGGGCATCAGGATAGCGGGCGCGGAGTCCGCTGACCTTAAAGGTCGGCAGTCCCTTCTTCTTAAGGTCAAACTTTAGCGTGTAAACTGAGCCGTATAGGGCAGGCATGAGTTCAGGGAAGACCTTATCTGGAGTACCCTTGCCATAGACTACTGCCACCTTTTGTGGCGGCATTTCCAGGATTTGGGGTTCTGTCTTAGATGATTTTCGTGGTGTCATTTGCTTACCTCCCCTTGGTGAGTTTCTGTGCCTTAACTTTCACCCGTATTGCCAAATCTTCTCTTGGTCATTGGCACCCTAATCATATCATACTTATGTTATAAGCCAAATTCATCCTTAAGTATTTCTGAAAGTATCCCCAGATAGGCAAATGCCCTTTCAACGAGGCTTTCTTCAATGCTGGAAATCTGGGAGCCCTCCGCACTCTGGCTTATAACCTCGTCTACCGCACCAACCTGCCCTATATTTTTAAGACAGCATCTGGCTGGAGCAATTAACGCCTGCTTGGCAATCTGCTTTGTCGATAAACCACTATGCCGGGATACCACCTCCCAGTAACCTGACAGCAGCTTAGATAGCGTTTCCGGTGTCTCCTTAGCCCGGCTTGAGGAATCAGTGGGCACAATGCCCCAGGAGATAACACCACCGCTTCTTAGAAATTCGGCTACGGTGCTGGTATATCCTTTAGGCATAAACTCTAATTGATAGGCGTCGAAGGATAGAAGCTCGATTCCCAGTCCTAACAGATATGGCAGGTTAACCTTGGCACAAAGGTGTAGTGCTTTAGGACCTTCTAGTCCATCCATGAAATCCCCGTAATCTTTCCTGGCTTGGACATCGTTATAGCCAGATAGTCCGCTGAAGACCCAGCCAAGACCTGGCTCGTCCAGCCAGACAAAGGCGTTATGATTTCTCTCCTTAAGCTCACGGTACTGGATGTTTGCCTTCCTCTGAATGAAGTCGAATAGGATAGTCCTCGTTTCATCGTTGTAAATGATTGGCTTGTTGCCCTCATCCAGAATCTTGAATCCGAAGCTTACCGGCCCAGTTAGCTGTCCCCTGATGGCGTGGTAGCCTTCAAGTTCATTGGCTAAGAATTTATGATAAACTACTGAATAGTCCCGGCTGATGGTAAAAATATCAGGCTCATCCATTTTCTGAGAATAACCCGCAAGTTCCCGTTCAAACCCAGCAGTATCGAAGCTGATTCTTTTATCCTCAGGGTCGACAGCTATCCCGGGAAAGTTTTGTGATACCTGGGCATACATATCCTCATAGAAGTTTATGTTAGGGAGCTGTGGCCAAAATGGGATATCCAAGCTGAGACTCAGTCTGAGGGCTTTTTCAATATCGGTGTGAGGCATGATGCCCATAGCGGTGGTTTTGCATCTTGCATCCAGTTCTATGTTAACCTCCGGGTAAAAATTAAATTCTTAACGCTTTTCTCTTCCCAGCATTTTAATCGCTTTATCACTGTTTATTTTTTTGCTCCTGTATTAGCTTTTCACCATACTCAAGCAGGAGCCCGGTTCGTTCCGGGGTTAGCTTCTTTGACTGAAGATAGGCTTTCAAGGCTTCAAGAGGGGTTATTTCTTCGGCTGTCCACTTGCCCAGCCTGAGGCGTGTCTCTCGCTGTATATCCTTGGCAACGGTAAAATAGTGAGCCTCCTTGGCCGCATCCCTGATGTCACTATCCCTAAATAAGCCCTCACTCTGCTCCCATAGGTTAATCCTTAGTCGGACAACGGCATCTCTAATCTTGTCCTCTTGCTCAACAATAGCCCTGAGCACGGTTGCTGTCGGGTCAGTATCTTGTGGCTCAATATCAATATTGATAGTAAGAAAGCAGCGCCCAGTTACTGGGTGAAAGTCAAAGGAGACCTGTCTTTTACCTGTTTCCTTATCCGATTCAATCTCTACCAGGTAGAAGCCCTTGTCGTCTTCTTCCTCACTGAAATCTATCCGCTCCAGGCTACCGGAGTAAACTACCGGTGGATTATGGGACAAGACCTGGCGCCTATGAATATGACCTAAGGCGATATAATCAAAAGCAGGATTAGCCACATTACTTAGTAACAAAGCGTGCTCTTGCCCGATGGTCATTAACCTCTCTGAGCCAACCTTGGCTCCGGAGACCCAGACATGAGCGGCTAGTATGGACGGTAGCCTGGGGTCAAGCTTTAAGATATTGGCAGCAATAACATTGGTTAACACCTGCTGTAATTTTTGATTGATCTGCTCCAAGCTAAGGTTCTTAGTCTCCTCTTTGCTTAATATGGCACTGCGTCTTAGCCAGGGCAGGGAGACTATTTGAATAGTACCGCTGTTGGTCGGGATAAGGTGAATTCCGGGGCGGTTAGAGACATAAACATTTTTTATAGCCAGAGTATCAAAGATTTCAGTAGTGGTAGCCCTGCCTATAGCATTAGGCAGGTCGTGGTTACCGATAAGGAGGAAGATAGGGACACCACTGGTGGATAGACGGTTAATGCGTCTGGCAAATTCCCTCTGCTGAGTTTGACTGGGCTCACGACTCTTATAAGCATCACCGCAAAAGAGGACAAGGTCTACGCTATTTTCCAGGGCATAGTCTACAACCTGGTCAAGGGCAGATAAAAAATCAAGAAGCCGTGAGGATATACCGGTGACGGGGTCAATGCGACCGTAGCTTTCAACACCGAGGTGCAAATCGGCGAAATGGAGGATTTTCATTAGGTAACCCTATTCCCCTTTACCCCGTTAGGAAATTTAAAGGGGTTTCCCCCCTTCCCCTTATCCAGGGGAAGGGGGAATGATATTTAAAAGAGGGGGCTTCGTCCTCTCTTTTACTCTCTTTTAGGACATGCTAGTTTGAAGGAGACGGGGAGGATTATTTATAAGAAGGGGCTTCATCCTCTCTTAAACTCACTGTATTCGCTGAAGAGCTACCTTTCCTCTCTTTCAACTTTCCATATACTACCGCCAGGCGGTAAAATGAACAGCGATTCACCCTCTAGCTTTGCTTGTAGCGTTGTCTTCAGGTCAACAATGGGGACTCGTATCTGGTTCATAGTATCACGCTCTCGGATGGTGGCTTGCTCATCTTCAAGCGATTGAAAGTCAACAGTAACACAAAAGGGAGTGCCAATCTCATCCTGGCGCCGATAGCGACGACCGATTGATTGGGCATCGTCATAGCTTACCATCCACTGCTGACGCAGGTCAGTATATATCTGTTTAGCTACCGTCACCGGTTTCTCCTGTCGGCTTAGAGGCAATACGGCTACCTTAATCGGAGCCAGAGTGGGGTGGAAGTGAAGTAGCACCCTTGTTTCTCCATCCTCCAATTCTTCGTCGTAGGCATCGCACAGGAAAGCCAATGTTGAGCGGTCTACCCCTGCCGATGGCTCAATGATATATGGAAGAAAATGTTCTTTGGATTCCTCATCAAAATAATCCAGACTCTTACCGCTAACACTAGCATGCTGAACCAGGTCAAAGTCACCACGATTAGCAATTCCTTCAAGTTCAGACCACCCCATCGGGAACAGGTAGTCAATGTCATAGCACTCACGGGCGTAGTGAGCCAGTTCCTCTTTAGTATGCTGGCGTAGCCGAAGGTTTTCTCTTTTAATACCTAATTTTACATACCAATTAAGGCGCTCCTCAAGCCAGTAGTTAAACCATTCCTTATCGGTTACCGGTTTAATAAAGAACTCGATTTCCATTTGCTCAAATTCCCGACTGCGGAAGATAAAGTTACCAGTGGTAATCTCGTTTCGGAAGGCCTTACCGATTTGAGCGATGCCGAAGGGAAGTCTCTTTCTGGTGGTGTTAACCACATTTTGGAAGTTAACGAATATACCCTGTGCTGTCTCCGGGCGCAGATAAACGACACTGGCTTCATCCTCAACAGGACCTATAAAGGTCTTGAACATCAGGTTGAACAGGCGGGACTCAGTTAGTTCACCCCCGCAAGAGGGACAATTACTGTTCTCTAACTCATCACTGCGCCACCTCAGGTGACAACTCTTACATTCTACCAATGGGTCAGCAAACCCCTTAAGGTGTCCACTTGCTTCCCATATCTGGGGGTGCATCAGGATGCTGGCATCCAGACCGACCATGTCATCGCGCTCCTGAACCACAGCTCGCCACCAGGCTTCCTTTATATTGCGCTTCAGCTCTACTCCCAGAGGTCCATAATCCCAGCAACTGGACAGTCCACCATAGATTTCACTACTAGGAAAAATGAAACCACGCCGTCGGCAAAGGGAAACAATCTTTTCCATATCAACCTTTATTGGTGCTTGCTCAGTCACTACTAGTCCTCCTCGGATGCTGCATTTTTCTGGAAACAATAAAGGCAAGGAACACTACTAAAGCAATGGTGGCTAGCCCCAGAACAATTAGTAGAAATATCCACATAGGCATAAGGTGTATTTGATATGAATTGTAGCTGAAAATATCGAGCATTGCAAAAAAGACTATAAGCTGCGGCAGAGCAAGAAGGTTGCCCATAAATGATATAACCTTCTCCAGTTTTATCCAAGTGGTTTCTATTTGCCCGAAGAACTTACCCAGTTTTGTTATCCCCCATATGAGGGCTCCTGCCATTATAGTAAAGAGTAGGTGTGGTATTAATACCCAGACAATAATCATTTCACGGCTAAGCCACTTATCAGGCGTACCGTCAAGCTTGAAATGATAGGCAACCTCGGTAGGAAGTAGATGGTAGAAGTAGGCTGATAGAATTATAGATAAGAAGAGAAAAACCAGTGGCAGGATAATATAGTACCAGCGGAAAGGCAGAGTATGTACTCTACTGGTTTCTATAGCTGGCTTTTTACTTATAGCTTCACGCCTTCGCCTGAAAATAAGCCAAATGATTACTCCGCAAATTAAACCAACTAAGAAAATTGCACTTATTATCAGGATAGCTATAACCATCTATTTACTCGCTTAAAACTTCTAGATAAGTCCAGTGAACCCAGCTAAGACTGGTGCTAGAACCAGGGCAATTATTGACATTAGTTTAATCATAATATTTAGAGATGGACCCGAGGTATCCTTCATCGGGTCACCAACGGTATCACCGACCACACCGGCTTTATGGGCATCCGAGCCCTTGCCACCAAAATTCCCCTTCTCTATCCACTTTTTAGCGTTATCCCAGGAGCCACCAGCATTGGCGAAGGTTACGGCTAGTATGAAGCCACTAGCAATAGCTCCCAGCAAGAAACCACCAAGAGCAAGCGGTCCCAGTATAAAGCCTATGATAATAGGCGCAGCTACCGTTATTAAGCCAGGGGCAAGCATTTCCTTTAATGCTGCTTTAGTGCAAATATCAACGCATTTACCATACTCGGGTCTGGCTTCTCCTTCCATCAGACCTTTTATCTCACGAAATTGCCGACGAACCTCGTTAACTATAGAAAAGCTAGTTTTACCTACAGCATTCAAGGTCATGGCACAGAAAATAGCTGGTAGCATAGCTCCAAGGAATAATCCAACAACAACATGGACATCGAGCAGACTGATTTCAGCGAATTTAATGCCCACTGCCTGGGTATAGGATAACATCAATGCTAGGGCGGTAAGAGCAGCTGAGCCAATAGCAAAGCCCTTGCCGGTAGCGGCTGTGGTATTACCCAAAGAATCCAAGGCATCTGTTCGCTCTCTAATCTCAGGTGGCAGTCCTGACATCTCAACAATACCACCGGCATTATCAGCTACTGGTCCATAGGCATCGGTGGCATCTTGTATACCCAGGGTGGACAGCATACCAACCCCGGCAATAGCTACACCGTAGATATCAGCGAAGTGATGAGCAACAATAAGAGCGGTTACCACCAGAATAATAGGGGGTAAGGTGCTCATTAGACCATTAGCAAATCCTTTGGTTATAATTGTTCCAGCTCCAGTTTGAGATGCTTCTGAGATACGGAGGGTCGGAGAATAGGCATAAGAGGTAAAATAATTGGTGCTCTCCCCAATTAAGACACCACCAATTAGACCAGCCAGGATTGCCCAGAATATGCCAATATCAGCTTTAAGTAAATAGACCGCTACGAAAGCGAAAATAGCGGTAAATATAGATGCTGAGAATGTGCCCCGGCGGAGGGCATTGAGTAGCGCTCCCATCTCAGGTTTTTCACCAACCCTTACCAGGAATATTCCAATAATGGAAGCTATAATACCCCCAGCAGCTACCATCATAGGCAGAAACCAGGCCGTAGCTTCATTGGGAACCAGAGGCTTACCCACGGTAGTCGAGAAAACAGCTATCATCCCCAGAGTCATAGTGGCAATAATTGAGTCAACATAGGATTCAAAAAGGTCGGCACCCATACCAGCCACATCGCCAACATTGTCACCCACAAAGTCAGCGACAACAGCCGCATTCCTGGGGTCATCCTCGGGGATTCCCTTCTCAACCTTACCTACTATATCAGCCCCGGTGTCGGCTGCCTTGGTGAATATGCCACCACCAACCCTGGCGAATATAGCTACTAAAGAAGCGCCAAAACCATAACCGGGGATAATGAATAGAAAGTTAGGATGGTTATGAAAGGCGAAGTAGAGGATGCTTAGACCAAGGATACCAATGCCGACGACACACATTCCCATTACGGCTCCACTACGGAAGGAGACTCTTAAGCCTTGATTCAGGCTCTTTTGGGCAGCAGCGGCCGTCCTACTGTTAGCTCTAATCGCCATATTCATCCCGATATAGCCGGCTAGTCCAGAGCAGATAGCACCAAAAACAAAGGAGAGGGCTACCCACCAACCGAGGTTAGGCACTACACCTAGAATGACGCTAACTGCCACTACGAATATAGCTAATATACGGTACTCCCTACCCAGGAAAGCTAAAGCACCTTCCTTGATAGCGGCTGATATTTCTCTTATCCTCTCCGAGCCTTGCCGTTGCCTCAACACATAGGATGCCATAAAGCCAGCAACACCTAGACCTAGGACACTAGATATTACTGCGATTAGTATTGGATCCATTATTCAGTCTCCTTTCTATCTATCACTCTCAAATTTCCCCAACCTATCCTCCAAATCTTTTTGGCTTATAACTAATGTCAGGTCACTACGTGTCTTTTCCAGGACGCCACGAACCATATCGGTAGTGCGGCGTAGTCCGCCAGTAATAGCGTCAGGGAAGTCCATGGTAACTAAAATGCTGTAGATATCGTCCATAGCTTCCAGTAATTCTTCGCCTCTCGATAGGTCACCCCGTCTCATACTATCCAGGAGGTAACGCCTTAGCTCGCCTACAGCTTCACCTAATCCGTTCAGGTAAGCTGCAGAGTCAATGTTTAATTCATCAGGGTCGGGAAATCTGCTCCCGGTAACCAGGGCGAGAGTGAAACTGCCTTCGGCAAACTCCTTCTGAGCATCTCTGATAAAGCCGGTATTACTGAGCTCGTTGTAAGCAGCTACAGCTTGATTAGCCTCGTCAAGTAGGTTACGGGCTTGTCGGAGTAACCCCTCAGCCCGGTCGAACTCCTGGCGGTGAATAGCACGAATAGCATTGCTACAGTGGCGAATTGTTTCACGACATAGAGGCAGTGCCTTTTCTCTAGCCGCATCTTTGGCTGAGAAGCTTAGCCGAATACGGTCAGTAATTGAATCTAAATTATCGGTTAATCTATTCACTTCTACGCTTCAAGTGTCTCTGCTATTTCCCGGGTTGCTTCTTCTATATCCTCAGCCTGGACTACAGCACTAATCACAGCTACAGAGTCAGCTCCGACAGCCATAACCTCAGCTGCATTGTCCTTAGTAATGCCACCAATAGCAATCAGGGGTAAGGTTACTGCCTGTCTGATTTGACGCAGCCCGTCTAAGCCGACTACCTCCGCCATTTCTTTAGATGCAGTTGGATATATTGAGCCGACAGCAATATAATCAGCCCCCTCAGATTCAGCAGTAATTGCTTGGTTTACAGTAGTTGTTGAGCAGCCCAGGATTTTATTTATTGGCATCAGCTTACGAGCTACTCCTACAGGCAGGTCATTCTGTCCTAAGTGCAGTCCATCAGCATCAGTGGCTAGAGCTAAGTCAAGGTAGTCATTTACTATAAAAAGTACACCGTGCTCAGCACATAGATTTCTTAGCTGTTGAGCTATAGGCAGCAGCTCCTTTTTGCTTCGGAGTTTATCACGCAACTGAATTGTTCTAGCTCCTCCCCGAATTACCTGACTGGCTACATCAATGTGGCTACGCCCCTTTACTAGAGCTTGGGTGTCTATAATGATATAAAGTCCAGGTAAGCACTTTATCTTGTCCTGACGCAATAATTTGGAAAGTAGGGCTTGCTCTATTGTGTAGATATTAAACCTGGCTTGCTTGAACTTCTCTGAGTCTAATTTAACCTCTGGAATTTTAGCCATCTCCTCCAAGACTCTCAGCGATTCCTGAACCCTTCTGGAATTAGCCATCACCATTATAGGTAGCTCCCTCTGCTTCTCCTCACCAGGTGCTTCAATACTGATACCAACATCACCTCCTGCGTTTCGGGCATTTAAAAGTTGCTGCTGGAATGACGGGTCAACTTTCAGCATCTCATGTCGCATAATTCTAAATTGCTGAGTTAGAGTAGCATCGTTAAGCAGTAAGCGGGCTAGGTCTTCAAGAAAACGAAGCCCCTCACCGAAACGATTCAAATTGGCATCAATAATGCGTAGTGCTTCTCTTGGTATTGATTCTGGTGAAGACATATTAAAGACGATTCCCCTTTATCACTAAAGGGATGATAAATATTACACAGCCAATGAGGAAGATGACACTACCGACAAGGCTCAGCATGCTACCTTTCTCGACGCTCGAGGCTATGAAAAAAACAGCACAAACCAGAAAAAGAATCCAACCCCAAAGGGAAAACTTCCTTTCCCGGTTACTTTCATCAGGCATAACAATCACTTTCCAACCTTAGTGGTTAATTCTAGCACAGCCAGATTGGCGGGTAAAGCCGAATAATTCACTATGCACCGCTTACTGCATTTTCAATAAGTTTGATTCGTGATAGCTTCCCCTCTTGGTTCAGCTCTACGGCTACTACATCAATGCGCCACAGTGGTGGTAAATTATCGTGCGTCTGCCGGTAGCGAGAGGCGACAGTCACTAATTTTCCCATTTTAGATGGTGTGATTGATTCTTCAGGGCTACCGAACTCCAGGCTCTTTTTAGTTCTTACCTCAATAAAGACTAGGAAATCTTTATCCTTAGCTACAATATCAATCTCGCCCTCACAGCAGCGGTAATTAGTTTCCCAAATGTGGTAGCCCCGCTTCTTAAGAAAGTTCTTAGCTAACTTTTCACCCAGGATACCAGTATCCCTGCGATTCATTTCTCTATTATATCCTTAACTGGTTTAAATGACTGGCGGTGTATAGGGGATGGTCCCAGTTGATATAGGCAGGTGAAATGCTTCTTTGTGCCGTAGCCTTTGTGTTGGGCTAATCCATAGCCAGGATAAATTCTATCAAGCTCTATCATTAGCTGGTCACGAGACACTTTAGCCATGATAGAGGCACAGGCAATTGAGAAGCACAAGCTATCCCCGTTAGTTATCCCTTTCTGAGGTAGTGGCACGTCAGGAAGCAGCATGTAGTCTATGAGAAGGGATTGAGGTGGTGGCGAAAGCTGGTCTACAGCTAGTTTCATCGCCAGTCGTGTTGCTTCAACTATACCCTGACTATCTATTACTTCATTGGTAGCCATACCGATACCTACTGATACGGCTATTTCGTGGATGTTATGAAACAAATGTTCTCTGACGACTGGGCTCAACTGTTTGCTATCTTTCACCTGGATGAGCCAGGGGGCATCTATACGGCAGGGTAGAATGACAGCAGCGGCTACCACTGGACCAGCTAAGGCACCACGTCCAGCCTCATCAATGCCAGCGATATGCTGGTATCCTTGTGCCTCAAGTATTTTTTCTTCAGCAAAGGAGGGTGTCTGTAGATTGTTAATTAACCTCACCCCCTATATTTGCCCCAAAAATCAAAAATATTTAGATACCTTTATCCCCTCTCTCAACCGAGGTTTACGAAAGGTAAAATGCCTAATGTTTCCTCAGAGACGCTATACGGAGGATAGACATAGTATAATATACCTTTACTTCCGTGTCATCTACTTCAATCCTTTATATAAAGGACTTAAAGAAGCTTTTTACTCGGTTATGAAAGATTTCACCATCAACTTTCTCAGGTCATTAGCCTAGTCCTATACCAATTGAGGATTTGCCATGTCCGTACTCTCGTAGTGCAAATTCTCCTCTTCCCTAAAAAGCTAGGTTGAAAGAAATACTTTATATAGAAATATCCCGCTTTACCAGAATAGATAACAGTTCTTTACCCTGCCTCATGGTAACCATGAGATGGTCACTGTGGTAAGATAGAGAAGACAGATTGTAGGAATTATTGCCGGGAGCTACCCTTAATTCTTTGAAAGGCTACAGTGTTATCGGATTTGGACAACCGGATTAACATGCTAGTTCAATGGATGTTGGAGGTAAAACACTTATGGACTCACCAGGCACGATGGCTTCCCCAAAACCCCATTGCAAACGATATAATTAGACAGGCAGATGAGGCGCCTTGATGGAAAGAATTGCCAAATTCATTTATACCAGGTCCAGACTAATTATTGTTCTGGTAGCCATCTTGAATATTGTCGCCTTGGTTTCATTCTTCCACTTCAAAATTGATACAGACTTCCTGAGTTTTTTCACTTCGGGAAATCCCAAGGCAGAAGAATTCGACAGACTGAATGAAAAATATCAAAGTGGAGAAACTGTCTCGGTTCTCATCGAGCAGGATAATTCTCTCTTGGACAAAGAGAGTTTTCAGAAGGTCTTCAGGCTACAGGAAGAGATAGAAGAACTGGATGGTATCTCTCAGGTGCAGAGCTTTATTCCGTCTGAAATCTACATGCAGGGCCATATTATTCAAGTTGACGAGAAGTTTATAGAGCGGCACTCTGATCTCCTTGAAGATTTCATTGAGGAAAAGTATTTTCTCACAGAGCAGTTCCTCTCCTCCGACAATAGTAAGGGAGTTCTTATTGTTAATCTGGAATTGGATGGTACGGCTGGAGAGGTAGTACAGTCGCTGGAGGAAATAGCTCAGAAGCAAGAAGGCATGACGCTTTCCCTGGCCGGTAATGAAATCATTGAGGATACCGTCCGTGATTACTTGTTAAGGATACTATTTATTCTGCCGCCCTGTGCCATTGGCCTGGTATTGCTAGTTTTCTACTTGATTCTCAGGAGCCGTAGGTTCACCATCATGGCAATAATTCCCGCAGGGTTTGCTGCCTTGTGGACCATCGGCACAATATTTTGGAGCGGGCAAGAACTGAATCTAGTGACCGTTCTCAGCCCGATATTCGTTATAGTGATGGGTGCCGCTGATGGTCTTCACTATACAAGTCATTTTATGGATAACATGAGTAGATATTCTGACAGCCGTCAACTTACCGTAGAGACCCTGCGTATGGTTGGTATGCCGATATTTCTGACAACCATAACTACTATGGCGGGGTTTGCTTCCCTGACCTGGACGGAAGTGCTGCCCATGAGGCAGATGGGAATATTCGTCTCTTTGGGTATTGGCTATGCGGGCGTACTCTCTCTCTTTTTTCTGCCTGCAGTTATGTCTAAAATGAAGTTACCTCCGAGACCGCCACATACCCAAGAAAGCCGTCTCGCTAAACTTATCCTAGTCGCATCGAAGCACAGGGCTATGATTATTGTTATCTTTCTGGCTATTGTTGTCGTTTCTGCCTTGAACATACCCAGACTTGAGGTTGTGTCCAATCAACTCATGTTCTTCAAAGAAGATTCTCAAATTAGGCAGACCTTTAATAAGGTTGAAAAGCATTTCGGCGGGGCATTACCGCTTACCGCCGAGATAGTCTCCAATAGAGGCACAGACACTTTGAGGGATTACAAGCTTGCTGAGGACATTTTAGATATTGAGAGGGAACTAGAAAGGTTGCCGGGGATACAGAGTGCTGCCTCACTTTTTGATATGGTAGCCAGTATCAATGAGATGACTACTGGCAGGGGTGATTATCCGGAAAACCCACAGTTGGTTCAAAGAATATTGATGCAGATAGATGATGACGACTTGGAAACCTGGGTTTCAGATGACGGCTTACGGATGATGATTAGAACTGAAGACCTTGATTCTATAGATATTGGCAGGCTAGAGGATTTTGTTGCCGAGAATCCTCAGATTCGGGTGGTTAGCGGTATGCCAGTACTTTTTGATGAGATGAACAAACTAGTTGTACAAAGTCAGATTCGGAGCCTGGGTTTAGCACTTGCGTTAATTTTTATCATGCTTTTGGTAACCATAAGAAAACTTAGAGCGGCTCTTGTTGCCATGTTGCCAATAGTCATTACTATCGCCGCTATACTGGGTATGTTGTCTATGACTGAATTCCATCTCAATATAATGACCGCCAACCTGTCGGCTATAGCTATCGGTGTGGGTGTGGATTACTCTATCCATCTTATCTCTGGCATCTATTACTTCCGAAAGCGGGGATTGGGTAGTATAGAGTCGGTAGATTCAGCTCTGTCAAGTCTTTCCAGACCGATTCTGGCTAATGCCTTTGGACTGGCTATCGGTCTTTCTATTCTCTTTTTCTCTCCGTTGAGAATCCACATGCAGGCAGCGTCTGTAATGTGGGTAGCAATGGTCGTTTCTTCGATGGGAGCCCTTCTCTTAATTCCTATTTTCTACTCAAGAAGAACCGAACAGCCGGAGAAGAGGGCTATATGAATAGTTAAGAATATATTGAGCGAAAAGGCTTAATAATAAGGCGTTTCGTATAATAGTGGCATGTAATTGCAGCTCATCAGTTAATAATAAGATGATTTATTACGAAGTGCTATAGCGAATTTATATAACAGTCTTAAGGTGTGCTATAGTAACTGAAGAATACCAATATAAATACTACTGGTATCTATCTAAGCAGTTAACCATTTTGTAGCAATTTTACCAGGTAGCTAGAATGATATAATAATCAATCAGTTAGTTAGCCTGTTAGGAATGGCAAACAAAGATGAACATGATAGAAGTTGACGACCTGCTAAGAAAATTTGGTCAAATTACTGCCGTCGACCATATATCTTTTAATGTGAATAAAGGTGAGATATTTGGTTTTCTCGGACCAAACGGGGCAGGTAAAACGACCACAATCAATATACTCTGTACTCTGCTTCTACCCACCAGTGGTAGGGCATCGGTCAAAGGATATGATGTACTTAAGCAGCGCAGCCAGGTGCGGCGCTCCATCGGACTTGTCTTTCAGGATCCTACTCTTGATGACTATCTGACAGCGGAACAAAACTTGCACTTTCACGCCTATGCCTATGGCGTCCCCCAAAACGTGAGAGAGAAGCGCATTGGTGAACTTTTAGGACTGGTTGAGTTGTGGGATCGTCGTAAGAACAAGGTTCGCGCCTATTCAGGAGGCATGAAACGGCGGTTGGAGCTTGCTCGAGGTCTCTTGCATCATCCCCAAGTCCTTTTTTTAGATGAACCTACTCTGGGACTTGACCCCCAGTCACGTCGTCATATCTGGGATTACATCTTGACCCTGCGGGAGCAGGAAGAACTAACCATATTTATGACCACCCACTATATGGACGAAGCTGAGAACTGCAACCGTATTGCTATCATTGATAATGGGCAGATTGTTGCCCTGGATACACCGGACAAACTCAAGGATAGTTTAGGTGGTGATGTAGTAACCTTAAAGGCTGAGGATAGCCAGGCCGCAGCTCTTGAGTTAAAAGAAAGGTACGATTTATCATCCGAGATACAGAATGGCATGGTCACTTTTAGCGTTCCTAATGGTGGCACATTTCTTCCCGATTTCATGCGTGGCTTTCACAGTCGTCTGCTTTCCGTTGAGGTGCGTAGACCTACCTTGGATGATGTGTTCCTGAAACTAACCGGCCACGCCATTCGTGACCAGGAGGTAGACTCACGGGAACAGATGAGACGAATGAGGAGATGGCGAAGGTAGCCTATGGAAGAGCTGTTTCGTGGAATATGGGTCATCGCCTACCGGGAACTACTACGTTTTATCCAAGAACGCTCTCGGATGATATCTTCCTTTGCCATGCCCCTGCTATTTTTAATTGTCTTTGGTGCTGGTTTCAATCGAGTCATTGGAAACCTCACGCCGGGGGTCGATTTTATCAAATTCATATATCCGGGCATCATCGCTATGACTGTGCTGATGAGCTCCGTATTTTCAGGCTTATCCGTGGTTTGGGATCGTGAGTTCGGCTTCTTGAAAGAGGTACTGGTGGCTCCTCTGAGCCGTAGCGGAATCGTACTTGGTAAGGCAATAGGTAGCGCTGTAATATCCCTTGGACAGGGATTTGTTATGCTTGCCCTGGCACCAATACTTGGCGTTACACTCAGTCTCATATTGGTAGTTGAGTTGATACCGCTACTGATTGTTTTATCTCTATCTCTGTCTGGCTTAGGTATCCTGGTGGCTTCACGCATGCGCTCTCAGCAGGGATTTCAGGTGGTAGTACAACTAATTATCTTCCCTCTGATTTTTCTGTCTGGTGTATTCTTCCCGGTGAACAATGTGCCGACATGGCTTGAGGTTGTTTCCAAGATCAACCCACTAACCTATGGCGTCGACGCCATCCGTCAACTCTTTCTGGGTGGAGACCTGGCAGCCACTAGTGCTGCTACAGGGAATGGTAGCTACCTCGTTGGCGTCACGGTCTTCGGACATACCATGAGCATTCTTGAGGACGTAATAGTCGTGGCAGTCCTGGGCGCTGTGCTGATGTTAGCTGCGGTATGGTCATTTTATAGGCAGGAATAGCCTATACTTAGGGCTTGCTTCTTTGCAGGCTGTGTAAATATTGAGGTCAATTGGAAACAAATCAGGCTACTTCTCTCTCGTGGTATTCTCGTAGTGAATCTGGGTAATCCCTTATTTGAAACAAGCTCATCGCATGGAGGCAAAGAATCCAGTATAGTAGGGAACCAACCAGACTGCCCATACAAAAACGCTGAAATGGTGAAATTTGGTGATAGCCTTCTCATCCTTACGAATCAGAACGACAGTCGCCCAAACAGCGTGAACAAACATCAGAATTATTGCGAGCACCCCTGTCAAGCCATGAACGTCAAACACGATTCCTCCGGCCATCTCCATCATAATAGCCGTCCCCGTTGTATCAAAAACTAGCCCGCCCCAGAAAAAGACTAAGTGCCATCCTTTCAACCTTCCAGCAAGCCTTTCGCTCCAAACACCGATAGAGTAAAAAACTAGTGCCAGACTTATTAAGATCGTCGAAATGACTACTTCATTTGCCATAGCATATCCTTATTGTCCTAATTATATACAAATCATCCACCACTAGATAGTACCGTACATCTATTGGAGTGGATTCTCCAAACAGATATTTAGATAATGTCACAATATGGCTGAATGTTTGGTGAAAGTAGGAGGTTAGAATCCATTTTGGTAGAGGTATACCATATCCGTTAAGTTACAAAATAGTCTAAGGTTCTATAAAGCACCGCTATCTGGCAAACTTAACTTTGATAAATCGTTACTGCTAAGATAGTAACTTGATGTGGGAGAGGCATTAGCTTATAATTTTGCACACAACTACAACGGGAGGGAGTATCATGATTAGAAGAAGAGTATTTATGGCGCTGGTGGTAGCACTGATTCTCATGACTAGCTTTACTGGGTTATCCTGTACCGGCCCGCAAGGTATACAAGGCGTAGCGGGTCCACAGGGTGAAACGGGGACAGCGGGACCAACAGGTCCACAGGGTGAGCCGGGACCGCCAGGTCCAAACATGATTGTAGCCATGGGCACGGTATATTGGACGGAGGATTTATATAAGGCATATAACGTTACCTCAGTAACCTGGAATCCCGATTTTCAACAGTGGGAGATAGAACTCACAGATATTGAGTATTATGTCACCGATTATGTAACAATCGTTACAGCCATGGGAGCCGCATACGCCAGATTTGCTAATCGAGGCGACTTACTGGCTGTAACACTGTTTAATTCAAATGGAACTAAAATCAAGCAAGGCTTTTCTTTCGTCGTTCTCGATGTACCAACTGAATATGCCTTCATCGCCTAGCCATTCTGAATAACTAAACGATCTAACGGAATGTTACTTTAACATTTGGACACTTAACAAACGAGGCTTTTATCATATTTGTAAACCTAGCTAGATTTTCCTCTCCTCCTTGGGTACGGTATAATTGGACAACATAAATATTGAAAGATGGTTCATGCTACCAAGGGAAGATAAGATAATGATAATTCTATTAAAGCATTAGGTGTCACAGGTCATGGTTTCCGAGTTTATGTATGAGCTTTTCAGCGATATGCCCCGGCAGGGTCCAGGCAGCAACAAATGTACCCGAAAGGCATATAAGCTCTTGACAAATTTGCCACCACAACCGAATATCCTGGATGTGGGTTGTGGTTCAGGTATGCAGACTTTAGAACTGGCTCGGATTTCCAAAGGGCAAATTACTGCTTTGGACAATTATCAGCCCTATTTGGATGATCTAAAAAGACGTGCTAAAGCTGACGGGTTTAGCAATAGAATTAAGACTATAAATAGTTCAATGTTTGATCTTCCGTTTGCCAAGGGCTCCTTTGATATTATATGGTCAGAAGGTGCAATATTCATCATTGGCTTCCAAAAAGGGCTTCGGGAATGGAAGCCATTAATAAAGCGAGGCGGTTATCTGGTAGTCTCTGAACTTACCTGACTTAAGACAGATATACCGGAAGAGATACGTGCCTACTTAGAAAATGAATACCCGGGAATAAATACCATAGTAGAAAATATAGAAATAATCGGACAAGAGGATTATGATTTAACAGGTAGTTTTACGCTGCACGAATCTGGGTGGTGGGATGACTTCTATAAACCGTTGCAGAAGCGAATAAACCTGCTTGGGCATAAGTATGCTGAAAATCTAGAGGCATTAGCGGTGCTAGATGCTAGCAAGGAAGAGATAGACATGTATAGAAAATACTCACTTTACTATGGTTATGTTTTTTATATGATGCAATCAAAATAGGGATATGCCCTAACAAATTGACAGATTGTGTAATACAGAGCATGTTATAATTAGACCATCTCATTATAAAAGGAGGGTATCGTGAACAGTAAAAACAGAGTTCAGTGGGTTTATTCCTCACATAATAACCAGGAGTTGGAAGAGAGATATAACCAGTGGGCTAAAGATTATGATAGCGACCTTAAAAAGGATTTTGCCTATAGAGCACCTATAGTTGCCGCAGAGTATTTTATAAGATATGTGCCGAAAGAAGCCAGGATATTAGATGCCGGAGCTGGAACAGGCTTGGTAGGTAGGGTTCTAACAGAAATGGGATACGATAATCTTATAGCCATGGATATGTCGCCGGGTATGTTAGAGGAAGCTCGGAAGAAGAACGTATATCGGCAATTATATCGGATGGTAATGGGCGAAAAACTGGATTTCGATACCGATTCGTTCGATGCGGTGATTTGCGTGGGTACACTTACACTGGGTCACGCGCCTGCCAGCTCTTTAAATGAACTTGTCCGAATTACTAAGCCCACCGGTCACATAGTCTACACCCTTAGACCTGATATTTATGAGGAAAAGGGATTTAAGGAAATACACAACGAGCTTGAATCGGCCGGAAAGTGGAAATTGGCAGAGGTTAGTGAGGAGATACAGGTCCTACCCAAAGGTGAGCCTGATATTTTCCACCAGGTATGGGTATATCAAGTCACATAATGAAGATAGGCCGCGGTTAGCGCTCCCTTTCTCCAGGTTTAGTGCTTTAAATTGATAGGAGTTGAACTCTTACTTCTTTTTAAGTTTCTTGCCAATTCGAAAAGCTTTACCTATATTTTCCCCCATACAGTAATAGTCACCGAGTTGTCCTTCTATGTAAGCAATAGGTTGAATCTTAGTCACATCGGGCTCCCCATCTGTTAAGCAATCCTTGGAAACATGGGTTTCTATAACCTCACCGATAACCAAGTAATGGCTACCAAGGTCAAGGATATGAACCACTTTGCACTCCATATTCACCGGGTACTGCTCTATCATCGGAGTACCTTTTAAATCGCCATAGAATACCCTGAATCCGCAATCCATCACTTTATCGGTTCTTGAGCCCGATATAATACCGCAATAATCCGTTTCCACGGCGTAATTCTTTGATGTAACGTTTAGCGAGAATGCCATATTTTGCTTTATACCGTTTAGAGTATATCGGTTATGCCGGATAGCCACCGAAACCATTGGTGGGCTACCACAGGCTACTCCTCCCCAGGCAACTGCTAAGAAATTTGGTTTTTTATTGACATCGGCCCCGATAAGAAAAGCCGGCTGGGGATAAACCATTGTCTGTGGACCAAGTTTTACTTTACTCATGTAATAAATACCTCCTTGACATCTCCGAAAATTAAAATCACGTCACTTGCATTTTCAGCTTCTTTAAAACAAAGAAGCAATGAAGAACCCGGCCATAGTGAGAATGACAATTATCTTAAACAAAGTGCTGGCTATAAAACCTAGAAAGGCACCGAGTGCCGACCGGATTGCTTGTTTTGGTTTCCTTCCTGCTATCAATTCTCCTAGAAGGGCACCAATGAAGGGACCCAGAATGATTCCCCAAAAACCAATTACAAAGATTCCTATTGTGAACCCAAGAAAAGCACCAAAGATGCCGAGTTTGCTCGCCTGGTATTTCTTAGCTCCCAACATAGGAGCTGCAAAATCCAGAATCAACGTAAGTACGGTTAATATAGTGAATATAACGACGGTTACGATTGATATTCTCTCAAAACCTGTACCCAGTGCATAAATAAAAAAGCCCAGCCAGGATAGCGGAATCCCGGGTAGGATAGGTAAAACCACACCAAGTAAACCAATCACCATGAGGATAGAGCAAAGAATGGTTACTGCTACGGTTTCCATTATAACGTTCTCATTTTATCAGAAGACCAACTTCCTGGCGAGATTAGTCACTCCGTTTATAAAAGGGCTTATATTGTATTGGAAAACCTATTTAATAGATAGCTTCTCCTCTCCCTCTAGGTGATGCCAAATCTGTAACTGCCCGGTTCTTCACGAAGAAGAATAAGCATAGAACCATTGCCAGATAGGAAACCTCCGTCTTGCCCTTGGTGTCATGGTAAAATGGATTGAAGAATAGTCATAGTTTACACTATTATTAATAGTTACTCATTTTATGACATTTATTTTAAATGAAAAGAGGGTTTATTATATCGTTTTCTCGATATTTGAAAAATATGTATTTTATTTCTACTAAGTATTTCAATACAAGAATCATAAACTATACATAATATATTAATGACTTTAAAGTCCTGTTTCGTTTCCTGCTATCTATCTCACCACTTATCCCTATAAAAACTGCATATACGTCAGATGTGTAACTATCCCAGATAATTCGTTAGTTCCAATAAATAGGAATGTCAACACTCATCTGTTTCCAAGCATTAAAAATATAATAAATTTGCCTTTATTTTATTTCTAAAAGCTCGATATCAAAAATGAGGTCTTTCCCGGCGAGGGAGTGGTTGGCATCTACCGTTATCGTTGTTTCAGAAATATCAGTAACGAGAACAACAATCACTCTACCATCCTGCTGCTGCATCTGCAACTGCTGTCCAACTGCAGGATTGAGTTCTGGCGGCAACTGTTCTCGTTCTATTACCAATACCATTTCATCAAGGTACGGGCCGTAGGCTTCTTCCGGGGGAATGGTCACGGTCTTCGACTGTCCGACGTGCATACCCCTGACTGCTTCTTCAAAGCCGGGGATTAGCGTGCCTTCACCCAGGGTAAACTCCAGAGGTTCACGTTCTAAAGATGAATCGAACACGGTGCCATCCTCCAGCTTGCCCGTGTAATGGACACTGACAGAATCGCCATCATTTGCCATTTTCAAACCTTCTCTTCCGGCACACCCGGTAACCAGCATGTTTGCCATTAGCAGGATTACCAGCAATATCGTGCATTTTTTTACCACATTCATCCTCCCTTAGCTATTAAGTAATCCTTGATACAGGTATCCGATTTGTACCATTACCGGCACTGTGGTAACGCAACCTTTGTATCATACCATACTATCTAAATATTAATCTAACCTCCACGGTGATAGTATTTAAGATTCATGGAAGAAAAGAGTCGGTGGTGGATTCTTTTTGGACTATTGTTTGGGGGATTAGCTGGAGCAATACCTGGTGCTGTTACTGGTGGAGCGGTTGGTCTTACAACTAGTCTCGTATTTGCAGAAAATCGTGGCAAATCCAACAATAAGAAGGGCAGACTCGCATGACTTTCACATATGACATAAGTCCAATGTGTCACCTAATTGCACGAAATGACGGTATAACTTTTAAGGAAAAAACAGGCTCAGGTAATCTTGGCTGTAGAGGGAAAGATAGTTATTTTAAAATGACAGCCAGCGGATTTGGAGGGACATGGTAAAAATATTGACATGCCTCTAAAAAAGTAATAGAGTATTTGCCACTATAATAAAGGGGATTAGACTCCCTAAAGGAGGGTCAATGATAAAGAAAGTAGTCGCTATTTTTCTGTTGTTCCTCTTGGTACCTGTCGCTTGCTTGCCCGTGGCAAATCAACCTCCCACCGCATATATAGATTCCATCACCCCCACTCCGTCAGAAGTAGGGGAAGTTGTAACCTTCAAAGGCCACGGCACCGATACCGATGGCAGCGTGGTTGCCTATGCTTGGAAATCGAGCATCGATGGTCAGGTAGGTACTACTGCTCTTTTTACCACTTCAGCGCTCTCTGTGGGAACTCACATCATATCATTTGAGGTTCAGGACAACAATGACGCTTGGTCTGCTGCAGTTACGGCTCAAATCATTGTTGAGGAAGAGGTGGACGATGAAGAGATGGAAATGGAGGATGCTATAGATGTTGTGGTGGAAAACATCCTTCCAGAAATCCATGAGATTATCACAGGAGATCCATATTGGTGCCTCAAGTTGGACTCACCCCTTCCTGAAGGAACGGTTATCGAGGAGGATTCAGGTTCTACGTTGAGGATTACACTGGGGGATGAAATGTTCTTTTTCTACCTTGACCTTGCCCCAGGTCACTACTATGAACACGACGTCAAATACATCCTAGTGGATAAGGATGGCAGCCATGAGGAATACGATGCCAAATGGTGGCCGCGAATCGATGGCGTTGTCCCCGAGGGATTAGTTCAGTTCCCTCCCGATGAAGACGACGTGGTTGACGGTAATGTCCAGCTAGCTCAGCCTACTGGCGTACATATGTCATTTAAATTCCCCTTCTTAAGGTTGCAATGGTGTGAGGGTTTTATCGTGGTGCAGGGGCTGATGACTAGTGAGGCACTCTATAGTGACGCTGTGGATACCTACTTAAATGGGATAAACTTTTTTAATGGGTACAAGAATGAGTGTTCTGTGGTCGAGGGCCTGGTCCAGAGCCAAGCTGCAGATGTACTCGATGAAATCGATGATATGTTGGAGGCCGGTCTGAACCCGATCACCATCTACATCATCGCCCACGGAGGCACTGATTCGGTAAAGCTTGGTGGCCAGTGGTTCACAGCAAACCAGTTCCACAACAAGATGGCGGCGCACCCTGATACTATTTTTAACTTCATCCTCGGGTCATGTCACAGCGGAAGCTTTATTAACAACCTAAACACCCTCGATAATGTATGCGTAGTGGTGACGGCTTGTGATCCAGACCAAGGGGCTACTCCAGACTGGGATACAGCAGGAGGCTTGACTGATTTCAATTCAGCCGATTCAGGCAGTGAATGGACAAGCTCCCTCCTGGAGGCAATGTCGGAAATAGTTGGTGATTCGACTAAATTTAATGCTATAAGGGAAATAGCCTGGTCATATGGTGTCCCGGAAACCTGTGTGCTGATCTGCCAAGGGCAATGGGGAGCATTAGGGGCCAATCCCGAATTCGGCCTGAATCAAGACCTGGACCTTTCCCACCGCTGGGGGGGACATGACCCTTGTGGCTATTGCTCCTATTATCTCACTATCGAGTGATGGTAGTGCAGACAAGACGAAAAAGTGGATAGTGCCATTCGAGGATGACGGGTTCGCTCCTGCCGCCACTCTTCGTGACTAGGAGGACCCCCTCGATGCAAATATGTCGTTAGACTGCCTTGCACATATCATAGATGGAGGCGTTCACGGCCGTGGTGATGAGCGCCTCCATTTCTAGCCCTTCGTTCCCTAAACATCAAGTGAAATCAAATAACCGTACAGACCGTTTACTCATTGCACTTTATAGCAGATTATTGTCCAAACGTAGCATGCTTCTTTGATACATTATCTGCCTAATCTATATGATATTTCACATAATTTGTCTTTCAACTTTGATGCGTTTTCTATGAACTACATATGGGGAAGTCTAGGGGAACTATAGCTTGACAGTAATGTGGCCAGATGGCAGAATGCCTTAATATGGAATCTAACACACTAAACCGTGATAATAAACGAAGATTACTGGCTTCTCAGAGGAGTGAAATCACTGAGCACCTTATCTACGAGAAGCTGTCACACTGCACAAAAGACCCCCATAACAGGGAGGTACTTGAACGTATCTCTGCCGATGAGTTAAGGCACTACAAGCTGTGGGAGACTCACACAACAACAGAGGTGAAACCAAGCAAGCTAAAAGTATGGATTTACTATGTTATTGCTCGAGTATTAGGACTCACCTTCGGTCTCAGGCTAATGGAAAAAGGTGAATCACGAGCCCAAGTAGATTATTGTAAGATGGTTGATTTTATACCCGCAGCTGAAGATATATCCAAAGAGGAATACGAACATGAAAAGCAGTTACTCGACCTAATAGACGAAGAACGACTCAAATACACAAGCGAAATAGTAAGGGGTCTCAATGTAGCACTGGTGGAACTTACTGGGACTATAGCCGGCTTCACTCTTGCTTTCAAGAACGCTGGTATTATCGCCATGGCTGCCATTATTGCCGGAGTAGCAATGACCCTCTCCGTGGCTAGTACAGAGTACCTGGCCACTAAGACAGGTGAGGGAGTCCGTAGCCCACTCAAAGCGGTAATCTATGGAGGAATCGCCAATCTACTCACCGTTCTCTTCTTGATATTTCCTTATTGGGTATTCACCGACATATACTATTCTCTAGGGTTTATGGCATTCAATGCAATTGTGGTGATTGCTGCATTCAGCTTCTATATCTCGGTGGCTAAAGAGATATCGTTTAAAATCAGATTTATAGAGATGACGCTTATAAGCCTTGGAATAGCAGGACTAACATTCGCCATTGGAATTCTTGTTAGGATGTACTTGCATATTGAGATCTAAATAGCCTATCCACTACATAAAAGATTGAATCGTTACTTGGTTACAGTTACTAGCGAAACAACACAACTACACAGAATTTACATGTGATAATATTGCAGTTTGTTACCTCAATCCTCCAAGGTCTTCGATATTAGATAGACCTTAGGGACATTGAACTTTATAGCGGAATGTTAGATAATTGATAAAGCGGTTCTTTTCTTTATTTTTCATTACCTCCTATTGTTACAGGAATAGAAACATGATGTTAACCGTAGGTTCTACTTGATGAACGGAGAGTGTCGGGATTTACAGGAAAACCGCCCATGTAGTGTGTAACACAAGCTCATTGAGATATTTGCCAGCAAAGGCTGGCTCAATAAGTAACTCGGGATAATGCATCAGCGCAAGAGATACCGGATTTCTTGTAATATGGAGAGCTCTATTGTCTATCAAATAAATGAAATCTGTGTCCTCAGCTCAGGTGTGCCGGGCTGACCTGTATTTACAATCAGAAAAGACTCTATTTATAACGATTCAGGAATTACTGACCTCACATCCACAAAATTAAACATGCAAGATTGGTCGAGTATCATAGCTAATTAATAATTTGGAGTTTATTTAATCTATCATGAACATTATAGTTTACGGCTCAATGGCATATGACAGGATTATGGACTATCCAGGGTATTTCTCTGATCATATCCTACCGGAGAAAATACACGTTCTAAATGTCTGCTTCACCGTTAACAGTATGATAGAGAAATTTGGTGGCACGGCTGGTAATATTGCCTATGCACTCTCTCTTTTAGGTGAAAAGCCGATAATCTTGGCTACCATTGGTCGAGATTATCATAGATATTTCGAATGGCTAACGAAAAATAAAATAGCTTACGAAGACATCGCAATTATCGAAGAGGAATTAACTGCTTGCGCCTATATCATAACTGATCGAGCCGACAACCAGATAACAGGGTTCAACCCCGGTGCGATGAAATACCATTCCTACTTCAACTTTGATAAGCTCAACCCCAAAGAAAGCATCGCTATCATTGCCCCGGGGAACCTTGGAGAGATGATGAAATACTCTACTATATGTAAGACCAGGAGCATCGACTATATTTTTGACCCCGGTCAATCACTACCAATGTGGGATAGCCAAGACCTTATCCAATGTATAGAAGGCTCTAAGATTATGATTTCCAACGACTATGAGCTGGAATTGATCATTAGCAAGACGGGACTAGATAGAAAGAAACTACTTCAGAGGACAAACACTATCATTACTACATTGGGGGAACTGGGTTCCCGTGTCTATACCCAAGATTGTGAAATAGACATTCCCGCTATCAAACCAAAGGAAGTTGTTGATCCGACTGGTGCTGGTGACGCCTACAGAGCGGGATTAATTAAGGGTTTGATCCAAAGCAGAAACATTGAACAGAGTGCACAAATGGGAAGCGTGTGTGCATCTTTCGCCATCGAATGCAATGGCACGCAGGAATATCATTTTAGCCAGATAGAATTTGAGGAGAGGCTTTAAACTGCACCCCCCGGAGTATTACCCGTGCATGTTGAGTTGAATCTCGGATAAGCTAGCGGAGCACACTACATGATATTGCGGTTTGTTACTCTAGCCCGTAGTTGGTATCACCTCCATGTTCAATGTTATAACTACATTCCATGGGCATTATAAATACAATGCCCACCAGGTTTGAAGCATTGGAATCAGGGAATATCCTTTATTTTTACAGATAAACCCATTCCCAGCACATTCATCTCTATTATTAAGGTATTGACACCTCCTATAGTCCCAGCTCTGTATTGTGTTAACATAGGGCATCGATTAGCGACGGTCAGCATGGAGAAAAAGTACAGTTCTAAGAAGCCCAAGGTCTTTTACGGCTACTGGATAGTGGCAGTTGCTTTTTTATGCCTTTTCATTATGTCAGGATCTACGTTTTATGCCTTTAGTCTATTCGTTAAGCCCCTTCAAGCAGACTTCGGCTGGAGCCGAGGTGAGATAATGACTGCCTTTACTATCTTCTGCCTGGTCCAGGGTGTAACTGCACCTTTTATTGGCAGAGTGGTTGACCAATATGGAGCAAGAAAGGTTATCCCCACAGGTGCTCTTATAACCGGTCTTGGCTTTGTCTTTCTAGCTCTGATGTACAACCTTTGGTATTTTTACGCTGGCTGGACTGTGGTCGGTATCGGGATGGCAGCGATGGGTCCCGTTCCGACAACTGCTGTAGTTTCAAATTGGTTTCAAAAAAAGAGGGGTCTGGCTATTGGCATAATGTCAGCAGCGGTCGGTGCAGGTGGGTTTGCTCTATCTCCGCTCTTTGGCGGTTATCTTATCCCTAATTTTGGCTGGGGAACATCCTATTTAGTCCTAGCTCTACTTACCTGGGTGCTCATTATCCCTTTAGCACTAATAGTGATGAAGACAAAGCCATCGGACATAGGGCTTTACCCTGACGGTATAGAAAATCCTGAGTCAGTGGCGGTAACTGAAGCCTTGCCCTCAGTCTCCAGCGGATTAACTCTAAGAATGGCATTAGCTACTTCGACCTTCTGGTTGATTGCTATCTCTTTCTTGTCAAATGGTTTTAGTCAACTCGGTATTACCCTGAGTCAAGTTCCCCATCTAGAGGATATTGGTTTCCCTGTAGCCACAGCGGCTGCTGCCCTTGGCATTGTAGGTCTCGGAAGCACTATAGGCAAATTCGGTTTTGGCTGGCTTTGTGACTTGATACCAGCAAAATATGCCTTCGCTATCGGCCTCGGTCTTCAGCTAGTAGGCATAATATTACTTATCAATGTTGAGCCGACATGTCCTCCGGCAACAATATGGCTATATGCTATCATATTGGGGTTGGGTATAGGCAGTTGGTTGCCATCCATGTCAATGCTCATAAGTACTAACTTTGGACTAGCCGCTTATGGTGCTATCTTTGGCATAATAACCCTTGTTCAGAGTATTGGTGGTGCTACTGGCCCTCTTATGGCGGGGCATATGTATGATGCTATGAATACCTATCACTGGGCATTCATTGTCTTCCTTGCTTTATGCGCAGTATCTATATTTACCATATTGGCAGTACGTCGCCCTAAATCACTTGAAATTCCAAAGGTGAATTTTAAATAGGAGATACACAAAGGCCTTTTTTTATTTAGCATTGTAGGCTAATAAAAGGGCTAATACAACTAGAACCCTTTTAATTGTTGTGCATTACACTATAAGCTGCTGTTGAGACAAACACGATTGACGAACGTTTACTCGTATGATACAGTGAACCAGATATAATTCTTGTCCTGCATAATGAGAATCCGCCGTTTGGGGGATTCCTGATTTATGATGGGCGGATAATGTAATCGAGGTGATGCTGATATGTGAGCTGTTTTCTGCACTTTCGAGGGAAATTACTAATAATATTGAAGTTTAACACGGAGGTTACAAATAGTGAAAACGAAACTACCCTTTATTTTGCTAGCAGTTATTGTAATGACGTTACCAATATTCAATGCCTGTACTACTCCCCCAGCGTCGACCGAAGTTATCGAACTTACCTATAGTAACTTCTTCCCACCGACGCATTTACATTCCGTATTGGCTGAGGAGTGGATAAAGGAAATCGAATTGCGCACCGATGGGGCGATAAAAATTACTTATTACCCCGGAGGTTCTCTCGTTACTGCACCCCAGACCTATGATGGGGTTGTTCAGGGAATTGCCGATATCGGCATGTCATTATTTGCCTATACTCCAGGTCGTTTTCCGGCTTGTGAAATAGTTGACCTGCCCCATGCCTATCCCAATGGCTGGGTAGCAACTAAGGTAGCCAACGACTTTTATAATAATTTCAAACCAGTCGAACTTGATGATACTCATCCCCTTTATTTCCATGCCCATGGTCCCGGTGTTGTTTTTACCACCGATAAACCAGTACGAGAAATGGAGGACCTTAATGGGCTGGTGATAAGATCAACCGGGGTTGGTGCTACGATAATGAATGCCCTTGGTGCCGAAGGCTATGGTGCTTCGCAGGGGGAAGCTTATGAAATGATGCAAAAAGATGTGGTGCAGGGTAGTTTTACTCCACGTGAGGTACTCAAAGGCTGGAATCAGGCAGAAGTGGTGAAATATGTTACTGGCTGCTACGATGTAGGTAATACCACGATGATGTTTGTCATTATGAACGAGGACAAATGGAACGCTTTACCGGCAAACATCCAAGAGGTTTTCACTGAGGTCAGCCAGGAGTGGATAGAAAAGCACGGCAAGGTCTGGGATTACTACGATAAGGTTGGTATTGATTATTTCCTCAGCCTGGGCGAGGGTAGAGAAGTGATTGAGCTTTCAGCAGTGGAAATGAGTAGATGGGTAGAGACGGCTGTAGAGCCACTAATCAATCAATACATAGAGGAAAAAACAACCGCCGGCCTTCAAGCAGATGAATTCCAGGCATACCTGACTGAGAGGGTGGCTTACTGGTCGGATATAGCTCCAACTGCTGAGCAAAGCCAGGCATACGTGGAGAGTGAATTAATAGATATCGTTCCAGAATAATATATGGAAGTCAGCTTGTTATTCGTGGGGTGCCTGTGGGTAAGCTATTTATGTTTCACGGCACCCCAAGTTACTATACTGGTTTATCGTTCCAACTGAATAATACCGTAGTCATGCTTAGAATTTGGCAGGCTCATGAGTCAGATTACTTCAGACATAGACGTTTCAGAGGAGCAAGTAAGCTATCCCTCAGTAATAATTGTTCGTTTGGGGAAGTTAGCCACCTCTATTAGTAGATGGGTTAGCTGGATAGCGGGAGCTGGCGTGGTGGCTATGCTGGCTCTCACTATTGCCGATATAATTGGAATCAAGCTCTTTAAATCACCGGTTCCTGGAGCTATTGAAATCGTCGGTTTTTTAGGTATAGTCGTAACCGCTTTTGCTATTGCTTACACTTATATTCTACGCGGGCATATTCGGGTTGAGTTCTTCGTAACACAGTTGCCTCTCCGCTGGCGGGCAGGCATCAATGCTCTTGTCTCACTTGTTGGAATCGTTTTATTTGTTTTACTGGCCTGGCAAAGCTACTTATACGGGCATATTCTCCAGACCACTGGTGAGGTCTCAATGACCCAGAGAATACCCTTTTATCCTTTTGTCTATGCCATAGCCTTCAGCTGTATCCCCATCTGTTTAGTGCTGTTGCTCGAGTTTATCCAATCGGCACTGAGAGTAGTGCAAAAGTGAGCCCGGTTGCTGTCGGTATCATCGGTATAATCATTCTGCTTTTTACTTTCCTGCTCAGTATGCCCGTTGGATTTGCCATGACCTTTGTCGGGCTCATCGGTTTCTGCTATCTGGTTTCGCCTGAAGCGGGTCTTAGCCTCCTGGCACGGGATGTTTTCACCATATTTTCCTCTTATTCCCTCACCGTTATTCCCATGTTTATACTAATGGGTTCTCTTGCCTTTGCTTCAGGGATGAGTCGGCGGGTCTATGATACCAGTTACAATATTTTCGGTCAGTTGCGGGGTGGTCTGGTTATGTCTACCATTGCCGGCTGTGCCGGATTTGCGGCTATCTGTGGTTCGACCAGCGCCACCGCCGCTGCCATGGGGAGGGTGGCTCTTCCAGAGATGAAGCGCTATCACTACGACGATTCACTGGCTACTGGTAGTGTGGCAGCTGCCGGGAGTCTAGGAATACTGATTCCACCCAGTACAATTTTTATTGTTTACGGGATATTAACCCAGCAGTCTATCGGTAAACTCTTCTTATCCGGGGTTCTGCCCGGCTTGCTCCTTGCCAGCCTTTTCATACTGGTGGTCGTCTTTCTCTGCTGGCGCCGCCCCAGTCTGGCTCCACGTGGAGAGGAAACAAGCTGGAAGAACAAGATGAAGGGACTTGCTGGTATACTTGAGATGGTAGTCTTATTCACCCTGGTGATGGGTGGACTGTTTCTCGGTTGGTTCAGTCCGATGCAGGCTGGAGCGGTGGGTGCTGCTGGTGCTCTGCTCATCGGCGTGGTGCGGCGACAGCTTAACTGGTCGGGATTTACCTTCGCCGTTACCGATACCGTCAAGGTAACCTGCCAGGTAATAATCATTGTTACCGGGGCAGTGATTTTTGGTCATTTTATTGCAGTAACCGAGATTCCACTGATACTGGCTGATTGGGTATCCGGACTTCCTTTGCCGTCTATGGCTATCATGGGCTTGATAGTCCTTATGTACCTTATAGGTGGCTTTTTCATGGATGCCCTGGCGATGATTACCCTAACCATTCCCATTATTTATCCCGTGGTTCTCACTTTAGGGTTTGACCCAATATGGTTTGGAGTTATAGTAGTATTGGTGACTGAGATGGGGGTAATCACGCCCCCGGTGGGGATAAATGTCTATGTCATCAAAGGAATTGCCGAAGATGTGCCTCTGGAAACTATTTTTAAAGGAATATTTCCCTTTCTTGGCGCTCTGATTGTTGCCGTAGTGATACTGATATTCTTTCCCCAGATTGCGACTTTTTTACCCGATATCGCTGGACCTTAACCGGATAAAACTGGTGTCTTTGAAGGATTGATTGAAAACAATGACCATATCTGAGATGTTAACCAGGAATGCTATTTTATACCCAAATGATACGGTACTTATTGAATTAAGACCTAGTAAGCAGCTAAGGAAAGAAATCATCTGGCGGGAATTTAATGAAAGGGCCAATCGGGTAGCCAACGCCCTCATGGATAGGGGCATTGGCAAAGGTGACAAGGTTATTCATTTGATGATGAATTCCATTAACTGGCTTGAAGCCTATTTCGGCATCATCAGAACCGGCGCCTGGGCAGTCCCGCTCAGCTTCAGGTTTACCAGTCAGGATATTAAGTACTGTGCTGACATAGCTGAAGCTAAATCAATGATTCTGGGTGAGGAGTTTACCGAAAAGGTGGAGGTGATTCGTTCCCAGTTAACGACGATAAAGAACTATATCTTTGTTGGCAAGAACCTGCCTGAAGATATGGAGGATTTTGAAGATGCAATTGATAACACATCTTCCAGACCGGCGGAGATAGAAATCAGTGCTCATGACGAATGTGGACTCTATTTTACCTCAGGTACCACGGGAGAACCAAAGCCGATACTTCTTACTCACCAGAATATGGAGAGCGCAGCTATTGTCGAACAGAGCCATCACTATCAAACTCACGAGGATAACTTCGTGCTGCTGCCGCCACTCTACCATACCGGAGCTAAGATGCACTGGTTTGGCAGCCTGATTGTTGGGGGTAGAGCCACGATACTAACTGAAATAAGTCCTCAGAATATCTTTAAAGCCGTGCATAATGAGAGAGGGACAATAGTTTGGCTGCTCGTACCCTGGGCACAGGATATCCTCGGGGCGATGGACAGGGGAGAGTTGAAAAAAGAGGAATACGACCTGAGCTGCTGGCGACTGATGCACATCGGAGCCCAACCGGTGCCTCCCAGTCTGATCAAACGCTGGAAAGGATATTTCCCAGAGATGCAGTATGACACTAACTATGGGCTGAGTGAATCTACCGGTCCCGGGTGCGTTCACTTAGGCATAGAGAACGAGAATAAGGTTGGGGCTATCGGTAAAGCTGGTTTTGGCTGGGAGACACGCATCGTAAATGACAGTGGTGAGGATGTGGCTCAAGGAGAGGTAGGTGAGCTTGTCGTCAGGGGAAATGGGATGATGAAGGAATACTACAAGAACCCGCAGAAAACAGCAGAAACCATCAAAAATGGCTGGCTATATACTGGTGATATGGCACGGATGGACAGCGAGGGCTTTATCTACCTTGTTGATAGAAAGAAGGATGTGGTTATTACCGGAGGCGAGAATATCTACCCCGTTGAAGTTGAAGATGTTCTCCAGAGTCATCCCAAGATTTATGATGTGGCAGTCATCGGAATCCCAGATGAAAGACTGGGCGAAATAGCCGTGGCGGTTATTGACCAGCATCCGGGTGAAACCCTTACCAAAGAAGAGATAAACCTGTTCTGCGAGCAAAGCTTACCCTGCCACAAGAGACCACGCCGTATCATTTTTGATAAGGTGCCTCGAAATCCAACCGGTAAGATAGAAAAGCCAAAGCTGAGGCAGAAGTATAGTGGCGCTAGCTAGCTATTTCGTTACTTACACACGTGCTAATTATTAATCTGAGACTATTTTAAAGAACTAGGTTGCCATGAGCTAATAGTATGCTTTCGACCATTGCCATGAGTAGCATAAGGTAGGATATGCCGGTTCCTTTTATCCACCGCTTCCGGTATACTACCGCTTTTTAAAAGATAGCCAGTGACAGAGTAAAATAGCACCATGAAATTAAGCTTGGTCTTCATTTTTATAGCACTGGTATTGGTGGTTGGATGCGGCCACTTGGAGGTCATACAAATAAAAGCCCAGTCGGTTGGCTCACTGAAAATCGCTTAACAGATTGAACATAAAATCACAGAATAATCCCCTTGTGAAAAGCGTGTTAGCCAAAGTTGCTACTCAACAAGGTGTTGTTCCAGGCTTCAATGGGCACTGCAGGAACAAATTTACTTTTTCCGCTCGTAAAAGTACCCAACATAAGCTTGCCTTGCTGCAATCTTTTACCCTTACGGTTCACCTTTCGATAATCCATACTTGTTAACCAAGAAAACGCCTAGAATGGTAACAACGCCACCGACCATAGAAATTAATGCAGGTATTTCATTCAACCATATCCAGGCAATAATAACAGCCAATACTGGTTGAAGATACAGGAAGCTTGCTACTATTGTTGCTGGTGCCCTTGATAAGGCATAACTCCAGGTAACATAGGCAACTGCAGATGGAAATATTCCTAAATATATTGTAGCAATAGTAGCCTCAATCGGAGCATTCGCAACCTCCTCAATTAAACCAGGCGTAAAAACTAACAACAATAATGTTCCAGCCCATATCATGTATGTAACTAATTGCAGTGCGGTGTATTTCATTAAGTAGGGTTTTTGTAATACAAAGTATATTGCGGCTACTATAGCTGCCATAAGTAGATAAATTACACCAAAATCAAATTCTACTCCTTCTCTTTCTCCTAAAGAGATAAGGGAAACCCCTAAAAAGCTAATAAATATGCTAAGCCAGCCCCACAGTTTAAGCTTCTCTCCTAAAAATATCGTAGCTAATATAGCCGTAAATATCGGGACTGAACTAATAATCATTCCGGCTGACCCAGCAGTAACTGTAACCTGACCGTAGTTCTGCGCCGTGTGAAATGCAAATACTCCTAAGAATCCCAATAAAAAGACCACTGGGATATCTTTCAATGCTGGCAATTTAGTATGGGTTACGAGCGCAGATACCGCCAGTATAATAGAAGCAATAAAAAAGCGAAATAAAGCAATATGACCTGGGGTAAACGCTTGAAGACTAGCTCTAACAGCGGCAAATGAGGAAGCCCATAATAAAATTGTAATTCCTATAGCAATAATAATTCGACTATCTATCTTCATTTAATTATTGCTCATATTTATACACTGTTTTGCTTACTTGAATCAAACTCCACAAGCAATCATTCCTTTTCTAAGGTAATCCTTTTACTTTGACGATTTAGCCCTGGGAGCTGGCGATATCGTATACCCAAAAAACAACCTGAACCTATCGGAAGGCTCGGAAGACATGCAGAGTATCAGAGCCTTAGAGGATAGGAGAGTGGAAGTTCATTACAGAGGTCCCTAAGCAGTAGGTTAAAGGGTAAGGTAAGCTGTTAGAAGACCTACGTGCTGGTGGTCTCTACTAATTACACGAATTGACGTTGTGTATAATTTGATAATCTCGCAAGACTCTATATTGCCGAGAACGAATCATTGTAATAGAATGTAATACGTAGACATATTTATAAAACAGATTAAATAGAAGGAGATCAGTAAACATGGTTAAAGCAAAATTGCACTTCGGTGTGGTGGTTTTAATTATGGTAGCGCTGATGTTTGGGGCGTGTTCTGATACTGTCGGTGGTCCATGCGAATATATGGATATTCCAGGCATCGCCAGAGTTGTATCGGCAAATGAAGCTAACCCGGCTGACTTCAATTGTAAGAATGCAGTTGAGGTTATCTTCGATTTTATTCCAGACGATCCGGCTGCTATCGATGACTACCTCTTCCCTACCTCGAAGGATACAGGTAAACGCCTGACAGTTGGTAGCGGGATGAATCCACCCAAAACATGGGTTTTGGAGCAGGGTTTAACGGAAGGTAGCGAACACAGTTGCATTAGAAGGGAAATCACCAAGGGAACATGTACGCCGGTCATATTCCACTTCCCAGATATCGACATGAATAAATGGGAAGAAACTTGCTTTGAAGAATGATTAGATAGCGAATCCAGGAGCAGCAGTGCTACCGCTTATCTCACATTGGTTATATGAAAATACGGAAAGACAAAGAGAATGGCCAAAACCGGGTAGAAACCTCAGCTTAGAATTAACATCAGGAGGACTCCTCCACAATCTTCCGGGTTTTAAGAGTGTTTAAGCTTATTCCTTAACTGCTAATTACCTAGTGTTAATTGGTGCATACTCTATGACTAACTTTAAGAGAACTTTACCAAGCATAAGAAACACTGAGGGTATTGTTCTAGATACATTTTCTATTGTTGTGGGGAGAATTGATGACTTCGATTTAGTTTAAACAAGTCACTACATACCTTGTAGCATCTCTTTGAGTTCCACAACCTGTTCCGTATACTGGTCAATCGGAACCTCTTCACCAGCTACGTTTAATGCACGCTTCCATTTCGGGGAAATTATCACAGTGCCAACAACATTCTTCGAGCCGGAACAAACGATGCCACTGTTAACGTTTCGGCAACTTATAGAGGTGCGTACAATTGGGAGTAGCATTATTTCCCCTACAGTGATAGGTTGTCCGGCACTCACTTCTTCTATTTCCAACGTGATACCACCATCAACTTTAATAGTCGTAAGCCCGTCAGTGATAGAACAAAAGAAACAATAGGCCAGACCAACTGTATGGGGAATAATCTTACCCATCCTTGCAGACTAGCCTCAAAGGCGAATTGGTAAAAAACAGGCTCCAGCCTGAACCTCACTGTGCCAGATGGGCTGGGAGGAATGAGGGCGGGCCAGAGTACAGAGCACAGCATACCAGTATCGAAAGGGTCATCTAACCCCACCCTGAGAGCGACATCTAGTTGTTTTATCCTGAGGCAGCCAAAGATTTGCCTAACTAACTTGAGAATCTTTCCTGGCAAGCCCTTGATTCTTAGTAATGTAAGGAAAGACTTTATACCCCGTTTTCTACTCTCTTCAGGCTTCTTCCTTTTCCGAGCACGTATATCCTTCCCTACCAGCCCAAAGAGCCAACCTATTCTTATCTTCGCTTTAACATGCTCGTGAGTCGCTAGGTTAAATGTCATATCGGCAGGGATGGAGAGCATAAGGATAATAAACAGGATTACGCCTGCTATAATATAAAGGGCCAGCACGCTCTTTTACCCTTCTGTCTTCTCTGCCTTCTTAGCTTCTGCTCGCTTATCCATAACCTTGCCGACGATGTCGGCGACCTTCTCGACAAAGGTAGCTGCCCCTCCCTTAACCGGCTCCATCCTCACACCCTCTTTGTTAACCACAATTACAGCAACAGGCTTAACACCACCTCCGCCTCCAGTGCCACCCCCGACATTCCCGGCTGTTTCCTTAGGACCTTTGCCGCTACCGCCTCCACCACCAAAGCCAAAGCCAATGCTGACAAGAGGAATGATGGTATTACCTTCCACAGTTATTGGCTCACCCACCACAGTCTTAGTCGTGAGCATCCGCTCGATTTCGCCGAGACATATCTTGATTAGATTCTCTACCTCTTCCATTTCCTTTTCACCTCCTTGAAGTATAACCCATTATAGTCTTCAGATTTATTGAAAGCAATACGCTTCTACGAAATAGTAACATAGTTTCAAGATAGCTTACCCAATGGCATTGTATATAGTGGCTTATATTGCGTATCCAAAATCACACCTTCCTTATTTTGTGCTTCAGCCAAAATCGTGGTTTTTCTTTTCCATATGTATTAACCACTCATCAATTGCTTCCTTCCTGAAGCGTAGATGCCTGCCAATTCGGCTCACCGGTATCTTATTTCTCTTTACCAAGCGGTAAACACTCGCCCGGCAGATACGTAGATACTCAGCAACCTCACTGACAGTCATTAACTCTAGGTTTTTGGGGGTATTATAGGTCAAAGATACCTCTTTCCTGTCGCATAAACTGAAGAGCCAGTGTTAGTGACAGGTGACAATAATGTAGCATATATAATGTCTAATGTCAATATATGTTAATTGCTCTATTTTAGTCTACTTCTTTTTTACCTGAGCGCAGTGTTTGGCCATCCTAAAGGTTATCAGGAGTAATATTACATAATAAAGTACAATTAAAGGATTCCTTTATTAAGTTGGCCATATCAAGTCTTACAATAAGTCTTCCTTTTCGCTCCTATGAGCTAGTTCAGATAGCTGGGTGACACTATGTTACTTAGAATGGGGTACACCTTAGCCTAGCAATAACGAGAGGGGGAAGTAGGGTGATGTCATTGCGAGTCCTTCTGTGGAAGGACGTGGCAATCTCGGTGGTGGGGCATTACTCCTTTCGTGAAATCCTAAATACTATCCTTCATCCTTCGAAGAAGGAGTAAAGAAGGACTAAGCTCTAAACAAATCTAAATGACTAAAATCCAAATGAGATAAATGATTTTGAATTTCCAATTTTGTTATTGGAATTTGTTTACCCCGTAAGATAATTTCGTATCTAATAGGGTTTAGGATTTAGTGTTTAGGACTTAGTATTTTATTAGAGCGGGGCGAAGCCCCCTCTCTAATAATACCCCCTCCTCCGGTTTTGCTTCGGGGCTCTGCCCCTCGCAATGACGATAGGGTGGGTGATTCGCAATAATGAGACCATCCTATTGACAATCGTGCCTTTAACAGGTATTCTGCTAATTGGTGTTCCATTTGCTGATACTTGAGCGCATTGTTTTTGGCTACACTATAACTGAAAGGGGACACCTCAACTACGATTTAAAAGGACTACTGCCTCTTTGTCCATTATCTTGGACAATAATTGCACGAATCTTTTGGAGGATTATCTGATGTCAAAAAAGCTAATGGTAATTCCGGAGCAGTGTTCTGGTTGCAGGATATGTGAACTTGTGTGTGCAATCAAACATTTCGGAGTGAATAATCCGAAGAAGTCGGCGATAAAAGTATTAACCATATACCCTCATCCGGTGGTGAGAATGCCGATTGTGTGCAGTCAATGTAAGGTGCTCACATGTGCGCAAGTATGTCCCGTTGACGCCTTACAACGGAGCGACGGCGTCTTGCAACTGGACAAGGAGAACTGCATTTCGTGTTATAAATGTGTGGATGCTTGCCCTTTCGGAGCGATATACGTACATGAAGATTATGACCTGCCTATCATATGTGATATGTGTGGAGGAGACCCGGAGTGCGTTAAAAAATGTCCTACGGGAGCACTCAGGCTTATACCGGAGTCTACCCTAGGTGAATTCAAACGTCTTAACAATGTTTTAAGTTATACTCAGATGAAAGAAATTGAGTTCTATGAGAAGGGTGAAAGGAAGGTCATCCACTACGCGGAAGTGGGGAAGGAAGAGCTATGAGTATAAAGAGCGGATATTTTAACAAACACCTGCATGTGGACCTTACCAAGGGCACTGCCGAGCACCAGGACATATCGGATGCCTTCCTCGAAAAGTATATAGGGGGGCGCGGCTTTGGTGCCAAACTGGTCTGGGACAATCTGAAGAAGCATGATTTCAGGGTAGACCCCCTCGGTCCGGAGAATCTCCTGGTTATCGCCCCGGGACCTCTAACCGGGGTTTACCTACCCTCGTCGGGAAAGACCTCCTTTGCTGCCATTTCACCAGCAACTGGACTCTATGGTGATTCCTCTATGGGCGGTGGCTTCGGTGTCGAACTGCGGCAGACGGGAGTAGATGTTCTGTCTATTACCGGCAGGGCGCCAGAATTATCAGTACTATTCATCGACAACGGTGAAACTACTGTACTTCCCACGCCTGAACTGAAGGAGAAAAGCTGTCTGGAAGCTGAAGGAATTATCAAAGAACGACTGGGCACCTATGCTATCCATGTTGCTACCATTGGTGTGGCTGGAGAGAACATGGTGAACTTTGCCTGTGTCAACGCTGACTGGAGCCGCAATGCGGGGAGAACGGGAATTGGCACAATCATGGGAGCGAAGAACCTCAAGGCGATTGTGGTACGGGGACACAAAGACCTCCCAGCCCATGATGTTAGCGGGCTAATGGAGGAAGCTGACAAAGCTTACAAATACTTAAAGGAACATAAATATTTCAGTATGTGGCAACAGGAAGGCTTGATGAATATCATAGAGTACGCCAACGAGAAGGGGATACTGCCGGTATGCAATTTCAAGGATACCGTTTTTGCCAAGCATAACCAGATTAACGGGGCGACAATGCTGGCTCACTATAAGATAGGTGATAGTGCATGTTTTTCATGTTCCATGTGTTGCGGTAATATTTGTCTAGTGAAGAATGGTAAATATACAGGGACGATAATTGAGGGTCCAGAATATGAATCATGCGCCATGCTAGGACCCAACTTAGGAATTGACAATTTCGCAGCTATACTTTCCGCAATCCGACTTTGTGATGAACTGGGGGTAGATACAATTTCTACAGGTAACATTGTGGGAGCCGTGATAGAAGGGTACGAGAGGGGAATATTATCGCTCTCCGACCTCGATGGCAGTGAGATCACCTGGGGAGATGAAGATGCGATATTAGAACTGATACAAAAAATAGCTGACCGGCAGGGCATCGGTAACATTCTTGCCGATGGGTCTCGCCGTATTATCGAGAAGTGGCCTGAAATGGATAAAATCATCCTTCAAGTCAAGGGTCTTGAGCAGTCGGCTTACGATAGCCGCGCTGGCATTACCATGGGACTGGGATATGCTACCTCAGACATAGGGGCACATCACACACGGGCATGGACAGTTGCCAAGGAAATAGAAGAGGGTCAGAACTGGTCTGATGATGAGAAGGTTGGCATCGTAATTTATCACCAGAAAGTGCGCCCATTATTTGACATGCTCGGTGTTTGCCGCTTGCCTTGGATAGAACTGGGGTTGAACGAACGGCACTATGAGAATTTCTACAAATGCGTGACGGGAAAGGAAGCATCCCTCGAGCAGCTTCTGGAGCTCTCTAATGACATCTATAACCTAACACGCTTGATAAATACCCGCCTTGGCACGACTCGCAAAGACGATAGCCTTCCCTACAAGGTTTGGGCTAATCCTCCTCTCACGGGTCCGAATGTGGGCAAGGTGATTGACCAGGAAGACTTCCAGAAGCTTCTTTCTTTGTATTATCAAAAGCGTGGCTGGGACGAAGACGGCATTCCCCCCACTGGACTAGAAAGCAAGTTTGAAGATTAACCTTTACAATGCTGGTAGAGAAGGAGAACAAGTTTTTACACTTCCATGCTGTACATTTGATTTATGCTTTGGTGCCCTTACAATTTCCAGTATCATCATTAGCTGGATAGCTTCTATTGGCTTTGTTCTTGGTTAGCTCATCTCAGAGCTTGGGCTTATACTGTGGATGCTCATGCGCAGAATGATAACGGCACCTCATCCAGAAAGCCTTTCCCTATTGCTTCATCTTAGTCTAGATATTTAGCTCTGATAGTGGTCAACTACCACTAGTTCATAACCCATCTTCATCCTGATAAATTGTTCCCTCACTATCCCACTTATAGTAGAATTCAGTCTTAGCCGAAAGTAGATAGTCTGCAAAGTCAAACTCTCCAGGCTTACCTGACAGGTCATTCGTCCAACAATCTCAGTAGTGCGCCACCGTAGTTAGGTTATTGTCAGCCATCCCCGCAGTCATTGCCAGATTCACATTGTGTAGCTCAGTTTGCATTGCCTCAGTCTTACCCGCACCAATGAATTTGCCAATACTGGGCACCGCGACTGCTGATAGAACACCAAGGATGGCTACCACTACCAGCAGCTCAATCAGCGTGAAGCCTTTTTGACCGCAACGAAAGCTCTTTAAAAAGCTTCTCACTTCTATTATCACCTCCACTTCTTACTGTCTAGCTAACCTTTAGCTATGTGAGTCTATACTATGTGATAGCTTGTTACTATATCAATGGTCTATTAGTACTGGCGAAAATGGTACTTTATTGCTGACCTCTCGGTTGCCTTGTGTCCCTAAAAAATAGTTTCAGGATGGCAAGTTAAAGAAAGAAAAGATAGTAGTAATCATCTTGACCCTTACAATTTAGCCAATTACTCTTTTGTTAGTTGGAGTGTGTATGGTGTGGTGGGTTAATAACAGGGAGCTAATCAAGATGCGAGCGGCAATCTTCACCCTCCCCCAAGCACTTTTTCATACAAATAATGTAGAACCATTGGTATGCTTCCCTTGACATAGCTTCGTCCTTTATCTACACTTAGAAAAACGGCTTTTGGAGATTACTTCAGTGAAGTGTCCTACCTGCAACAATTTAATGATAGTTGTTGAGCATAACGAGATTGAACTTGATTACTGTACTAACTGCCAGGGGGTATGGTTCGATTCTGAAGAGCTTGAGCTACTGCTGGAGTCCATAAGCCTAGAGAGCCTAAACCTGTTCCTCAATAATATCATCAACTTTCCGGAAGCCAAGTCATCAGAGAAGAAGCGAAGGTGCCCCATCTGCGGTCAAAAAATGAGGAAAACAACCATAGGTCAACAACCTGATATACTAATCGATGTTTGCCAACAGGGACATGGTATGTGGTTTGACAGTGGGGAGGTTGGTCAGTTGATAACACAGTTGCTTGATAAACCATCTGAGAGGGCAGATACCCAAGGACGCGTTATTACCTTCTTGGGAGAAGTATTCAGAGCCCGTGACTAAGCCAGTCCAGGAAGAGACAGTCGGAATAGGGCATTTATCTATTTACCAGTAGTCCGGGGGACCCTAGTTATGGGAATCCCCGACAGCTATAAAAAGGAAATTGTTTTGGAGGTGTTTCATGATTGCGGTCTATATCATCATTGGCATCGTAGTGATTCTTCTTTTCTTCTTCTTCGGAACCTACAACAGCCTGGTAAGGCTGCGCAACCGGGTAAAGAACGCCTGGGCACAGATCGATGTTCAGCTCAAGAGGAGGCATGACCTTATCCCCAACCTTGTAGAGACAGCCAAGGGTTACATGAGGCATGAGCGAGAGACATTAGAAGCAGTTACCAATGCCCGAAACCTGGCACAGAAGGCAATCGGCACCGGTGTTGGTGCCCAGTCCCAAGCTGAGGCTGGACTCAGTGGTGCCTTGTCCAGACTGTTGGCCGTGGTTGAGAATTACCCTGACCTGAAAGCCAGCCAGAACTTCCTCGCTCTCCAGGAAGAGTTGACTTCAACTGAGAACAAGATAAGCTTTTCACGCCAGTTCTATAACGATTCAGTACTGAATTATAACAATAAGACTCACATGTTTCCTTCTAACATAATAGCCGGCATGACTGGTTTCAAGGCAAGCGAATTCTTCGAGGTTACTGTAGCCGAGGAGAGAATTGCGCCCAAGGTTAGTTTCACTTAACCCGGAGATGCTCAACTATGTGGGAACAGATTAGGTCTAACCAGATAAGGTCGGTAATACTGGTAGCAGCGATGGCAGTGTTGCTGCTTTTAATTGGCTATTTCCTGGGAGTAGCCTTCATGGATAACGGTATTGGCGGCCTGGTCATAGCCTTCGTGATATGGGCAGTGATGAATTTGATTGCCTTTTTCCAGGGTGACAGTATATTACTAGCATTATCCAGAGCCAGGAAAATAAAGCGCGATGACCATCCCCGCCTCTATAACATAGTCGAGGAAATGAAGATTGCCTCGGGCCTGGAGAAAATGCCCGATATCTACATTATCGACGACCCAGCGCTGAATGCATTCGCCACCGGACGGGGTCCCAAGCGGGCTGCTGTTGCTGTAACCTCAGGTCTTCTGCAAAAGCTCAACCGTGATGAACTGCAGGGGGTCATCGCCCACGAAGTATCTCATATCAAGAACCGGGATGTGCTACTGATGGCATTGTGCGGTGTTCTTCTTGGGACTATTGTTATTCTAGCCTGGTACGCAACGCACTTGCTCTTCTTCGGCTCCATGTTTGGTGGCAGGAGAAGCTCCTCATCGGGAGGCGGCCAAGCGCAGTTGATAATCCTTGCCGTAGGAATCGTCTTGATGATACTGGCGCCAATTATTGCTCAATTGATATACTTTGCCATTTCCAGGAAGAGGGAATACCTGGCCGATGCCTCCTCTGCTCTGTATACCAGATACCCGGATGGACTGGCCTCGGCACTGGAAAAGATTGCCGGTTCAACCACACAACTAAAATCGGCTAACAAGGCTTCAGCCCCAATGTACATCATTAATCCCTTCCGTAAGAAAGGAAGAGCGGCTACCGATCTCACCAGCACCCACCCCCCTATTTCAGAGCGTGTACGTATACTACGCTCCATGGCCGGCGGCGCCTCCTTTGCCGACTACAACAATGCTTTCCGCGGTGTTCACAAGGGTGGCAAGGGGATTATTTCAGCCTCTGCCATCGCCAGTGCTGGTGCCGTCGGGCTACGGGCAGCAGAGCAAGAAGATGCGATGAGAGAAACCGAACCAGGTAAAGTAGAACGCTCTCGCCAAGTCTCAGACCTGATGTGGCAGCTTAACAACTATAGAACTATCACCTGCGATTGTGGCACGAAGTTAAAGGTGCCCCCCAAACTCAAAAAGTCTAGTGTTAAATGTCCACACTGCGGCAGAATCAATAATATCTAAGACGGAGTGGGGTAATAGTAATCAGCCCGATGAAGACTTAGACCGTTCAGTGTTTGAACTCTTATCTACGCGATTTCTAAAAACAAAACCCATCGGTAATACAATATATCACAGGATTATCCGTGCTACTGCAAATAGCAATAAACTCCAATACTTCTCATAACACCTACACTAGTAGTAGCCAAACTATTCCCCCAGTACTATTTACTAGTTAAATTAAGTACTTTTGGATGATTCACTATATAGCCTATATTGTCTACAATATTTATAAACGGACTTTTCTTCTCGAATTTACGGAAATGTCGCCATCGCATCGATAAGCAAGCCGATTATGAAACTAGTGGGATTTTTTATATGTCAGACATAACTGAGATAGTTCAGACTGCAACTAAACCGCTGACTGTCCATAAAGTCAAAGAACGAACCAAATCGGCACGGTGGAACGTAAACACCGTAATAATCGCCTTCACAGTTTTAGCGGTGGTTATTTTCATGCAATTCCAAGGTATTGCAATTGAGATTGTGGGATCGGTTGCTATTTTTGGATTATCAATGATTTGGCTGACTAGCTGGATACAGGCTAAGAAAACATATAAAGTTTTTTACGAACAAGAGTTACAACAACTTCAAAATCTTGTTCTGTTAGCGCAAGAGAAGCAGAATAACGGTAACAACATACTGGGTACAATCCATGCTTTAGCAGCTACTGTCGACGCAAAGGATCATTATACTTATGGTCACTCGGAGAAGGTGGCTAAATATGCCACAGCAATTGCGCAAGAACTCGGATATTCCTAGGATAGTCTTGAGTCAGTCCGTGTTGCTGCATTACTACACGATATCGGGAAGATCGGAATCCCCGACCACCTGCTGGGTAAGTCTAGACCTTTAAGTCCTAAGGAATGGGAAGTAATGCGTAGCCACCCAGATTTAGGAGTAGCTATCCTCAAACACATCGACGCCATTAAGGACTGCTTGGTAGCTGTACTACACCACCACGAATGCTATGATGGCAGTGGCTACCCCGCAGTTTTGAGGGGTGAAGATATTCCACTCAACGCACGCATCCTGACTGTGGCCGATGCCTACGACGCTATGACCTCAGAACGACCTTACCGATGTGGTATAATGACATGTGAGCAAGCCTTGGCAGAACTGACGCGCTGCGCTGGTAAACAATTTGACCCCAGAGTTGTTGAGGTCCTTGCTAGCCTCTTTGAGGAGCCCAAGCTAGTAGAAATGAGATTCGAACGAAGCCCAGCTACTGCGATTGATCGATCGAAGGTCGCTTTACTACATTAGAGGGAACTAGAAGGTAAATTTCAAACACATGAGATAGAGGCGGTGCTTTATAGAAAGCCTGCCGGTTATTTTAAAGAATAAATCCAGCCCAGCGTAACCACTGTTGATGCCTATTAGCTAGACTCATTTTATTTACCCGTTTAATTTACCCTATCTTCAATTATTCCTCCGCCCAAGACAATATCACCCTGATAGAAGACTATGGCTTGCCCGGGAGTAATTGCCCTTTGAGGCTGATTAAAGTTTATCTCCACCACCCCGTCTCTGGAGTGAAGTGTGGCTTCTACTTCAGACGACTTATAGCGAATTTTAGCCATTATATTTATAGGCTCTTTAGGAATCTCCCCCGATACCCAGCTTAGCTTACCGGCAATAAGGTTATCACTTAATAGCTGGTCTTGAGTGCCTACTATCAATCGGTTAGTGACAGTATCAAGCTTTATTACAAATAGGCGCTCATCGGAAGCAAGCCCTAGACCTTGGTGTTGCCCTACCGTATATTGGGCTAAACCTTTGTGCCTGCCTAAAACCTTGCCCTTAGTATCAACAATGTCCCCTGGTTCAAGGGGGATATGCTTGGCTATGAATAACCGATAGTTGTTATCAGGGATAAAGCAAACATCCTGGCTGTCATGCCTTGAACTGGTAGGCAAGCCCTGTTGGCTAGCCAGCCTCCTTACTTCCACCTTGTGGAGGTTACCTAATGGCAGGATCAAGTGCTCAAGCTCACTCTGTCCCAGAGTGTAGAGGAAGTAAGACTGGTCCTTAGTCAGGTCAACTGCTTTCAGCAGGCGATAACCATTCTGGGAGGGCTCAATTCTGGCATAGTGACCAGTGGCCAAGTAGTCTGCCCCCATTTCAAGCGCCTTGTTCATGAGGAGACCAAATTTGATATGCTGGTTGCAAACAATACATGGGTTTGGGGTGCGTCCCAGGCTATACTCCTGACAGAAGTAGTTAATAACGAGGCTCTGAAATTCTGACTCAAGGATGAGTTTGTGGAGGGGGATGTCCAGTAGCTGACAAGTGCGCTCCAAATCTGGGCTAGGGTTGTGGTCAGACCATAGCTGCATATAGACACCGCTAACCCCATAGCCAGCTTCTTTCAATAATGCCGCCGCCAGTGATGAATCCACCCCACCACTCATAGCTACAAAAACTCGCCCCTTACTCACGCTTCAAACCCCACTCGGAAAGCAGTTGGCTTACCCTTTGCCAGATAATCTGAGCTATTTTCGTTTTTGATTGGCTGGCATCCACCACCAGCCAGCGTTGTGGGTCATTAGTGGCCATTTTTAAATAACCCTCCCGCACCCTCTGGTGAAAGGCTATATCCTCCTGCTCAAAGCGGTCTTGCTTTCTGGCTCCTTTACGGGCCAGCCCTGCCTCTGCCGGCATATCCAGCAGAACGGTCAGGTCAGGCTTTAATCCCAGAGTGGCACTATTGTTGATAGCCGTGACCACTTCTAAATCTAATCCCCGCCCATAGCCTTGATAGGCAGTAGTAGAATCGGCATAGCGGTCACAGATAACTACCTTCCCATTTTCCAGATTGGGCTGGATTATCCAAGTTACTGATTGGGCACGTGAGGCGTTGAATAGAAGTAGCTCGGTTAGTGGTGATATATCTGTACCTTCAGTCCACTTTAGCCAGCGAGCTATCCTCATACCAAGGGGAGTGCCACCCGGTTCGTGAGTTAGAACTACCGGAATAGCCAACTGTGATAGCCTCCTATACAATGCCTTAGCCTGGACACTCTTGCCGCACCCTTCCACACCCTCAAAGGTTATGAATAAAGACATGATTACCTACTTGGTTTTGTACAGTGTTAGTATATATGAGATTGTTTACTAACCCCTCACCCTTTACTCTTTGTAAATCCTCACCCGTCTATTGGGGTCTTTGCCCAGGCTGTGTGAGGAAAGGTCATTTCTTTCGGCTATCAGGTGCTGCAGGCGCCGAATATAGGCGCTCTGGGCGCTGAGTTCTACTGTTTCCAGACCATTCTTTACCTGGCTAACGGCTTCTTCTGCCTCACCAAGAGCAAGCTTGAGGTAGTCTGTTTTATCTGTGCTATTGGTGGGGTAGATAGTATTTAAAAGCTGCCTGATTTGAGGCGGGGTGTTGCTTTTAAGGACATAGATGGGCAGGTTAGCCGCTTCGGCATCCTTAACCTTTTGTGGTCTTCGCCGATAGTAGCTTTTAGTGGTTACAAACAGGTTGGCATGACTTGGATTATTAACTATATCCAGGCTCAATTGCATCTCTTTTACTCCCTGTTCCAGCCGCCCCCGATTTACACCGAAGAGATAGAGCTTGGGTAGATTATTCTCTCGGGTCAGTGGCTTAGCTCTAGCAGTTTTCTTAGCAGTAGTAACTGGCTCTTGTTTTTCTATTCTGACCTCTCCTGCCTCATCTAACCAGCGAATCTCAGTAGCTGCAGGTCGCCCACGCAGGATAGCATTAACCGCCTCTCCGACATCGGGATGAATGGCTACTTTATCCCAGTCCTGAATTTCAACGACAATATTAAAGGTCGGTAGTGACATACGCTCTAGCACCGATTTCTGGGTGCCCCTTCGCTTTGCCTCTTCATCGCCTAGGGTTACTGTCTGGATACCACCAATGAGGTCAGCCAGGGTAGGGTTCATCATCAAGTTGTCTAATGTATTACCGTGAGCAGTGCCTACCAGTTGAACCCCACGTTCAGCAATGGTTCTAGCCGCCTGAGCCTCAAGCTCGGTACCAATCTCATCAATAACGATCACCTCAGGCATATGGTTTTCCACAGCTTCAATCATTACTGCGTGCTGCATGGTAGGGGTGGTTACCTGCATCCGACGGGCGTGCCCAATAGCCGGGTGGGGAATATCACCATCACCAGCAATCTCATTTGAAGTATCAACAATAATAACCCGTTTATTGAGGTCATCAGCTAGCACCCGGGCTACCTCACGAAGCATCGTTGTTTTACCTACCCCGGGACGACCTAGCAGTAAGACACTTTTACCTGACTCAACAAGGTCTTCTATAACTTTTATGGTGCCAAAGACAGCTCTTCCCACGCGGCAGGTCAGCCCAACAATGCGCCCCTTGCGATTACGGATAGCCGATATGCGATGTAAAGTGCGCTCGATTCCAGCCCGGTTGTCGTCTCCGAAGCTAGCAATACGTGAGACTACATACTCTATTTCCTCTTCGCCGACTTCTTTAGGGTTAAGAACTACTTCCTGATGAGGGAATCGAGCTTCAGGTAGGCGACCTAAGTCTAAAACTACTTCTAGTAGTTCACTAATGTTCTCTTGCTGGCATAATGGCTGGTGAATATGTGGTGGTAAAATGTCAAGTAAAGCATCCAAGTCATCTGTAATTACTTTCTGCAAAAACATCCTCCCAAGTATGCTTTATTTACTAGTATCCTCTCCCAATATCTAAGAAATATTCGTGGAACCTCAAGTCGTTAGTCAACTCAGGATGAAAGGCAGAGACTAGTAGCCTGCCCTGTCTGGCAGCCACGCCAGTGCCATCAGCTAACCTAGCTAGTACCTCTACCTCGCTACTTGTCCACTCAATTACTGGGGCTCGAATGAATATACCAAGAAAGGGCTTCTCTCCCAGCACTGGCATTGACAACTCGTTCTCAAAGCTATCCTTCTGCCTACCAAAGGCATTGCGTCTGACTGTCATATTCATAACTCCTATAGAATCCATATCCAAGCCGGAAACTTTATTGGCCAGGAGTATCATGCCAGCGCAGGTTCCAAATATGGGTAAGCCATTTTTGGCTAGATTCCTTATTTCGCACATCAAATTATAATCCAGCATCAACTTGTTGATGGTAGTGCTTTCACCGCCAGGAATGACTAGCCCGTCCAATCCCACAAGTTCTTGGGGCAAGCGGACGGGCAAAGCCTCTACTTTCAGTTGGTTTAATATAGCTATATGCTCAACAAAGGCTCCCTGCAAGGCAAGGACACCTATTCTCATCCTACCATCCTCTAGGTGCTAGCAGTTCTTCGACCGGGATTTGCTTTATATCTAATCCAGGCATGGCTTGTCCTAAGTTCTTGGAGACCTCAGCGATGATTTTGGGGTCTTGAAAGTGAGTAGTTGCCTTAACGATAGCCCTGGCTCTAACCTCCGGGTTGCTGGACTTAAATATACCCGAGCCAACAAAGACACCATCGGCACCCAGTTGCATCATCAGAGCGGCATCGGTTGGAGTAGCTACTCCACCAGCAGCAAAGTTAACCACCGGTAATTTCCCTGTTTTATGTATCTCCTCTACCAGCTCAAAGGGGGCTCCCATCTCTTTAGCCTGTGTCATCAACTCATCCTGGGGCATGTTTACCAGCTTGCGGATGCCATCCATCACCGCTCGCATGTGCCTTACCGCTTCTACAATATTACCGGTGCCAGCTTCACCCTTGGTTCTAATCATAGCCGCTCCCTCACCGATACGACGCACGGCTTCCCCCAAGTCACGACAACCGCAGACAAAGGGAACCTTAAAATCATGCTTCCAGATATGGTGTGATTCATCAGCCGGGGTAAGCACCTCAGACTCATCTATAAAGTCTATATCAAGAGCCTCAAGGGCTTGAGCTTCTACGAAGTGACCTATACGGCACTTAGCCATCACCGGTATAGAGACTGCTTTCGTAATAGCTTCAATAATGGTGGGGTCAGCCATACGAGCCACACCTCCGTCAGCTCGAATATCGGCTGGAACCCTCTCCAGTGCCATCACTGCGCAAGCGCCTGCCTCCTGGGCAATCTTGGCTTGCTCAGCGTTGATTACATCCATAATCACCCCGCCCTTTAGCATTTGAGCCAGCCCAGTTTTAACCTTCCAAGTGCCAGTTTCCATATCCTCTCCTTGCTCTCTCACAAGCTCGTAACCCTGTTAACTATATTTTACTATTGTCTAACTTGTTTATCAACCTAGTCTAGTATCTCTTCCGGGAAACCTCTTTACCTTGATTATCGCAAAGCACAGCTACATCAGGTTCAGTGTTATTCCAAATAGCTTGGCTATATTCAAAACTAAATCCTCCCCATTCGGTATGATATTCGTTAGTATAAACTCGGATGCTTTTGCCCGGAGCCAAAATATAAGATGGGAAAATAAACGATGGATACCCATCTGATATATCCATTAGCACGCAACCAGCTAAATCTTGAGGTTATCCTCCGAGATTGGTGATTTCTACATATTCATCAGACTCTACATTAGGCACCAGACCATTATAATAAATGTAAGTAATTTGGACATTTTCAACTATTATAGGTGGTAATATGATAGGTGGAGCCCAAATTCCCCGACCAGCCTGTCTAGCTTCCGCCTCTAGCTCCTCCAAGTAACCCTGGTATTTAGTGTCAGGAGGATAAGATATGGCCCAGGCAAGCCCCTGTCTTACCAGCTCAGCATTAACGAAGGTATCATCAACATAAACATAGTGTAGAAGCCGTCCATATTGGTCAGTTTCGGTGATGTCTTTCTCTAATCGGACGGTTTCCCCTTCCACTAGCTGTCTGTTATATCTAGTTGCCTCCTGAGCTAGGGCACAAAATTCAGGTCGTTTATCGTCTAGCTCAGGCGTATCTATGCCAATATAGCGAACCTTATATGTTGTGCCAGCAATGTTAACTTCTATGGTGTCACCGTCAATCACCCTGGTAACTAGAGGAGTAGTGGGAGCCGTACAACCAGTGGCTAAAATTAGAAGAAGCAAGCCCAAGATACTGGTGATATATTTCGTTTTCATATTCAGCCAGCACTATACTTTTATATAATTGTCATCATTATATCATAAGCTGTCTCCATATATTTATTTGCATTTCAGGTTATTTTATGTTAATATTTCAAGGTAAAGTTTGATATTTTAACCGCTAGGGGTGCATAAGCTGAGAGGCGGTTTGATGCCAACCCTTGGAACCTGATCTCGATAGTGCGAGCGTAGGGAAGCGGCTGTCTTAGACCAAGGGTCTATTATTACCAGCCGAAGCCCTTGGTTTTATTTATTTAGAGGCGAACATGACTCAACTGGAATTAGCTAGAGACGGTACTATTTCACCCCAAATGGAACTGGTAGCACAGTATGAAGGGGTGGAGGCTGAGTTTATTCGGCAGGGTGTAGCCTTAGGGACAATTGTAATTCCGGCTAATACTAGGCATACAAATCTTGCTCCCTGTGGCATAGGACAAGGACTTAAAACCAAGGTCAATGCCAATATCGGGACTTCTTCCGACTTTGGCAATATTGATACCGAGTTGGAAAAGGTGCGAGTAGCTATTGACTCCGGAGCAGATACAATTATGGATCTAAGCACTGGCGGTGACATATCGTCTATTCGGCGGAACATTATCACATCTAGCTCGTTACCAGTAGGAACAGTACCCATCTACCAGGCGGGGATTAAGGCAATAGCTAAACACGGCGCCATAGTTAAGATGACCGTCGATGAACTGTTTACCGTGATTGAAGAGCATGCCCGGGATGGTGTTGATTTCATAACGGTGCATTGTGGCGTAACCCAGTCAGCCATTTCCCGGCTTAAACAGCAGGGGAGGGTAGCTGATGTTGTATCTCGAGGCGGTGCTTTCCTGATAGGCTGGATGCTCTACAATGAGCGCGAGAATCCTCTTTATGAATACTTTGACCGCTTACTGGAGATAGCTAAACAGTTTGACATAACATTGAGTCTCGGTGATGGTATGCGTCCCGGTAGCATAGCTGATGCTACCGACCGTCCCCAAATAGAGGAGTTGCTTACTTTAGGAGAGTTAGTAAACCAGGCTCAGCAAGCCGGAGTTCAGGTAATGGTTGAGGGTCCGGGGCACCTACCACTGAATCAAATTGAGACCAATGTTCGTTTACAGAAGGCTATTTGTAAGGGGGCTCCTTTCTATGTGCTGGGTCCGCTAGTAACTGATGTTGCCGCTGGTTATGACCATATCACTGGAGCTATAGGTGGTGCTATTGCTGCTGCTGCCGGCACTGATTTTTTATGCTACGTAACGCCAGCCGAACATCTTTCCCTGCCTGACCCTGAGGATGTGAGTCAAGGAGTAATTGCCTCACGCATTGCCGCTCATGCCGCTGATATAGTTAAGGAAGTAAAAGGTGCCCAGGAGTGGGATAGAAAGATGTCTATGGCT
>Ga0209427_10000193_pt1 | contig 60094 bp, 57 predicted proteins | sample DeeMarSWOR136_30_FD_187465 | JGI IMG/M metagenome (GOLD analysis project Ga0209427, IMG submission 187465) | Marine sediment microbial communities from White Oak River estuary, North Carolina - WOR-1-36_30 (SPAdes) (version 2) | ecosystem: Environmental > Aquatic > Marine > Intertidal zone >...
CAAGAATATGCATACATACATAAGAGGTATTATGTATTTTTTCATGATATTCTATTATAGCAATAAGAAATATAGTGTCAATCAAAAAGATGTCGGTCACGGTAACGAAGCCCCTTTCGTAGAAGGGCTATGTCTACGGTTTTAAACGACGTTACCGTTTGACGATTGACGATACGGGCATCCTAACCCTAACCCATCAACTATTTATGTTGATATATGTTTATATCTGATTACAATATCCAAGATGCGAATAACAATCAACAAAAAGAGGCTCGGTGTTTTCAGTGTCTTAGGTGCAAGTATTATGTGGGCAACGGAACCAATCTTGGCAAAATTGTCGTACCAGATGACAAACTTTCTCAGTACGTTTGCGACAAGGACTATTTTTGCTTTAATGATTATAGCCACTTATATGTTCTTTGTCAAAAGACGTAATCTCAGTGTGAGACAGGATTACCTGCCTAAACTGATTTACATTTCTTTGGCGGCCACGCTGTTTGCTGATTTAATATATATGTATGCATTAACAAGAGTTCCTGTGATTAATGCCGTCTTAATCGGCCATATGCAGCCGATATTCATCATTCTATTTGGTTTCTTCATTCTGAAAACAGATAAAACCACAAAGTTTGACTATATGGGTATTGCGTTCATGATTCTGGCTGGAGCATTAGTTACGACAAAGACACTTAATAATCTTTGTTCATTCAAATTTGGCACCATCGGTGATCTCTATGTTTTGTTAGCGACAATTGCCTGGGCAACGACGGCGATTGTCGCAAGAAAATATCTGAAAGAATTAGACGCTGGCTTTATAGCCTTTTACAGATTTCTGTTCGCCGGGGTCATTTTCATCATATATATGCTTGCTACGCAAGGTATTGAGATTAAAAGCGTCTATCAAGTACTGATCGGCTTTGTGATAGGGATAGGCACGGTTCTCTACTATGAAGGCATACGACTGATAAAGGCTGCACAAGTTTCTGCACTTGAGCTTTCTACGCCATTTTTTGCTGCTTTGTTGGGTTTCTTGGTTCTGAAAGAGTATATGACTTTTATGCAACTCGTGGGCATCTTGTTGCTCTTGGGAGGAATTTATTTTCTCTCTAAGAAAGAAGAATCAGAAAGCTAGTTACTTTTTAGCCAGATTGACAAAAGAGATTATTTCTATATACTGAAAATAATACTTGTAAAATAGAAAGGAGGTAGAGATGCACAAATTTATCTTTTCAGTCATGCTAACAGCAACAATTTTTGCCGGTCAAATTTTTGCTTTAGTAATTAGGGTTCCTCAAGATTATCCTACTATCCAGCAAGGAATTGATGCGGCGAATGCAGGTGATGTAGTTCTTGTTGCCCCCGGGACATATCCTGAAGAAATAACGATGAAAGCCGGCGTGGTAATAACAGGTGCAGGAGAGGATCTATCAGTAATTGATGGTGGCGGTGACGCAGGAGATGTAGTGAGCGCCATCGGCAATGATATAACAAGTACGGCAAAACTTCAGGGATTTACTATTACTGGTGCATCCAACAGTGGCGGCATGCCCGGTGGTGCTGGAGTTTTCTGCAACAGCGGTGCTGCGCCAGAAATCAGCAACAACAGAGTTGAAGGAAATGATCAGGGCATAGTCATGTGGAATCAGTCATCCGCATTTCTGCACAACAACGTGGTTATTGACAATGTTTATACTGGAATAGGCATAAGTTCGGCTGCCATTATTGTTAATAACACAGTCGCCAATAACAGCACAGGCATGTATGATAGCGGTGGATACCGACCCACAATCATGAACAATATAGTTACAGGAAACAGTTCAAGGGGGATAGGCTGCATCAACAATAGTGTTCCCACTGATCTTTCATATAATGACGTATGGGGAAATGGTCAGAACTACTACAACTGCACTGCAGGCCCAGGTTCAATATCCGAAGACCCTCTCTATGTTGATGAACCAGGTGGGGATTTTCATCTTCAGGGAAGCTCCCCTTGCATTGATTCAGGGAACCCTTTGCCGCAGTATAATGATCCCGATGGTTCGAGAAATGACATGGGGGCATATGGTGGACCAGGTGCAGCAGTCAATTTCCCAGTTGTAACGCTCACAATTCCTGCTCAAAATCAACTGAATGTCGCCTATGATATCGATGCTTCTGCCTTTTTCAACATCGACATGGATTCATCTACTTTTACATCTTCGTCATGTATATTTCACGGACATCAAACGGGTATTCATACAGGAACAGTAACCTATGATAGTGCGGTAAGAATGGTGAATATCGTCCCAAATCAAAATTTCAAGTGCGGAGAATTTCTTACTGTAGTTCTCACTAGAGAGATTCTATCTCTTGTTGGTGATTCATTAAAAGGTTTTGTTTGGCAATTCATCACAGAAGTCGATAGTGGTTCTGGTCTATTTTCATCACCTGCAAATTATGCCTGCGGTGCCAATCCATACCCAGTGATTGTTGGCGATTTCAATTCAGATGGTAATCTTGATCTGACGACAGCCAATGCAAATTCTGATAATGTTTCAGTGCTCATGGGCAATGGCGATGGAACTTTCAATACGGCAGTCAATTATAGTGTCGGTGCTACTCCGTATGGTTTGATTTCAAACGATTTTAATGAAGATGGTAACCTTGATCTGGCAACGGCAAATCGCAGTTCAGACAATGTCTCTGTTCTTCTAGGCAATGGCGATGGGACTTTTGGTACAGCCAGCAACTATCCTGCGGGCACGCAGCCAAATGCGCTATGTAGTGGTGATTTCAATGCTGATGGCGATTTTGATTTAGTTGCAACAAATTCAGGCTCTCAAGCTGTTTCCATACTCACGGGAAATGGTGATGGAAGTTTTAATATGCCAACAGCTTTTTCAGTAGGCAATACTCCCTATGCGGTCTGCACCGGTGACTTCAATGGTGACGGGCATTGTGATTTGGCGGCAGCAAATTATGGATCTAATAATATCTCGATACTATTGGGCGACGGACGCGGTAGCTTTGATCCAGCAAACAACTATTCTGTGAGTTCCAATCCTACTTCCATCTGTGTCTCTGATTTCGACGCGGATGGTGATTTCGACCTGGCAGTAGCCAATAGCGGTTCCAATAGTGTTTCGAGACTCCTCGGTAACGGTGATGGAAGTTTCGGCCCACCAGCTAATTATGCCGTCGGCAACACCCCTTATTCAATAGGCACATCAGATGTCGATGGTGATGGCAGTTTTGATCTAGCAGTCTCGAATTCTGTTTCAAACACTATCTCCATACTGATCGGTAATGGTAACGGAACTTTTAATTCTGCCGTCAGCTATTCTGCTGGCAGTGATCCGCGAGGAATAGTAGCAGGTGATTTTGATAACGATTTCGATATCGATCTATCAACAGCAAATGCCTCTGTTGATAGTGTTTCTATACTTCTCAACCAAGCTGCGCTTCGCGTTGTAGCCACAGATCCGAGCCAGAACCAGTTAGATGTATTAAAATCGACCGATGTTTCAGCTACATTCAGTATTGATGTTGATTCTGCTACAGTTAATGATTCTACATTTCTTGTGTTAGGTGCTCAATCGGGTCGACATTCGGGTGAGCTTGTGTATAGCAGTGGGACACTAACTGCGACACTTGATCCATCCTTAGATTTCATAGATGGGGAAGAGGTTAGCGTTATTCTAACTAAAGACATACAATCTTTGATTGGAGTCTATTTAAGAGGTTTCGTATGGAATTATACCGCTGAGATCACCACACCATCAGATGGAACGTTTCATAATCCGCTAAATTTTCCAACAGGAAGCCAACCGCGCGGAATGTACGCAGGTGATTTTGATGCTGATACGGATATTGATATAGCTGTAACTTCAAATCAGGGTGTCATATCTGTTCTTCTTAACAACGGCGATGGAACGTTTCAGGCTCCAGTAAACTACGCCGTTTCACAGGAACCAATAGCAGTTTTCGGTGCTGATCTTGATGAAGATAACGATATAGATTTAACCGTGGTAAACAATCGACCTGGATCAGCTAACTTGGATATCTTGAAGAATGCCGGTAACGGAACCTTTACGCGCACCGCCACATACACTTTATCTATAATGGGGAACTCTCTCTATGGTTCTGATTTCGACACTGATGGTGACATCGATTTAGTTTTATCCAGTTACTGGGGATCTAATAACAACGTTGATATCATGTTCAATAATGGAGATGGGACCTTTATTGGTCCCTACATCTATTCAGCTGGCACATGGGCGCATGGTGTGACAGCAAAGGACGTTGATAATGATGGCGATGTCGATTTGGCGGTGGCAAGCTCGGGAAATGACAATATTTCAATATTGCTGAATGATGGTGACGGCGATTTCTCTGATCTTGCAAATTACCCAGTTGGAGATTATCCAAATTCAGTTTATGGGAACGATTTTAATGAAGATGGATACGTTGATCTTGCAACAGCTAATTCTAGTGGTGATGATATTACTGTAATACTTAACAACGGCGATGGAACGTACGCTAGTCCAACAAGTTATGCTACAGGGAACAACACAAGATACTTGCATGGCGGTGATTTTGATGGCGATGGTGACATAGATCTGGCTGCAAGCATTAATGGCGCAGATACTGTCGCTGTGATATTAAATAATGGTAATGGAACTTTTGACAGTCTTTCGACTTACCAGGTTCTAAACAGTCCCTGGGGTATCCAGGCTGCTGATTATGATCTTGACGGTGACCTTGATATAGCGTGCTGTAATTACAACTCAAACAATGTCACAGTGTTATATAACTCTGGTGTAGGTATTGAGGAAAACCAGCAATCCGGCATTACTGCGTTTCTTCGGATCTATCCAAATCCATCTCGAAACCATGTGAATATTAGATATTGTATTGGGTGGGACGCAAAGTGCACACCTACTTCAGGAACCTTGAAAATATACGATGTGAGCGGAAGACTAGTTCGAAGCTTTTCACTTTCCACTTCCAAGTTGTCATCTCCTGCTTCTATCTCTTGGAATGGCACCGATGAAATGGGTAAGAAGGTCTCTAATGGTGTTTACTTCTGTCAGCTAAGAACGGCAGATTTCACAATCACAAGACAAATAGTACTCATTAAATAGAATTAGAAGACTTTTCTTACTTTTTTTGTGATGGAAACGGTGTCAAGTTGAATATTGGCATCGTCCACAAAGCTTTTATAATGAAATAGTAGGAGAAGGGGAGATATGAGATGGAGGAAGTGAAATTTACTGACAAGCATGAGTGCCCTTATTGCGGGAGTAGCAATGTTAATTATCTCGATCTCACCTATGCAGCAAGTGCGACTCCAGAAAGCGAAGAGCCAAAGCGAAACAAGTATATTTTCAAATGCGAAGATTGTAAAAAAACCTTCTATTTTACAGGAAAAATATGATATCACGAGGATTGGTGTAATCTTGAAAGATGCTGCAAAGAAAATATTGTATGAAAAACTAAAATCTGCTGAAGCACTTATCGCAAAGATTATTGATGAATCTTCTCTGAAACACGACGATGAAATCAGCGTATTGTTAGCAGATATCCAATCGCGATTGGATGGGTCTCGCGTGCCGCAAGGCAAGAAATATGATTATCTTGAGTTAGAAAATATATATGTGAATTTGATTGTTGGAGTAATGGATCAAGATCTTCTCACACCAGACGATAAAATAAGTTTACTGTTTGCTGCCATACACAAAAGATTGAACAATTTTGATGTTTATTTCGAAAAATTACGAAAAAACGAACTCAAAGGTCCATTCCAACCGTGAAACTCTTTGGCATTGATCTATCGCATCATTATATCATTTGATCCCATGATTAGCGTCTCATTTACGAGAGGCTATTAAAAAATCCAGGGGAGAGGCAGCTAGACAATTCGCCAAAACCTCAATAGAATGCGACACCAAAGAAAGAATATTGACCGCTGCCGCACTTTTTTCGTATATAGGAGCAATTCTGCCTGCTTAAACCGTATTTGGGGAAGAGGTACATGCGGAAGGAGCCTTTCGTGCAGTTATTTGTGTTTTTTTGTTAGTTTGCATAATATATATTATCAGACGCAACGGGCATCATTAAATGTACATAGGTAATTGCATCCAAACAAGAATAATCATGAGTTCGAGCCCTCGTGCACCACAATGATAAATCGCAAGATTATAAATGACTCAAAACCGATCTATATCTTTCCTGTGATCTTTCATTTTCTCAGGATTTTCCACAGTATGTCTACCTAGAAACACAACTACAAGCAAAAATATTAAATATAAATGCACAGCAGACTCAATTATTAAAGCAAATTACAGTTCCAGCGAAAGGCAACAGGGCTTTGATGTAGGCGTGGACAATCAATATTACATACAAGTATTGCATCGTTGTCAAAACAAAAACCCCCCAAACCAAAGGGATGAATTGGAGGGTTTTGCCGAAGCGCCGGTTCAACGCTCCTATAATTTGCTTCACAAAAGGTTTTCACCTTTCTATTAATAGATTACGCCAGACATAATCTCGCGCCTCAACAATAATATATTATAATTATAGGGAATTAATCAAGGAAGTCAAGGGGTAATGATGTTAATAAATTGGTTTAATTGAATCCTATTATTTCACTAAAAATTGTGAAAAAGATAAATGGAGTGTAATTTGGGCTTGATATCTCATATATGTCTGTTTTTTCCTTTTTTTTCTGAAAGTTTATCCATGAGAGGCATGTTCCATTCTGGACATTCAAGAATGGCTCTGGCATATTCTGATTTACATGTCGGACATATCATAATACTGTTTACTCCTTCTTATGCTTCTAACCCACTCTTACGAGGATTTGCTAAGTTCTTATGGTTTTGGATTTCCCTGCATTTACGATTGAGTAATACCCTTTAAGAACTCGAGGAATTCTCGAATGACAACAGTCTTCTGTTCTCCCGTTTTCATATTTCGGACAGTACATGCCTCCTGCCGGGCTTCGTCCTCACCGTACAGGATCGAGTAATCAGCATTTACACGATTTGCATTTTTCAACTGGTCTCTAATTGGATCCTCAGGATTACCCATCATACATATGTAATTGTTTTTGTGTATCAAATCTCTTAGTCTGATCATAACACCGACAAGCTTCTCCCCTATCGTGACGATAAAGAACCTTCTTTTCTCCTCCACTTTGGGCAAATCTGCGGGCATGGTTAGAAGCAGCCGATCAACACCCATTGCCCAACCGATGCAAGGAGCATCTTTCCCACCCAATTGCCTCATCAATAAATCATATCGCCCACCAGCCAATATCGTATCTTGAGTGCCAAGTGATTGATGTTTAAATTCAACAACTGTTCTCGTATAATAATCGAGGCCACGTACTAGTTGCTTGTTTTCAATATACTTGATGTTGAATTTTTCTAAATATTTCTTAACATCAGCATAATGCTGTAAACATTTCAAACATAGATTATCAGTAATTTTCGGTGCCTCTTGATATATACTTTTACAGCCCTCATTCTTGCAATCGAATATGCGAAGGAAATTTCTCTCGAACCTCTGCTTACACTTGGAACATAGCTTTCTGAAGTGCGGCTCTAAAAAAGCTCTTAGTTTATTTTTGTATTCACTGCGACATTCAGGACAGCCAATCGAATTGATTTCAATAAAGAAATCTTTTGCTCCGATCAGATGTAAGAATTTTTCACCCTGATCGATTATTTCGGCATCATAATATGGTCTACCTTCACCCAATAGTTCAATACCGATTTGCAGGAACTCCCGATATCTTCCTTTTTGCGGCCTCTCGCGCCTGTACATAGGCCATATGTAAAGGTAACGGGCTGGTAATGATGCTCGATTCTCAATAAAGGCTCTTATGACCGAAGCCGTCCCTTCTGGCCTCAAGGCATAAAGATACTTCCCTGCCTTGAATTTGTACATCTCGTGTTCCACAATATCGGTTGTTTCACCGATAGAACGATCAAATAGCTGGGCAATCTCAAAAGTTGGAGTCTTTATCTCTTCAAAACCATGTTGTTCGAAGAATAATCGGGCAGCATGGCATACAGTCTCAATTCTTTTTGACTCTTCACCAAATATATCTCTTGTGCCTCTAGGTCTTCGATATAGCATTTTTTACTGCACTCCTCCATTTGAGAATGAAGTAAACAAGCAACAATCCTATGATCCCGGCAACAATATCAAGAATTTCAAAATCCCTGCCGGGAATAATCAGCTGTTGCAATTCGGCAACTACAGCTATACCACATCCGATGATGAAAAAAAGATTCCTCTTGAGAACACGATATTCAAGAATACCTAAAATGAAAAATACTATCAGATGATATAATTTATCAATGGAGATATCTTTAATCGCTGGTGTTTTCAAGGATGGATAACCGGCCAGGAAAAAAATAATAATAACCCAACACACTAGTAATATTATCCTTACGTTATTCTTCATTCCTCTTCCCATTTTTTGATGGCAGCTATTATATCTTCTGCTGTTTTACTATTAAGAATCTCAGCCCTCAGACTATCTTCATTGAGGAGCCTTAAACTCTGTGCTAATATTGATGCAAAATCATCTTTTTTCGAAAAAAGGTAGAGAAATATTATTTTCACAGGACGAAGATCGAAGCTTTTCATGTTTACACCGCTTCGACTCACCCCAATTATTATTTCGGTTTTTTCTTTATGCACAGGTGTAATCCTAGGTAAAGCAACACCTTTCCCTAACACGGTTGACATAAGTGATTCTCGCTCCATGATTTCATCTATAATCCGTGCAGACTTTCTTTCGCTACTCACTGCTATCATCTTCTTCAATGCTTGTTTGAAATCAGCGGCTTTGAGGTTGTGTATGATTCTGTCTTTTTCAAGATATTCCGAGAGCATATAAGATACGATTAAAAATAGGCTGCATCCTCAATTCGCTCAAACAAGTCTTTGGATGCACCGCAATCTGGGCATCCCCATCTGTCAGGCAAATTTCTGAAAGGCATGCCAGGATCAATACCTGATTCTGGATCTCCGATATCTGGGTCATAGATGTACCCACATACTGAACAACGCCATTTATCCATAATATACCCTATCTTATAGTATAGAATTACAGGTGATAAAAGACCTCCAAAGTATAGTTTATTAGTCGTTCTGTTCCTTTTGCGAGGTCCTCTTCTGTTACGTATTTCGTGAATGCATCGCCACCGCCAACAATGTCTGAAACAAGCAAAAACGAAGCGGCTTGTCGATTACTCCTGTTGGCTAAGTAGTAAATCAAACTTGTCTCCATCTCCACTGCAACAATGCCTTTTGCTCTCAGTTTTTCAACATAGTCAGGGAAGGGATTATAAAAAATATCAACGCTAGCAACACCACTGAAGTACACATTTATACCCATTGTTTTAGAAACATCATAAGCCGTTTTCAAAATCTCAAAAGTAGCGTATGGAGCGTGCGGCTCATTATTTAGATAAGTCCGTGTCGTACCATCAAATGGCGATGCTGCCACCGCTGCAACTATATCAAGTGGCTTTATGTTCTTACCTATTCCTCCACAAGTTCCTATTCTTATAAATCTTTCAACACCCAGCTCAATTAATTCCTCAACAACTATAGCTGCCGAAGGACATCCAATACCTGTTGTTTGAACAGAGACTCTCTTATCTTTGTATGTTCCTGTGTACCCTATTAACCCTCTATTCTTGTTCACTAGTCTTGAATCCTTCAGCAGTGAACCAATTGTCTCTGCTCTACCGGGATCGCCAACAAGGAGCGTGCTTGAGGCATAATCACCCTTCATCGCCTTTAAGTGTATCGCCATCTAACCTCCTTCAAAAAAACGGATGATATTAATCTTTTGATATCTCCTCCCCCCTATCTTGTGACAAATGTTCAATGATATTCATTAGGGAATCACGATGCTGTTCAAAATCTGCCATATATTTCTTTTTAACCGATGGTGCACGTGGTATTTTCACTTTGAGAGGGTTGATTGCAACACTTTTTTTGTGCAACTCAAAATGCAAATGCGGACCCGTCGAAAGACCAGTTGAACCAACATAGCCTATTAACTGACCCATTTTCACTTTTTTCCCTTTGTATAGGCCTTTTGCGAACCTTGAGAGGTGTCCGTATCGTGACTTGAAGTTGTTTTTATGTCGTATTTCAACTAAATTACCATAACCACCTTTCCATCCCTTGAAAGTTACAACCCCGTCACCGATCGAGGAAACAGGTGTACCTTTTGGTGCCACATAGTCCAATCCGTGATGAGGTCGCCATATTTTCAAAATTGGATGAAATCTTCGTTTAGAAAAATAAGAACTTATATATGAGTATCTGAGTGGCGACTTGAGTAATGATTTTCTCAATGATTGTCCCTTCAGATTATAATAATCTTCATAACCATCAGGATCGCAATAGTAGATACCAGTATACTCGCCGATTTTACCCTTGTAACATGCAGCAACCAAATTAAGATAGTCAACAAAAACTGAATCCGAGAATGTTTTTTCTAAATATACATAGAACGAATCACCATTTCGTGTATCGGTAACAAAGTCTACTTCCCAAGCAAAGATATCTGTGTACCTATAGACCAATAAAGGTGTTTCACCAATTTCTAATATCGACTCGTAGAGAGTCGAGTTGACTTCGCCTTTTAGCAGGTAGATTACTGTATCGATGTAAGGAAATTTCATCGACACAAAATAGTGCTTATCATTGCTGTGAATATAGTATTCGGTTGTATAATTTTGATGGTAAGTTAGTTCCAAAAGATTGTCATTCTCCTTAGAGATCTTGATTGAATCACCAGGGAGGCATTTTCTGAAAGGAAAGCCAGCATTTTTCATCAAACTGATAATCGAGATGGTTGATTGGTGTGAAAACATATTATCGAGAATAGCCTCAAGATTTTCACCGCTTTTGACAACATGAGTTATCTCAGTGGGCTTTGCTGGTTGGACAGTCTCCTTTTTTTCAGGACAACCTAGAAAAACCAAGAAGAGCAGAACTAGCCAAAACAGCGATCCTCCGTACTGCAAAAATGGCATTAGGTCACATACGTTTTTGAATCGTAGTTTTCCTGATTTCCGATTGAAAAATCGATCTGCAGCTAAAAAATATTTATGATATTTCCAAAAAGGTGAGAGAGCTATGAATACTTCTCCAAAGCTCTCTTTATGATATCTTCGATTTAATATAGTGTCTGAGCCAATCATTGTAGATTTTGTTTTTGTGAGCCAATGAGTAACCTTCAATTGTCAATTTATTTATTTCTCTAAGTGAACTAAATATGGTTTGCATTTCAGAAAAACCCCAAACATCAAATTCCAACTGTATGAATCTCTTCTTAAATCGTGAGGCTATGTTACCCGAAAAACCGAGTTTATTTATTATTCTTCTTAATTCCTTAATTCTTATGCTCGAAGTAACAGCAACGTGGAGGTGCGCATAGTTATTGATAACCGACCAATCAAAATTCGGGAATATCGATACTACCCCTTTTCTATTTTTGCAGCTCCATACGAGCCGCGATAACCTAACTTCATCATCGCTTTCTGGTTTATATATTATCGAATTAATTCTTGCATAACTAAGAGTTGAAAGACTATCACATAGTTGTGCGATGAGCTGCCAATCATCTTCCAAAAGAACCTTTTTCACTTCCACATCGAATTCATCAATCTTATAGATTTCCGCGTACTTGATTCCCGGCGTTTTATTTATGATCTTATATGTATCTTGCAGATTTTGAGTATAGAAAAGCAATGATAAATCAGGACAAACACCTGCAGGGAATGTGAGATTCTCTACGATTTCCTCAAGGCACGGCACGGACCGTTCTGGTCTGAATTGGGCTGTGGATTCAGAAGCTATGCATCCCCAGTACCATCTACCCCCAACCACACCAGGTATAAACAGCTTTATCCCATAGTCACTAATAAAACCGGAATCTTCCAGATTCCTAATTCGTAGATTGATTTCATCCTCGGTTATTTGAAATTTCCCAATAATTTCATGATGCGAAATACTTCCATGCAATTCCAATTGACGTATAAGTTTTAAGTCTATAGGGTCAATAATCACTAGGTCATTATAAACGAAAAAATATAAAAGTCAAGAAAAGCTTATAATAACTCATAATATATGAATAAGTCCGCAGATCATGTGATATCCATAACCGATTATTTGCCGATACAAAATTCTTCAAAAATTCTATCGAGTATTTCTTTACTCGTTACCCTTCCGGTCAGTTCTCCTATTACATTCAATGCTGCATTAAGTTCAAAAGCAACAGTTTCCGGTGAATAGATCTGTAATGCTTTATGGAGATAACTTCTTATGTTCTTCATTGCTTCGATATGTCTGTGCCGTGTTAGTAACATTTGTTCAGAAACATGTTCAGGCATCAATCTATCTCTTAAGGCTTTTACTAACAGCTCGATATTCCTTCCTGTCTTGGCTGATATTTTAATAGAATCGCTCAATATCTCGCTTTCAGTAAGGCGCATATTCAAATCTATCTTATTGACAATCATAAGCTTGTTCTTTGTTTTTGTTAAATTATACAAGTAAATATCCTCTTCATTCATTGCTTCCGAACCATCAAATATCAACAGGATAAGGTCAGCTTCTTCAATCAAGGCTAATGTCCTCTCCTGGGCGATTCTATCAGGACCACTCGGTCTGTTCAGCACTCCGGCCGTATCATATAACCATAAATATAATCCGCTAAGTTCCACATGATCTTCAATATAATCCCTGGTCGTCCCCGGATCCGCGTGAGTTATGGCACGTTCATAGCCAACGAGTTTATTGAAGAGAGTCGATTTACCGACGTTCGCTCGCCCCATTATTAGTATCTTATAGCCCTCCTTGATCTTTACTCCAACCTGTGCACCTTTCAGTAATTCATCAATCTCTTTGACTATGATTGTGATATTACTACACATGCGATTTGGATCTCCAGATGACTCTGAAGATCCAGATAGATTCGCTTGTACATCTTCTTCTTCTCCAAAATCGATACTCGCCTCAACGAGCACTAGCAGATCAGCTATTTTTGATCTTAAATCATAGATTTTCTCGGATAATTTCCCCTCGTATTGGGCAATTGCCAGTCTCCGCGCTTCGTCACACGGTGAATATACTGTATCAAGTACTGCCTCTGCCTGGAGGAGATCAATTTTTCCGTTCAAGAGGGCACGTTTTGTGAATTCACCTCGTTGCGCGACTCTTGCGCCGATCTTGAGAAGAATATTAATTATTCGGTCAATAATTAAGGGATTTCCATGGCATGAGATTTCTACGACATTCTCGCCCGTATAGGAATTTGGTGCCTCATAGAATGTTAAAATAGCTTTATCGACTATATCATTGGTTTCCGGATCGATCACATCACCAAAGTATGCACGATGTGTTTCAAAAGTTTGTGCTTTTTGAACTGAGATGAATATCTGTTTTGCTAAAAATATTGCCTGGTCACCACTTATCCTGATGACACCTATACTTGAGTAACCGGCTGGGGTAGCGCACGCAACTATTGTATCATTTAGACTCTGTATCATCACTTGGAGCAATTATTACATTCTTACTTACTCCCTTACCAATAGTGTATATCTTGACACCTTTTATCTCTGACAATTTACTTTCAACTATCTGTTGCTCCTTCTTTGTCAAAGGATCAAGTGCCATTTCTCTTCCTGTTTGCAAAACAATTCGAGCAATCGCTTCAGCTTTTTTCTTCAAAAAATTGTTTCTGCGCATGCGGTAACCACCAACATCTACCAGAATCTTTAGGTTAGGATGAAACCGCTTCATCAGCCGCGAAATCAAATATTGGAGTGACCAAAGCGTTTCACCCTTCTTGCCAATGAGGATAGCATCAGTTCGTTTCGTTTTTATATTTAAATAAAGCCCTTTCTCATCTTTTGTGATGCTGATATTCGGTTTGAAGCCGCAACTAGTAAGTATAAATGTTGCTAAATGAAGCAAATGCTGACGAGCTTCTTTCACAGTCACTTTTGCAACTGTCTGCTCCTCAGTTTGCGATACTACTTCATAATCAACCTCCTCTTTTCTTACCTTTAGTTTTCTTACACCATTCTCGATAGCTTCATCAAGATCGCTGCCAGATGCTTCAACCGTCTTCATTTCATGCCTCCTCTTTTAGTAATAATATGCTCAACCAAAGTTAAAATATTGTACGAAAACCAATATAGTTGTAGCCCGGATGGAAAGTTTAAAAATATATAAACCATAAAGATAGGCATGATTATTACCATAAATTTTTGCCTCGGGTCAATCGTGGTTATTAAGGACTGTATAAGCATCATAACGCCCATGCTAATTGGTAACACATAGTATGGATCCTTCATAGAAAGATCTGTTATCCAAAAAATGAAACTTGCCTGCCTAAACTCGATTGACGTAATGAGTGTTTGATAAAGGGCGATAAATATCGGCATTTGAATCAAAAGAGGAAGGCATCCACCAAAAGGATTTACTTTGTAGGTTTTGTAAAGGTGCATCATTTCCTGGTTTAGTCTTTGTGGTTCATCTTTATATTTTTTTTGGAGTTTTTTTAGTTCTGGCTGAATCATCTGCATCTTGCGTTGTGACTCAATCATCTTCCTTGACAACGGAAAAAATATCGCTTTTATCATAATAGCAAAGAGTATAATCGCAAAACCGTAGTTTCCGATAATTGAATAGAAAAAATTGAATATCACCAGAATAATTCTTATTATTGGTCCGAGCAAACCGCCCGAGCTCACCTGTTCATAACCTCTATTATATTTGGTAAGTTCAGCATATTTCACTGGCAATAACAGCACAGAAATATCAATCTTTTCCGATGCGATCATCTCTGCGCCATATCGGTCACCACCTCCTCTCATGTAGAAACAACCAAAGGCAGCAGTGACAACTTCTTGATTAGCTCCATTTATAATATCGGCCTTTTTAGAGACTTGATCTTTGGGCAGTTTGTAAAAATCGATACCTTTTATTGCAGCAGAATTCTCGATCACAAGCAGAAAGTATTTACTTCGCAAGGCAAACCACTCTACATCTTCGGTATATGAAAATTCATCTTTGATCATTTTCTTAATACTACTGAATTTTTTATTACTTATATAAACATTAAAATGTCTAAGATCTTCTCCTTTGTTTTCATGTTCCGTTATGCTCAAGCCGGATTTTAAACTCAGAATCTGATCCGTTTTTTCAGAAACGTCAATTTTTAATCGAAATCCCTCCGGATGATCGAAATAATAGATCTTCCTTAAATTTCCATCTTCGTAATTGTAGGTAAAAACCACTGAATCTTCGTTCACTTGATATTTAAAATCGAAAATTTCTTTGTTTCTCAGTCGCGTAACAAACAGTTGCCCATCATCTGGTACTATATTTACATCATACCTTCTGAGATAGAATTCCTTAACAGAGCCACCTACTGAAGATAATACTAACCTGTATCTATCTTTCTCTATTAGGATTGTGTCACCGCCTACAGGTATTGTTGGTGGGACTTCTTCGATTTCAGGTTCCTCTACCACCTGCACTGTGTCACTTTTCTCCGTCGGAGTAGCCTGCTGTTTACGTCGTGGCTTACTGAGGAGAGTCCAAAAGACCAGAATTGCAATTATAAGTAGAAATCCGACCACTGTCCTCATCTGATCAGTCATCCTCGACCCTCCCAGCATAATTTCTGACACCAAGGCGATCCATTAGCGTACATTCTTTTGGCGGTACTGGATCTATGCCCCCAGAGCAGAATGGGTTACATCGCAAGATACGCCAAATAATCAGTATACTGCCTTTTACAACACCATGAACCTGCAGTGCCTCAATGGAATAGTTTGAACACGTGGGAGCAAAACGACAAACGCGCGGAAAAAGAAGACCAAATGTCAGCTGATATCCTTTAATAAGATGAATTAGTATACCTTTCACCTTACCTCCCGGAATGCCTTAATTGTGCTCAGAATGTCATTTGCTTTTAGGGGACCGTGTGCATAAAAGATAACATTTAGGCCTTCAAAAATATCTTTGTTCATTCGATATGCCTCCCTTAAGATTCTTTTAACCTTATTCCGCTTAACCGCGCCGCCAATTTTCTTGGAGGCAACAAAACCAGCCGCTTGCTTTTCTGAAAGCAGGTAAATAATAGTAATATTACCGCGATGAAACCTTTTTCCTTTCGAGAATATTTTTTTTATTACCTGCTTGCCTTTTAGCCTTTCAGTCTTCGAATAACCGGATTTTTTGATTCGATCGAAATTTTCATTACTTGAATCAATCTTATAAGTCAAATAACCTTTTGTCCTATATTGTAAGCCGTTTCCTTTTCTTCTTTCTCCTTCTTCTCAGGACACCACGACCACTTCTTGTCTTCATCCTCCTTCGGAATCCATGCTTTTTTTTTCTTCTTCTCCGGCTCGGCTGATAGGTACGTTTCATCGAATAAGTATATATAAAAACCACAATAAGTCAATACCTACATTAATTAACTTGGCTTAGAATCAAGTACTGTCCTCCTGTTACAGTTATCAAAGTGGTTATCATTGCCATCTTATTAACTTAGTTGACGAAAGAATATAATTGTTTATAATAATATAGAAAATGATAAGCGATGGCATAAAGGATATAATTCTATCTCTTATGAAAACAGTCAAGGCAATTCAAATGTACGGTATAGCCCATCCTTCGTCAAAAAACTTCTATGATCCTCTTTATCAGAAATTCTCTAGCTTTCTCAGGAAAAACGGTGTCCTTGATTTTCAGATTGAAAAATTCTCCATTGTCTATGCGAATAGCATTGTATACGAAGAAAAAGAAAAAGATATTAGCCTCGCGTTTAGACTCTTTCGCGATGGTATCAGAAATATAAGCTTTAATCAAGGATTGGGATTCGATGAACTGCTTTTATTTTTGGAAACCATTAGTCGAGTTACAAAGGAACAAGACATAGCGTTGAGCTTGTGGGAAAATAATTTCATTCATATTAGTTTCTATGTCGTAGAAGAAGAAGGAGAAATCAGCTATCGGATACCTGAAATAAAATTAGAAAAGGTCGATTATGAAGCGAAGATAGATGAATTAATCAAAAGGGAGAAAATCGATTTGGATGAACGTATAGATATAAATTTAACTGCCAAGGAATTCAATAACCTCAAAAGCGAAATATCGAATGTCGAAAAAATGTCGATAATACCAGTAGCGATAACTACACTTATAAATTTTTTAAAAGCTGAAAAGTCGCAGGAAATAATCGATAGCCTTGCTCAACTGCTTGAACAGTGTGTAGATAACAAGGATTTTTACAATGCCCGACGAATCGTTCATACACTTCAGCAATACACCGATGTCAATCCAATAAAAAATTTCGAGAACGAAACTACAATAATCGGTTTTAGTAATGTTATAAACACATCATCTGACAATGTATTTAATGAATTTATCGCATTTCTTCGTTTCTTTTCCACTAAATCAGTACCATATTTCATTAGACTAATGACACATATAAAACGTAAGGATCGTCTTTCAGTGCTTAGAAATAGAATTGCCAGTAACACACAGGACGATCCTTCTCCAGTCCTAAATCTCCTCGACAGCAAGGATACAGTGATTATCATTAATGTGATTGCACTCATTGGATTGCTGAAACTAAAGGATACGGCTACTCTTTTGCAGCCGCTTATGAATCACACAGATCCATTTGTCCGAGTCGAAATTGTCACCGCATTAGAGAAAGCTGAAAAAGCTTCAATTATTGCAAGATTCATAGATGATGAAGAAAGCTTCGTAAGGATAAAAACCCTGCAGGCCCTAACCCGAGTCAAATACCCGACAATCTATTATAACCTTCTTAACAGAATAAAGAGGAAATATTTCCGTGATCTTGAATTTGCAGAGCAGAAAGAGTATTTTAACTGTCTTGTTGCAAATGGAGGCAAAGAAGTCATAGGCCATTTGAAAAAAATCCTCTTCAAATGGCTTCTCTTTGGTCGAAAAAACTATGTGATAATGAGAAAATTGGCAGCGATATCCCTTGCTAATATCACTACCGAAGAAGCATCAAAAATATTGCAGCGTGGATTGAAAAAGAGAAATAAGGATATCAAAATGGCGTGTACTATGGCACTGAGGCAAAAATGAGAATATATGAATCTGGGAAACATCTTATATCACTATTCTATGCCTTGATGAAAGCTGTACAAGTATATGATGTGAACAATGATGTCGTACAGAAAGCTGCTAAAAAGCTTGTCTTTTTTATAAAAACAATTCTGAATGTTTATTCGCATATTGAATTGGTCCGATATAGGGATTACATCTTCTTTAACAAACAGCGGTTAAGATTCGAAATAGATGGTTACGCAAGCCTTCAGTTTGTTCACGACAAGCTTAAGAAGCTTGGCGTAAAATCTCTAACAATAATGCCTGGCATCGATAAAGAAGAAATAATTTTGTTCACTTCGGTGTTCAAAGAAGAAGAAAAAGACAAATTTAAGAAACATATCACCTCAAAAAAATTTTATAATGTTAATACTGAATTCATTGTGGGAGAAGAAGAAACCCCTGATTTCCTGCAAAATGGGCAACGCATAAAACGAACATACTTTAAAGCATTAAAGGTCACCAGAAATCTAATGCAAAATCTATGGGCCAATCAACCTGTCGATGTAAAAAATTCAAAGCGTGTTGTATATAGTCTTCTCGATTCCTTATCACAAGATGAATTTGGACTTTTGGCACTTACTACCATTAAGAATTTTGACGAATATACATATAATCACTCGCTAAATGTTGGTATCCTCTCGATGGCTATAGGACAAAGGATAGGCCTCAGTAGGAAAGAACTTGCAGAACTTGGTGCTTCGGGTCTCCTGCATGATATTGGCAAAGTGAGAATTCCGAAAGAACTGATTTATAAACCTGGTAAGCTAAGTGATGACGAGTGGGAAATATTGAAACACCATTCTGATTTTGGTGTAAAAGAAATACTAAAAACCCGTGGGCTTGACGAAGCCGGTCTCATTGCAATGACCGTTTCTTATCAGCATCACTGGAATTTTGATGGTTCTGGTTACCCGGTTCACGAAAATAGAGAAAAACCTATTCTCTTTTCCAAAATTGTCCGTATAGCTGATTCTTACGATGCGATGACTACCCCACGTGTATATCAACCTATCCCCTACTTACCATGTCTCGCTGTTAGAGTATTGTGGAACTTGAAAGGTGCATTTTTTGATCCAACGTTGGCTAAGGTGTTCGTTCAACTCTTGGGTCTATACCCGATTGGCTCTTGCTTAGAACTGAGCGGTGGCGAAATCGCTCTGGTGCTAAGACAAAATGAAGGTCATCCTGCGTCGCCGATTTTGAAAATTGTGCTCGACCAAGAAAAAAAGAATATCGATGGGGAAATAATCGATCTGCTACTTGATCCCAAGGTTGAAATCAAAAGACCGATTTACGCCCAGAAGTACGATATAAATCCTGCGACATATTTCGTGTAAGGACGGATATTCAAATTTGACATTTGATATTTGAAATTGGGTGTTTTTTGTCTATACGGTTTTCCGACATTTTCAACCTTTCTCATCCTTATCTCTGTTGACTTCTCTGCAAATTCTATATATAATAATGCGTGAGGAAATTAGTTCTAAATAAACCTGATTTAGTGATAAAAGAACTAAAACAGATTGGTGTCGATACCGATGCATATTCGCTATTTGCAAACAAAACTGATTATCAAATTTTAAAATTCGAAGCACTGTCTTGTGCTCAAGCGAATGTTTTGAAGCAAACCGCACTCATCTGTGGTGCAGATCTGGCAATTCCTAAAATTGCATACCAAGGCGGCAGGAGAAAAAAAATTGCAGCGATTCTCTTCGCAAATCGGCGTGAGATGGAAAAAATTAAAATCCGTCTTGAAGAACAACCTTGGTTGGCACCAATTGCTGAACAGTTAGATGGAATATTGTTGAAAAAACCCAAGGTATATATGAGGATCGGCAATAGAAGAATCAATTTTAACCGAACATATATAATGGGTGTTATAAATATTACATATGACTCATTTTACAGTGGTAGTCGATATACAACCAAAGAGACGGTAGAAAGGGTTGCTCAAGAAATGGAAGAAGAAGGAGCAGATTTCATTGATATCGGGGCTGAATCGACTAGGCCAGGAGCAGAACCCGTAACAAAGAAAGAAGAAATAGGAAGATTAGAAAAAATATTGCCAGCTATAGTAAATAATACTAACATACCAATATCAATCGATACATATAAATCGGATGTAGCATCTTTTGCAATTGATCATGGCGCTAAAATTGTGAATGACATTTCAGGCCTCAGTTTTGATAAAAGAATGGCGCGAGTTGTTGCTAAACACAAGGTAGGTTTAATTATCATGCACATAAAAGGAACCCCAAAGAATATGCAGGAGAACCCTGAATATGTGGATCTCATGGGTGAAATCCACAGCTATATCGCCAAGAAGATTGACTTTGCCATGAGAAAAGGTATCGACAGAGATCGCATACTAATTGATCCAGGCCTTGGCTTTGGTAAACGGCTGGAAGATAATTATGAAATTATCAACAGATTAAATGAATTAACTATCTTCGATCTACCCATACTGGTTGGTCATTCTAGAAAATCTTTTATCGGAAAACCTTTCAATATTCCTCCAGAGCAAAGACTCGAGGGTTCGCTCGGCGTAGAGGCAATTCTTATACAAAATGGCGTGTCTATTTTAAGGGTACACGATGTCTCGGAATCAAAAAAAGTCGCTATGATTGCTGACAAAATTAAACAATGAGACTATTCGGATTCCTACCCGTAAGGGCTATTGACGTAATTGACATAGTTGTCGTCGCTTTCTTGCTCTACCAATTCTTCAAATTTGTAAAAGGAACCAAAGCCACGCCGATACTTGTGGGCTTGGCTGTGTTTTTTATAATCTCGTTCATAGCCCGATGGCTTGATCTCAAAGGCCTCTCATGGATTATGAGCTCAATTCTTGCGGTATGGGTAGTTGCTTTTGTTATTGTATTCCAACCTGAAATTAGAAATGCCCTTGCTCGCATTGGGCGTCAGCGATCAATAAAATTCTTCCTCAAAGTTGAGGAATCTCCGATAATCAAGGAAATTGTGGATGCAGTGCGAAAAATGGCTGAGGAAAAAATCGGTGCGCTTATTCTAATCCAAAAGGGAATTGGTCTCAAGGACATAATTGAAACAGGAGTCCGAATAGACGCCCAGGTAAACTCTTCGCTCATAAGAACAATCTTTTTCCCAGATACACCTCTTCATGATGGTGCCTGCGTTATACGCGGTGATTCACTAGTTGCAGCGGGTTGTGTTTTGCCTCTTAGCGAAAATCCAAATCTTAGCGGAAAATACGGTCTAAGGCACCGTGCAGCACTCGGTATTTCAGAACAGAGCGACGCAATATGCATTGTTGTTTCTGAAGAAACCGGTAAAATATCATTTGCATATAAGGGAAAACTCGTCACAAAAGTTGACATAGAAATCTTAAAGAGATCGCTAGAGAGTATATTCAAGGAATAAAAGACATAACGTGGAACTTAGGGCAAAATTACTTGAGAGTAAATAATAAATGAGGTTGATTGCTGTGGAGGAGGAATGAGACCGATACATATTATAATTATTGCCGTGATTGTCGTTGCCGTTATCATCGGATTAACCATCGGCAGAGGATTTAAGGGTTTTCGATATAACGGAACCATTGGTGTAATCGAGATTGAATCAGTAATAGCATATTCTAAGTATATTGTCCAAGATTTGAAGAACTTCGGTGAAGATCCGTCAATCAAGGCAATAGTCATACGAGTTAACTCACCAGGCGGTGGTGTTGCTGCTTCGCAGGAGATATACGACCAAATCAAGAAAGTAACAGAAACAAAAAAAGTTGTTGTATCTATGGGTGCGGTTGCTGCATCTGGCGGTTATTATGTTTCATTGCCTGCAGATGTCATTGTTGCAAACCCTGCCACTATCACAGGTTCAATCGGCGTTATTATGGAATTCCCGATCCTTGAAGGACTATTGAAGAAACTCGGGATTGACTTTGAAGTCATAAAATCGAAGGAACATAAAGATATAGGATCTCCATTCAGGCAGATAAGTGATAAGGAAAGAGAACTTCTCCAAGATGTGGTGTTAGATGTCTATGACCAGTTTGTTGAAGTTACCGCGCAAGAACGTAATCTAACCATAGATAGTGTCTTGAAATTTGCAGATGGAAGAATCATCACAGGCAGACAGGCCAAACAAATAGGTTTCGTAGATACGCTTGGATCGTTCGAAGACGCCGTGAAGATTGCCGGTGATCTTGTTGGCATAGAAGAACCCAGCCTCATATATCCACCGAAAAGATTGAGTTTTGTCGATTTCTTGATAAGACCAATGGAATTTTTGCTGATACCAAAGCTGCATTATTTGTGGCGGTGATAATCCGTGATTTGTCATTCATTGGATACTGGGTATTTGTCATTCGGTATTATAAAAGTATCAAGTGTCAGGTAATTGGAAATTAATCGTAATAATTTTTGCCACAATATTTTTTTGTGCACAGCATAAGTATAGTCAGAAATTAGTAGAATATTTAAAAGCGGAGAAGGAACTAAGAAAAAGAGTAACCGAAGAACAAGGATTAAGCGATTCCATAAAAGTGCTCCAGCAAAAATATGATATTGATCTGGATAAGGAACTCTCGCGGCTCAGAGATAATCCAGAAGCGTGGATAGAGCTATTCGAAGAATTAAAAGGTGAAAAATAAACCCTGTGGTGTATCTACTGCAGGCATAAAAGATTAAAGGACTAAATATTGCAACGGTGCAGATTCTTTGGTGTTATTGAAGGCTTTTATAGAAAACCCTACACATTCAATCAGCGCTTTGATCTGGTCCGTTTTCTGTCCCGGTGTGGATTGAATACCTATGTTTACGGACCAAAAGCTGACACATATCATAGAAAAACATGGCAGAAGCAATATCCTGCTCGCATTTTTAGACAATTTGAAAAACTGGTTAAATTAAGCAAAAAACATTCAATATTTTTCAACTACGCCCTCTCCCCTATGTCCAGACCAGATACAGAAAAAATTATCAGAAAAATAACTACGATGCTAAGAATAGGAGTAGAGCACTTCAGCATCTTTTATGATGACATTAAGGTTCCATTAACTCGTGAAACTGCTGAAATACAAACAAGAACTGCAAATGAATTACTGAAGTATCTAAAAAGGAATATCTCTCGTCCTATCCTTTTCTTCTGCCCAACACAGTACCGCGGTTTTGAAGAAACAGAATATATAAAAACAGTTGCAAAAAGGCTCCATAAAGATATTTATATATTCTGGACAGGTAAAAGAGTTGTATCAAGAAGAATAACTGAAAAAGATATCAATAGCATTAAAAAAATCATTGATCGTCCTCCTTTGATATGGGACAATCTTTATGCCAATGATTATATCCCTGGCATGATCTGGAGATTTCCTTATCGGTATCGTGCTCCGGGCATTGTCAAAAAGGTGAGTGGTATTCTCACGAATCCAATGAATCAGTATGAAAAATCAAAGCCTTTAATCTACACAATGGCAAAATTCATCAATAATCCGTATGATTATGTACCACAAAAGGCATGGAAAGAGACACAACAGATAGAGTCTTAAGATAGAATATTTGGCAAACCCATGTTCCATACTTGATTTATCAAGATCGTCATGTATAATAGAATTCTAAAGGAGGTATTATGGCAGTGCTTTTGATCTTTCTACTATCTGTAAATCCATTCTATGAAGCGAATTTCAGTTCATTACCCAAACGTTCTTTGAGCACCCTTGCAAACCCTAGTGGATTGGGTATTCAACCCGGTGCAGAGGCATTTTTCGCATATCATCCTGACCCTTATATCATAGAAACCGCAGTGTCGCTTGCCAATCTGGGGTTCGGTATGCACAAGACAAGTGGTTTCACATACTATGAATCAGGTGTTGGATACAAATTACCAGGTGCGCTTTCTCTTGGGTATGCATTTCAATTCGGCGATACGACAAATCATATTTTCGGTCTTGTTGGACATCCCTCACCAAACCTGTCGCTGGGTTACAGAACAACTATTGGAAGCAAAAGTCATATGTTTGGAGGAATAAGTATCCGACCTGCAGCAGAATATATAACAATGAGTTGTGATATTGAATACGAAGGCATTGATGACATATTCAACGTCTATTACGGTGCATCACTCAGTCCTATGAATGGCTTGAACCTCAATTTTCACGCAGACAAGGATTTCAATTGGAATGCAGGCCTTGAAGTTTCATTTGGCAAAATCATACTTGCTGGAGCGTATTCTGCTGTCGATGAGAAATTCAGTGGTGGTATTATTTTGTCAGCGCAGAGCTACGCATCTGTAATACCAGAAGGTGAAAAAATAACCACATATACTTTGAATCGTGAATATCCGGAAATAGAAAAAAAGACCTTCTTGGGTATCCCCCTAACGACAAAACAAGGTTTCACAAGGCTGCTCGAGAACTTTAACACTGCTGCAAAGAGACATGACATAAAGCTCATGGTCATAAAATTAAAGGGGCACTCACTCGGACAAGCACAGATTGAGGAGTTAAAGAATGTTTTGATAAAAGCTAAAAAAGTCTATAAAAAATTAGTATTTTTCGCAGATAATTACAACAATACTTTAACTTACGATTTGGCCTGCGTTGCTGACGAAATCATACTCTCACCCCTTGGTTCAGTATCTATACCAGGTATTGCGATGCGTAGCTTGTTTGTGAAAGGCACCTTAGAAAAAATTGGATTAGAAGCTGACGTTGTGCACGTCGGTAAGTATAAATCAGCTGCAGAAATGGTGTCAAGAACAGATATGTCAGAGGCAGATCGGGAACAGACCGCAAAAATCCTTGATGATTTCTATTATCCTATGCTTGATAATATTGCACAATCGCGCAACAAGACGACTGAAGAAGTTGAGGAGCTGATTAACAAAATAGCCTATTTTAATAGTGACGAGGCGCTGAAATATGGTTTAATCGACACGACGCTTTATGAATCTGAATTGGATGAATATATTAAGAAAAAATATGGAAGAATGCAGATAGTTGAATTGGATGCCTTGGTCAATGAAAGAACAGTTGAAAAAAAATGGAATCACAGCAAGCCCAAAATTGCCTTGGTTATTGCCGAAGGCTTTATTGTACCGGGCGAAGGTAAACCGACTTTTTTTCAATCCAGTCTGATAGGTGGCGATGCATTCGCGAGAATATTCGAAACAATAAGCAAAGACAATAGCATAAAAGCCGTTGTATTTAGGATTAATTCGGGTGGTGGAGATGCGTTCGCATCAGAAGAAATTGCCTATGCGATTAAACATTGCTCAGAGAAAAAACCGGTTATAGTATCAATGGGTGATGTTGCAGGTTCTGGTGGTTACTATATTGCATGCCTTGCTGACAAGATTTATGCTGATGATAGAACAATCACCGGCTCAATAGGAGTGCTGGGGATAAACCTTGTGACAAGAGGGCTATATGATAAGCTTGGCATATCTTGGGATTATGTCAAACGAGGTGAACATAGTGATCAGTTCTGGGGTCTGCGACATTGGACCGCAGATGAGTTGGCAATGGCAGAGAGAGAAGTGAAGTGGTGGTATGATAAATTTACCAACCGTGTGGCTCAAGGAAGAAAAATGTCACAGGCGAGAGTCGATTCGCTCGGACAGGGAAGAATCTATTCAGGAACACATGCAACACAGATCGGCTTAATCGATGAAACTGGTGGATTCCTGGACGCACTTGACGTAGCAAAGGAATTAGCCAATATTAAAGGAGACTTTGATATTGACGTCTACCCACAGAACCTTGGGTTCTCTTTTCTGGGCAGAAATCCGCAAGGAAGAGTTCTCTATTTAATGCAGGAATGTGAAATAAAGTAAACAGCAAATCCCAAAATACAAATTCCAAATATCCAGATCTAAACTTCAAACACCTTCAACCAAACGATAATAACGATCTAACGGTCTAAACGACCACCTATTCGATCACCACAATCTTAACACAGTTCTTTGCTATACCTTGAGGTTTCAGAAAATAGATGCCACTGGATAGGTGTAGTCTAGTCTGTGGTTTAATAACTTTCTTGACCATCCGTCCTGTGACATCGTATACGCTAACAGGATAGATACCGTCATCTCCAATAAGTGAAGCAAAACTGATATGAGAACGTACTGGATTCTTCGTAACAGATAAAGAGAGCGCTTCTGTTCTATGCTCAAGAATACCAGCCATTGGGTTCGACTGTCCTGGTGTGAGAGTAATATAATCATTGAAGTCATTAAGATTATTGTCTGTATCATGACCATCAGGATAACGCCCAAGAGAGTGGCCTTCTGCAACATCAGGTGCTGGATTCCATTCTCCAGTGAAAACCCAGCCATTGAGTGTTCCATAACCCAATGCATCAATTATGACGTTGTTAAGTCGAACATCGACATTTTCTGGGCCGTTCTGTAGATCCGCATCATCAGTTACAATGTCAAAATTCGGGACAGTAGAATCTTGAGCGATGACAAAAAAACCATCATCAGGCATTAAATTACCAGTCAAATCGATGTTTACATATTCATTACCATTACTGCCATTTATACCTACAACGGTTATGCCATCAAGTTCTGCATTAGCCGGCCCAAAGATCTCAATGAAGCATCCTGAGTCACTTCCTGCTGGATCATAATAGACTTCGTTTATGCGGAAACCAAGTTCGCCAACATAATAGGAATGCGTATCAGAGGTAACGTGAAGCCCATCATTATCAACGAATTTCAAATAGTAGAAGATCGTATCACCAAAGGATTGTCCGGGTATCTGAAATCTAAAAGTGTCATTATTTACTGCTGTATGCGTCTGTTTAATAATGGTATTCAGATTATTCACACCATAATATAGTGTGTCAGCAACTATTGTGATGTTATCACATGCCTTGGCATGAATATCAGCGATCGTATATGAATCCGGATTCACCGGTGTATGCCATACGCGGACTATTACGGGCGGCTGGATGGATGGCACTTCGAAACATGCATCGTCAATATAGAAAATTGCATCACCGTCCCACTGCGAAGCAATATCATATGCTCTCACATCTACTGTGGCAAACATCGCATCTGAAGGAGATAATGCAGTAAATGCCAATTCTTGCCATTCCGTAGAATCAACAGAATAGACATTTGGCCAAGTTGTCCCATATGGTGACCAATTAATTCCTACTCCAATCCGTCCTGCTGGATCATTGTCCCACACCCAGATACGAAAAGCATGATACGTATGTGGTTGAACCTCAACAGTCTGAGTGAAATCAGCGTCTGCTTGTGATTGTGTGATGAGACTATCTCTAATGCTGAAATTGCCGTTTCGTACAATGACACTCTCCTGGAAAACATAAATGCCATCATCGATTTCCCAGTGGTCAGGTGTACCTGCAGACCAAGACTCAAAACCTGAATTCTGCAACAGATTTTGACTAAAACCAAACACTATCACAATACAGAATGCAACTACATATCTTTTCATTGTTCCCCCTTTTTCCAGCACCCCCGAAGAAATTAGTTGAACTGTTATAAATAAAATAACCGATAAGAAAACCGATAATTTTAACTCTTATCAGTTTTCATAACCCCCCATGCCCTATACTGTCTTTGATTGGTCTAAATTGCTTTAGATTACAAATATTTCTTCAACGATTTCAATCTCGAACCGGACATCAATTTTGTGAGCGAAAGGACTTGAACAACGCTTTCACCCTCCCTAATAACTCCTCTGAAATAATCCTTCGGTCTTGCAAGTTCAGGAACTGAGATTAAATCGTCTGCAGTAATGATGCCGAATACTTTGTCCACTTTGAAGCCGACACGGCTATTGTGTATTTCGGAAACTATGACTTCAAATTTATTGTTTTTATTCCGTCGGATCTCCAAAAAACTTGGCAGATCATAGAGTAGCAATTTTTCCTTTCTTAGGTGAAAAAATCCGATAAGATTTTTCGCACCTTTGTCTTTTTTTTCCTGTTTTAAGATACTCTTTGGACGAGCTATTTCCTTAATCTCTTCAATTGGTGCTGCGAAATTAATGTCACTAATCGCAAATTTCAGATAGTAGTTCATTTCCTTATTTTACTCAATAAATCATCAAGTTTTATTGCAAACGAAGAAAGAATTTGCGCAGTAGATGTAAATTCCTGCATAGATGCTGTTTGTTCTTGAACAGATGCTGAAACCTCTTCAGTTGAAGAAGCAGTATTAGCAGCAACCTGTGCAATTTGCTCAACCTGTTTGACTAATTCTTTCGTGTTTTTTGCTTGATTTGTTGCTGCTTGATTGATACGTGAAATCATATCGGTGACCAAATCTACCGCCTTAACAATTCCTGTAAATTGCTCTTCTGTCTCCGATGCTAATCGATTTGACTCCGTCATCTTTTCGCGTTCGGATTTTAATAAAGCACTCAGTTCCTCAATTGTTTTGCTAATCTCCAATATGAGACTTTCCACAACTGAAGAAGAACGTTTTGTTTCATTGGCAAGATTCCTTATTTCATCGGCAACAACAGCAAAACCTCTCCCCTGTTCACCGACTCTGGCAGCTTCAATTGCAGCATTCAAAGCGAGTAAATCTGTCTGTTCGGTAACGCCCGAGATTATGTAGAAAATTTTCCTTATCTCGATCGATTGGTCACGAAGTTCCCCCATTTTATCTTCAACAAATTTCGTCTGTTCAAAAATTTCTTTGGAAATCTTTGCTTCATCTTTCGAAAGTTCCATACCATGTTTGGCAGAATCGGTCGTTCTTCTTGAAGAAACCGACGCCATCTTAACCTGTGAGGAGATTGAAGAAGTTAGATTATTCAACTCCTCAATTGAACGAGCAGTAGACGTAATAGAAGTTGATTGCTCCTGGGCACCTTTTGAGATCTGCTGTATAGCAGAAGAAACCTCTTGTAAAGATGCATTCATCTGTTCCGAGACAGATGAAAGATCCTCAGCGGTCGTTTTAATTTCGTTACCCATATCCGTCAACGTCACATATGATTCTCTAACTTGCTTAAGAAAATTATCTAGTATTGAATGAACCTTGCTCATTATTGTGATTCGAATTGGAGGTAAAGCATCAATACTTTGCCATTCCTTAATAGCATTAGCAAGAAATTCAATTGATTTAACAAGCGGTATTGTTAAAGCTAATCCTACGAGAAATGAAACCGCCAATATTATAACTGCAAGTATGACTGCACTAGAAAGCGTAATCGGAATATACATTAACATCGGATAAGATGCAAATGCGAAGAAAGTGAAAGCCACCTCTGTGATCAAGCTGAAGCCCTTTTCTTCAAGACCGCCTGGAATGAAGAGATGGATGATGTGGTAGAGTAATGCTGCAACCAGACTGCCTGTGATTATACCGACAAGTAATAGCCAAATAAGAGCCATTAATTCAAAACCTGAGATAAAACCGGAAAGAAGAGCAGCACTTGTGATTCCAATAAAATGAAATACACTATAGGCTCTAAGTGTGGGTTTAGTGTTAATTACTACATTATAGAGTAAGAAAAAAGTTGAAAAAATGACATAGTACAAACTAACATTGTTCCAATAACCTATTCTCATTGCAAAAAACATAAATAGGACAATCTGCAGAATAAAGCCGAGAAGTGAAATTAATATTCTATATTTTCTCATTGCTCTCCTTCCATGAACCAAGGACTTCCATCATCCTCTTCGGGTTCAAAATGCCAATAAAATTGTCTTTGACCCAGAATATTCCATCAAGGAATTCTGTTTCTTCTTTGGTATAGCAATCGGGTAATGGATGAGCCTCCCCTTCTTCAGAAGTCACGATCTCGACATCAGAATCGACAAGAAATCCTATCCTTGAATCCCCAACAGCAGTAATCAGACAAGTTCTTGTTTCTGCTTTAGTATTTTTTTCATTCAGCAAATTTCGCAATTCAACTACGGGAACTGATTCTCCCCGTACATCAACGATTCCAGAGAATGTCTCAGGAAGGTGCGGTACAGCAACTAGATCGAATGCATGAAGTATTTCAAGAATTGAATCAAGGTCAATGGCAAACAACTCCTTACCAACGGTGAAGACAGCATAATTCTGTTCTTCATCATGTTCTTTAACATTATTACGTTTTGTAATCTTTGATTCCTGTTTGAACTCATTTAGCTTCTCTTTACTGTTCGCCTTTGCAGCCCTGCCTCTTTTTTTACGTGATTTAATCATATCTAATTCTCTTCATATTTCTGGATTTGTCAAGTATTTGAGCGACTAAAATTGAGTCATTGTCATTGGTTTCTGTCGTGTGAAAAAAAGTCTATTTACTACATCGATATATTTATCATTAGAGATCTCTGCAAGACCATAATCATAAAGCGCTTTGAAATCGACAGCACCCATAATGAGCGATGAGAAATGTGAAACATCAAGTTGAATTTCCACATCATAGCCGCCTCTGTTCTTTAAGTATGGCTTGCCTCTTACAAAATGCACAGTGGTTTTTCCTTCATTTATCTTAAAAAAGTCATCGCGAAGCATGATATTGAGCCTGCAATTCTGATCATTAAAATTATGGTCTTTAAGCATTCTGAATATAGCCCCTGTATTTATTACGCGATACATAATACCTACACCTTGAATATTTGTCTCATGGGCTAAAGGCTTCACTATTCTATCCGAGCCATCTCTTGGGTCAAAAAGTATATGATGAAAGTTGTCGTCTTGTGTTCCGTATATAATGCGATCTACTTGGTCTAACTGTGTGTGCAGAAATGTTAGCAATTCAAGAAGTATTTCTCTATTCTCATAAACGAATTCTCTTATAATGACATTGTGTTTAATCCAGTTATCTTCTTGCACTTTTTTGAATGTAAAAATAACGTATCCAAGAATATCATTGCCTTTCTTATATCCGACGACCTTAGCCTCAGGGAACTCAAAGATGCGATCCCATTTTGGAGAAAGATCCAAAATCATACCGTGTCTCTGTTCGAAAAAACGATAGTGACATTTCCTTATGGCGCCTTTATCTTTTTTCTTTAGAAAGTGCAAATGTGTTTTTGATATTCCACTTGGCAAATCACTGGGTTTGAAACTATACTGACTCACTTTTATGCCATAACCAAAGCCCATTCTTCCATAAAAATCAGGACGGAAAGGATAAAGAGCAACAAGGCTTACCCCTTTTTTTCTGTAGCGCTCGAGAAAAAAAGAAATCATTTCTTTACATACTTTTTCCTTCTTGTGTAGAAGATCAACAGCAACGAGTCCCACACCACCTATTTTTGCTTTCTCTGATAGAATATTCATTGTGAAATCATATAATGCCATACCGCCCAAAAGCTTACCCTTTCTGTACAATCCGTAGTGATGAATGGCAGGATCTTTAATCATGTTTAATAAATCTGATCGGGTTTTCTTCTTATCCTCTTGTGAAATAATTCTCATACCAGGATAGGCGTTGGCTACAATATCAATAAAAGTATCGTAATCTTTTTTTGCGATTTTCCTAATAATACTCATCGTTTCAGTCCCCTATAAAATTCTTTTATTGTAAATCTTTGCGTTTTTGGGCAACTATGAGAACAACCTTGGAATACTGCCCTAAACCTTGCTCTTCTATCTTTTTCCCAAATTTGCGCCAAATATCTGCAAATGTAGGTGTATCAATTCCGTATATCTGAGGTACATTCTTACACGCATATTTGATCTCTAATTTAGCCTGATTTGCGGTCAATTTTTTCCCTGTATAATATTCCTTTCTTCGAATCAACTTGAATCCAGCTTGCTCAAGCATCTTCTTGTACACCCTGCTGCGAAGCCATGTTGCATCACAAATGTAGGAATAAAGATCCACCTCTGTTTTCTGAGCCACGGTTTCCATTTCATCTGTAGGCATGACAACAAGACAAAAGAAACTGTGTGGTTTCAGTACTGCATTGACTTGAGAAAACGTCGCGTGAACGCCCTTCCGACCTCGAGTCATATGGATATCCTCAAATCCTGTGAAACTAACCGCCATATCGAAACTCTTCTTGCCAAATTGCATTCGTGTTGCATCCATCTCAATGATTCTCACACGCTTCTGCAAATTGTGAAGCTTTATGTTTTTTCTCGCTTTCCGCACTGCTTGTTCGGAAATATCGATCCCGGTGACTTGTAGATTTGCGTCATGCTTCGCGACTTCGATAGTGAAATAGCCGTAACCACTACCTATATCCAAAATATTCACACTAGATCTAATCGGCAAATCACTAACAACCCTAAAACGAAGATTATTCAAGTTTTCATAAAAAGTCCTATATTCTTTATCTGAAATGTAATATTCGTCAATCATCCGAATCTGTTATCAGCCTTTTTTTTCCTCATCTCACTCAGTTTGTCGGTGAGCCATCCGGTTCGTTCAACATTATGAACATCGGCACTCGGTATATACGGTTTTATATCAAGAAGGGGTGTACCATCTATTACATCAACATTTTCAATATGAAGTGCAAAATTTTCTACCTTTGTGAGTCTGACTACTGATAAACCTATAGGATTCGGACGCTTCGGTGCTCTCGTGGCAAAGACACCACGCACAACATCATCCATAAAAGGTTTGACTTCTAATGAAAAACCTCTTGAAAGATGAAAATGGTACAGCAATATGATGTGTGAGAAACCCTCCAAATCTTTGATACCTGCTCGGTATGCCGGTGCAATCTCGACAGTACCCTTGATGCCTTTCGCGCCAGACGGCTGAATCGGTACACCTTTCGGACTTGTAAATGGAGAATGAATGATGCCTATGGGCTTATAGTTTATACCTTCCATAAATAATAACCTCACATGCCTCTAATAATAGATAAATGTCATTGTTTGTCAATATTGATTACACACAATACGAGGACTGTAAAAAATTTGTTATCACACCTCTTATTGACTTTCCCATCATTATGGATAATATAAATTAACAGGTGAAACATATGAAAAATGCAACTTTGTGCTCGTTACTGTGTGCAACCGCAATAATATTATCTGCATCAGAGATAGATGAAATAATAGAAAAAACAACAAAAAAATATGAAAATCTAACTAGCTTCTATGCTGAATACGAACAGATATTGTGTGATGAATTGACTGGTACCTGTAGGGATTTCGAAGGCAAAATTTATTTCGTAAAACCGTTTTCCTTCCGTTTGGAAGTAAAAAGCCCCCAACAGATCTATGTCGGCGACAGTGTATCGCTTTGGATATACCTCCCTGAAGAGAAAATAGCAAGAAAACAAGATTTTGTACAGGTGCCATTTCAAATAAATCCTGATATTTTCTTAAAGGACTATCATGAACGATTCAAGGCCGAGTTGATGGAAGAGGCGGAGAAAAGCTATTTAATATCGTTGACTCCAACTGATGAAACTGATATATACGAGAAAATAATTGTCAGAATCAATAAAGAGAAATATGCAATAGAAGAGATCACTATACGTGATGAAGTAGGCTCTGAGAATAAAATATATTTTAAAAAAATTGAACTAAACAAAAAACTATCCAAGAAGTTATTTGAATTCCATCCTCCAGAAGGTACACAAGTCGATGAATACTGAATTCTTGATAGATAACAACTGCTTTGTCTGCGGATCTGAAAACCCGCACGGATTAAAATTGAATATCATAGAATCACCAGACGGTGTTAAGTCAAAAATCAAATTCCCATTATGGACACAAGGTTATAACAGAATCGTGCATGGCGGGATCGTATCAACAGTCCTTGATGAAGTTGCTGTCTGGGCTGGAGTCAAAAAAATTAAATCAAGCTGCGTAACGACAGAATTAAATGTCCGCCTTAAAAAACCAGTGAAGGTGGATGAAGAATATGTGGCGAAAGGATGGGTTAAAAATACAAAAAATAAATTAATTGAAGCTGAATCGGAGATTAAAGATAGAAACAACAACGTGATGGCCTCTGCTTATGTCAAATTGCTAAAAGTCACATGAAAGTAAATTTAGTATCACTTGGTTGCCCGAAGAATCTCGTTGACTCTGAAAGGATTTTGGGGGCACTCGCCATGAACGGCATAAGCATATCTGCAATCCCCGAAGCGAGCGACGTTATCATTATTAACACATGCGGTTTCATCAAACCAGCATTAGAAGAAACAGAAGAGGAAATTAAGAAAGCGCTAAGTATGGCGCGTTTGAGTGATCAAAAAGTCTATGTTTTCGGGTGTGCAGTAAATCGCTTCGGAAATCTGCTTAGAAATAAGTATCCGAAAATCTCTGGTTGGTTTGCTTTGGAAGATAGAAAAGAACTACTTAGTACAATCACTAATAATTCAACTACTAATGAAGAATCGAGACTGCCGACCACACATGGTTATGCCTACCTTAAGATAGCTGAAGGATGTTCAAATTGCTGCTCCTACTGCACAATCCCTTCAATAAAAGGAAAATACCGTAGCTTTGAGATGTTGGAATTGATCAAAGAAGCAACTGAATTATCCAAGCTTGGAATAAAAGAAATAATACTTATTGCACAGGATACGACACGATACGGCTGCGACAAGTACGATAAACCAATGTTAATCCCGCTCATCAGAAAATTATCGCAAATTCCTGACATCCAATGGATTCGTATACTCTACGCGCACCCGAAAAGCATTAATAGCAAAATCATCAAAGAGATTGCGCAGAACGAAAAAGTCTGTAAATATATTGATCTGCCCATACAACATATCAATGATAGGATCTTGAAAATGATGAACCGCTCGGTTACGAGAGAAAAGATCAGATCGCTCGTCAAGCAACTTAGAGGTATTAAAGGTCTTTCTCTAAGAACTACTGTAATCGTTGGCTTTCCAACAGAAACAGATGATGAATTCAAGGAATTGTTTAATTTTCTTGCATCATATGATTTTGATTGTCTGGGTGTTTTCCCTTACTTCTGTGAGCAGGGTACAGAAGCAGCCCGTCTGCCGCAGGTTCCCGCCTCGCTCATTGAGGAAAGATACCTGAAAATCCTTGACCTCCAACAAGACCTGATGAAGCGCAGAAATGCTCGTGAGGTTGGAAAGACCTATAAAACATTGATACATAGCCAGAATGGTCACTACATTGGGCACACAGAATTTTTGACCCCAGAAATTGACTGCCAAATCATAGCTGATATACCAAGGTTGAGGATCGGCAGTTTTTATGACCTTAAAATCAGAGAAGCGAAGGGATGTGACCTGCTTGCAGAACTCGACTACACAAATGAGAAAGATTGATTACATGAATATTAAAATTAAACGCTTTGCGCCCTACGCCCTACACATTTCGCTTCTTCTGCCCTATTTGCTTCTCAATGCCGTGGAACTGCCTATTGAATTCCATGGTCGTGGTTATTTAGGAAAATACCTGAATAGTGACACAATCCGTTATAATATGGACGCATCGATCGATCTTCACTGTACTGTGGCGAAACATGAAAATTTCTCTTTCTTTGTGAGTTATCGCGATGATCTTGATATGGCGGAACAAAGAGGCGGTGTTTCCCTTGATCCAAGATATGCGCATTATTATATAACTGGAGGCTTTGATTATCTAAGCAAAAAGTTTCTCATAGCTTTTTATTTTATGCATGATTGCATCCATGATATTGACTATGATGTAGAAGGAACTCCAGTATTTAATCGTCTTAGATTGCAGCTTGCAAACGCTGATTACCACCCGAAAAATCGGCATTGTATATTACCAATCATCAAATGGAACATCGAATTAGGGTACTATCCACATTGGAAATACCACGGGTGGGATATCAATGCAGGCGCAGACTATCAATACGGTATATGCCTAAATGGCATCATAGAGCTTCCCTTACTCACTTTACTGATTAGGCGTCTTGACTACGGTTTAACTCTGGAGCCTTCGTTTCATATTACAAGAGGCGACACTTGTTTCTATCATCAGCACGTGCTAAGACTTACGACCTACTATGCACAATATCCTCGCAGGCGCATTGGCGTTGCACTAGATTATAATATATTGAATAATGATCCAATAAAAAGCCCGGATAAATTATGGCTATTATCAATTTTTGTCGCATTCTAACCATCCTTTTGCTTTTTTCCAACAATAATACCGCCTATGAGCTTTTCAGCATCGGCTGTTACTTGGAATCAGAAGGCAAAATTAAAGAAGCGATTGAATATTATATAAAAGCGAAAACATTGGCACCAGATTCACCAGAAATCTATCTATCATTGGCTAATGCTTTCTATAAAATACATAAATTCGATCATGGTATCAATGCTGCGATTCAGGGACTTTCAGTTTCAAACGATACAGCCAGGTTTTATAACACTATCGCGATCGGCTACATTGGCAAGAGGGATTTCCAATCAGCCATACGATATTATGAAAAATCAATAGAGGTTGAACCAGAAAATGTCGAATTCTATACAGGCCTTTCTATACTTTATGAAGCAACGAGAGATGTAGAGAAAGCTCGAGAAATATTAGCTAATATGCCTGATAGTCTCAAGACTGCCGAAGTTTATTCACAGCTTGGTTCTCTTTCTGGTAAATTGAAGGATCATGAATCTGCAATTACCTACTACCGTCAGGGATATGTACTTGATACAACTAATACGACAGGGCTTATGGGAATCGGTACAGGTTTTGACATACTAAACATTAAGGATTCCGCAATCTATTACTATGAAAAAGCGCTCAAAGAAGACACCCTTATTCCAGAAGTGGGACGGAGACTAATAGACCTCTATTCGGACACAGAACAGTACGGAAGATTAATTACACTTGCAACAGAAATGTTGGAATCAGATTTTCATAATGGGTACATGAGAAGAAGCCTTGGATATGCGTTCTATAAAACCGGTATGCGTCATCAAGCACTAAATGAATTTCTTATCGCCTCAAGAATTGACCCTCTTGATGCCTACTCAAGGTTCTACGTTGGAAGAATGTATATGGAAGATGGTGACTATGACAAAGCATTTGACGAAATTTGTAAAGCAATAAGAATAAATCCTGATTTTATCGAATTGTGGGTCTATCTCGGGTTCGTAGCGATTGAAAAAAAGGATCTCAAGACGGCTGAATACGCCTTTACTGAAGCAGCGCACCGTGGTGGTGATATCGTGCAGATCTACTATCTCTTAGGCGTTATCGCAGAAATGCAGGGACAATCTTATTTGGCTTACTCTTACTATCACAGATCACTACGCGTGGATTCAAAGAATATAGCAACGCTTGAGGCATTAGCGCACCTATGCGAAAGAATCGACAAGAAAGAAGAAGCATTCGAGATGTTCAAGAATATTATCGAAATAGATACAATTAATGCGGAAGCCTTAAACTACGTTGGTTACACCTTTGCAGAACGAAATGATAGCCTTGAGTATGCACTTGAGTTGATCAATAGAGCTCTCACCCTCGAAGAAGATAACGGTTACTATATAGATTCTCGGGGATGGGTATTCTATCAGATGAAACAGTATGAAAAAGCCTTAGAAGATCTGAAAAGAGCAGCAACAATCATTGAAGATGCCGTGATATTAGAACATCTTGGTGATGTGTATATGAAACTAGATGATGTAAAAAGAGCAAAAGACGCCTACATAAAGGCATTGGAGCACGATCCAAAAAATAAAATATTGAAGAAGAAAATACAAGAACTCGGCAAATAGTTATCACACATGAAAATTGTCGGCGTCATTGGAGGCATGGGTCCAAAGGCAACCATAGATTTCTTGGATAAGGTTGTTTCTTCAACTTCTGCGAAGAGGGACCAAGATCATATCAAGATGATCGTATATATGAACCCACAAATACCTGACCGCACCGAAGCTATCTGTGGAGAAGGAGATAGTCCGCTGGAAGCCCTTGTCGATTCAGCAAGGCTTTTAGAAAAAGCAGGAGCCGACTTCATTGTGATACCGTGCGTCACTGCCCATTTCTGGTTGAAGGAAATCCAGGAATCAGTAGCCATACCGATCATAAATTTGGTCAAAATCGTACTAAACAAAATCAAGAAAGAGAGAAAGAACGCCAAAAATATAGGGATTCTCGCCACAACAGGTGTCATCCAAGCAAGAATATTCAACGATATATTGGAATCAGAAGGTTTGAACGTAATAATACCAGATAATGAGATTCAAACTCACTGTGTGATGAATGGCATATATGAAACAAAGAGAGGCGTCACGCCTGAAAAAACAAAACAACTCTTCTTACGTGCCTATAGCCATCTTACATCGAAAAAAGCTGATGTGATCTTGGAGGCATGTACTGAAATTCCTCTTGTCATCGCAGATAAAGATATTCAAACTCTCTTGATTGATGTTAACAAAGCACTTGCTGAAGAGACGGTCCGAAGAGCACGTGAACTTAATTAATAAGGCATATCGAGATTTTTCTAAGCATATGTAATACTTCATCTTAAATTTACAATTTACTAAATTCCATGAATATTGTCTAACACCAAGAGAACGAAGAGTACTTTTTCAAAGCTCTCAAAGAAATATCTTGACAGAAATGTAATTCTGTATAGAATATGAAGAATAAAGGTCAAGGAGGCTTAATTGCAGGAAAGATTTACTGAAAGAGTAAGAAAAATATTACACCTTGCGCGCGACGAGGCAAACAGATTCAAGCAAAGTTACATAGGAACGGAACATTTACTCCTTGCGATGATTAAGGAAGGAGAAGGTGTCGGTGCGATGGTTCTGATTAATTTGGGCGTGGAGCTGAATGAATTGCGTAAGAGTATTGAAAATTCGATGAGCATAGGTGCTGGAGGCAAAATTGATGTCCAACTCAGTAATGAGGCAAGGATATGTCTCAATTATGCGATGGAGGAGGCAAAGAACTTCGGTCATTCTTATGTAGGTACTGAACATCTCCTTTTGGGCATAATTCGCACCCAGGGAAGCTTAGGACAGCAGATTCTTGAATCTGTTGGCATGGATTACGAAACCGTAAAGAACGAAATAATTCAGCTCTTAAGACCTGAAGGTGTTGTTACCGGAAAGACAAAAGGAAAACAAAGAGGTTCAGCATTGGATCTTTTTTCGAGAGATCTCACTCAATTTGCAAAAGAAGACAAATTGGATCCGATAATCGGTCGTGAAAAAGAAATTGAACGTGTTATTCAGGTATTGTCGCGCCGTAAAAAGAATAACCCCGTTTTGGTTGGTGAAGCCGGCGTCGGCAAGACAGCAATAGTGGAAGGATTAGCACAGGACATTGTTGCTGGCAATGTCCCAGATTGCTTAAAAAATAAGAGAGTTGTGGCGCTCGACATGGCCTCAATTGTGGCAGGTACGAAATACCGCGGTCAATTTGAAGAAAGACTTAAAGCAGTAATTAAGGAAGTCAGTAAAGAGGAAAATATCATTGTCTTCATTGATGAACTCCACACAATTGTCGGTGCCGGCGCAGCTGAAGGTGCAATTGATGCCTCCAATATGCTCAAACCGGCACTTGCACGGGGTGAACTTCAATGTGTAGGTGCTACAACACTCGAAGACTACCGTAGATATATAGAAAAAAATGGCGCTCTGGAACGTAGGTTTCAACCGATTATTGTCAATCCATCAACTGTTCAAGAAACTATTAATATTCTCCAAGGACTGAAGAAGAGATATGAGGACCATCACCATATTACCTACACTAATGAATCGCTCGATGCTGCTGCACGATTGTCAGACAGGTATATCACAGATCGATTCTTGCCAGATAAGGCTATCGACGTCATTGATGAAGCAGGCGCAAAAGTCAAATTGTCAAAGGTTGTAAAGAATGATGAACTATTGCAATTAGAAAATGAACTTCAGACAATTAGGTCAAAAAAAGAGAAAATGGTAAACGCACAGAAATTTGAAGAAGCAGCAGAATTGCGCGACAAGCAGAAAAAACTTACTGCGAAATTGCAAAGCATGGATAAAAAAAATGAACTCCCGCGTCCCGTGGTTGTCGAGGAGGACATCGCTTTTGTGGTATCAAGGTGGACCGGCATCCCTGTGTCAAAGATTGAAGAAAAAGAATCAAAACGACTGCTCAGAATGGAAGAAGAACTCAGGAAAAAAGTGGTAGGGCAAGATAATGCAATAGGCGCAATCGCAAAAGCAGTAAGACGAAGTAGGGCTGGTGTGAAAGACCCGCGACGCCCGATCGGTTCGTTTATCTTTCTGGGTCCAACAGGAGTTGGTAAGACTGAACTCGCCAGGCGGCTTGCTGAATTCCTGTTTGGTGACACAAATTCACTCGTCACACTTGATATGTCTGAATATATGGAAAAATTCAATGTCTCAAGGCTTATTGGTGCTCCTCCTGGATATGTGGGTTACGAAGAAGGTGGTCAGCTTACTGAGAAGGTAAAACGAAAACCATATTCCGTGGTGCTCTTTGATGAAATTGAAAAAGCACATCCTGATGTATTCAATATATTGCTGCAAATCCTTGAAGATGGTCAACTAACAGATTCTTACGGACGAAAGGTGGATTTCAAGAATACCGTGATCATCATGACATCTAATATCGGTACAGCTGAGATCAAAAGAGATAGTCTAGGTTTTGCCAAAACATCAGCTGATCTCACTTACGAGAAAATGAAAACAAAATTGCTGGACGAAGTCAAAAAGATATTTTCCCCTGAGTTTCTGAATCGTGTAGATGAAATCATTGTATTCAGGCAATTAGACAAGGAAGATATGAAGAAAATTGTCGATATATTGATTGGCGAAGTTGAGGAGCGCTTAAGTGAAAGAAATATGATGCTCGAACTTGATGAATCGGGTAAAGAATTACTTGTTGAAGAGGGTTTCGACCCCGAGTTTGGCGCTCGACCAATCAAAAGGACAATACGCAGGCTAATCGAAGATCCACTTTCAGAAGAAATTTTGAAAGGTAAAATTAAAGATGGCAAACATATAAACCTTTTTAGATCAGGCGACAAAATAGAATTCAAACAGAAGTGATTTTCTTTTTATTCCTTGTCAATTACACCATAACTAACATTGATGTTCAAGCTAAGTGGACTGATACCCAACTGATACTTGAAACATCAGGTCTTGAAACTGGTAATGAGTTCCATATTTCGGATATACAAAAGGCCATTAACAATCTCTCACGGCTCAAACTATTCAATTTTGTAACCGTAGATACAACGATAGTCGGTGACGGCATATTTTTAAAAATAATGGTCGAGGAAGCTCCCTTTCTGAAAGGCAATCCAAAATACATAGGTAACGAAGAAATCAAAGATAAAACCATTAGTAGCAAACTGGATCTAAGAATCGGCCAAGTTCTTACTGATAAATCGATCTTCGAACTGAAAAACAAAATTCAAGAATTGTACAAAGAAAAATCGTTCTATAATACGGAGATTCGAGATAGTATTGTTACAGATTCATTAAACAAAGTACATCTTTTCTTTATTATTAAAGAAGGTAATAAACCGCGAATCAGTAAGATAGAAATTATAGGCAATCAAGCATTTTCCGATAAAACAATCAAAAAGAAAATGCAGAATAAACCAAAAGGGTTTCTGCGTAGCGGCAAATTGGATGAAGAAAAATTAGTAGAAGATATCAGCAAAATAGAATCTTTTTACAAAGAAAACGGCTATCTTGATGTGCAAATCGATGAGCCGAAAATCGAAGTTAAAGAAAATGAGTTCATTATTACTATCAATATTGAAGAAAACAAAAAATATTATATTGGCGAAATAAGCTTCAAAGGAAACTCTATCTTGGGTACTCAACAACTTGAGAAGATGATTAAATATAAAAGTGGAGATGTTTATAATCTTAATAAAGTCCAAGAGACTTATCAAAATTTTATTGCAGCATATGCAGATGATGGATACATATATTGCACAATTATGCCTAATGAAACTGTAAGAGATAGTGTGGTTGACACTGAGTACGTGATTGACGAATCTTCTCCTGCAAATATAAACCGCGTCATAATCACTGGCAATTATAAAACAAGAGAAAAAGTAATTCGACGAGAGATGGTGACGATCCCTGGTAATAGATTCCGACGTTCAGATGTTATAAGAAGCTTAAGAGAGATGTTCAATTTAGGTTTTTTCGAAAATGTTGAGCCGCTCACAGGAACACCTGACGACAGTGGCAATATTGATCTTATCTATCAAGTAACAGAAAAAGAAGGCGTTGCAACGGTGGGTGCAGGTGTTTCCTATTCAGCACAGGATAGATTGACTGGTTACTTTGAACTTTCTCATCCTAATCTATTTGGAAAAGGGCAGCGTCTGTATACAAAGTTTGAAATAGGTGGAAGATTAACCAATGTCCAAATTGGTTTCACTGAGCCATGGCTCTTTGATACAAGAACAACAGCAGGTCTTGATCTGTACTATACCAATCGCTTCTGGGATTACTATACAAAGCGTGATATTGGTTTTGCTTCCCACGTATCATTTCCTTTTTATCTAGATTATACTCGATTTGGGTACAGCTTAAGAACAGAGCGGACACAAATAGTTGACATTTCATCATCGTACAGTCCGCCGAGTACAGGGTATAATCTCTATGATGACACGATTCCCAAATGGACAATCGCCAACAATTTTACTTTGGTAAGAGATTCACGAGATTTCATTTTCAATCCTTCAAGTGGATCATATCTCAATTTGCGAGCGGAGATTGCTAAGAAATTTTTGTTTGCAAATGTGGATTATAACAGGATCACATTCGAAGCGAGAATCTACTTCCCAATTTTTTGGAAATTTGTTCTTATGAGTAGACTAAAAACAGGTATCGTGACGAGTATCGACGAAGTACCTTTATACAAAAGATTTTATGCCGGTGGTGTTGGTGACGATGGTGTGAGAGGTTATTCAGATCGTTCATTATCGCCTGAGTTAGATGGACGAACAGTTGGTGGAGATGCAATTTTAATAAATAATGTTGAACTTAAAATGAAACTCTCTCAGGGACTGGCTTTTCTTCTATTCTACGATGCGGGTAATGCCTTCACTTCATACAGGGATGTTAATTTACACAATCTGTATCGTGGAATCGGTGCTGGTATACGACTCGAGATACCTATGATGGGTGTGCTCGGTTTTGACATAGGCTACGGACTAGACCGCGACCCACCTGGTTTTGAACCACACTTCCAAATAAATCCATTCGGAATGTTCTGATGGCATAAATGTATCTTACATTTTGTAAAGATAGGTAATGGTGAATAGCTACGGTTACGATACCCGTTTCGTGGAGAAAGCGATGGTTAAGGTACAAATAAGACCTAGCTCCTCAACGTTCAGCGATACAGGCTTTGTAACCCTTAACCGTTCCCCGATCATTCTGTTACTATTTATAAAAAATTTATAAGGCATGGGGGTATAATGAGGAAATTTCTATTATTTGCAGTAATATTCATCACTCTGATTTTCGCCAAAGATGTGAAGGTTGGTTTTGTTGATTCTGATCGTATCTTTAATGAATACCAAGCAACAGCTGCAGCCAAAATCGAATTTGATGAATTTGTGAAGACCTATCGTGATTCAGCTGCGGTTCTCAAGCAGAATATTGAACAGCTGAAGGCCGATTTTGAAGGTCAGAAACTGGTATTATCAGAAGAAGCACGGTTAAGAAAACTCGATGAAATCGAATCGCTCACACAAAGTTATAATCAATTTCTGCAGTCCGTCTTCGGAAATGCTGGCAGAATAGATCAAAAGAACGATGAATTAATGACGCCACTTTTGAAGAAGATAAATAGTTCCGTAGCAAAAGTTGCGGAACAAGAAGGTTTTTCAATCGTACTTGATCTCTCTGATGGCGTATTTTATGGTAGCAGTGACTTAGAACTTACTGATCTGGTCATAGATGAACTAAACCTCGAATATGGACCGCAGACATTGCCCACCGGTGAAACCAGAAAAGTCATAGCTATATTCCCGTTTCGGGAAGAGAATACAGAAGCAATTGATGCTGGACTTGGTCAACGTTGTCAAAATGAATTATATAAAATAAGTAATGCGTTCAGCAAATTCAAATTCGTTGGTAAGACGGATATAAATATGGAAATCATTAGAAGAGGCTATGGAAGAAATATTGATGATGAGCAAGCATTTAATATAGCACACACGCTGCTATGTGATTATATAATCATCGGCACAGTGAAGAAATTCGCGACAAGAATAGACTATGCGATTTTTTTGAAGGAATTAGAAACAACAGAGACTATTGCCACAAAGACTAATAGTCTGACGGAAGAAACAAGACTATCTGAGTATCTCAACAACGATTTGAGATCATTGATAGAGAAAATACAGTGATTTCAATTCCAAATTAATAATGCCAAATGACAAATTAATTTCAAAACCTGGGCATTAAAATTAGATATTAGTCTATAGAATCTGTTTGGTATTTGTCATTTGGAATTTGATATTTTCTAGGCGTCTACGGTCACCGGTGTTTCTTTATCTGTTTTATCATTTCTCTTATTTCACGATTGAATTCTTCTCGAAAAATGAGAAACTTAGCTCTTTGAACTGGGGTCAGTATTTGCCAGACCTCTTTCAGTTTATCCAGTTGCTTCTCAACTTTGTCTTTGTGAGCATTTTCATATTTCGAAACAGCTTTAAGAATGTCTTCCTCAACAGCACCTTCGCGTAATAAGGATTTCATCTCAGCCAATAGTCTCATTTTTTCATCGCCAAATTCTTTCTCTATCTTCTGCAGATCATTCAGTTTGGGAAAGAACTCTATGGCCTGTTCTGTTGTCAGATCTAGTTCTTGTGTCAGACGGTAAATCTTTACTTTTTCAATAATTGCCCTTGGATCTCTCTCATCAAATTCTTGAGAAAAAACTAAACAAGCTAAGATACACAAGAAAACGATTTTCTTCACTTTGCCTCCTTGAAAATGGCTTCCTCAAATCCCAAATTGGGGTTTACCAATTCTAAACAATGTCTAAATCTAAAATATTCAAAATTCATCTTTCTTTTCCTCTTGTTTTACAAGGATTTTTGTCCTTGTCCAAAATATAGCATTAAATATCGTAGACTCAGATATTGAGATCATTCCCATATTTCTCATATAAGTTCTCTATTAATTCATTTCGCTCTTCATCTGAAAGTCCATCAATTGTTTCATCCAATTCAAAAGATAAATATTCCTCTGCAGTTGATAATTCGTCGATGAGTTCATCATTAACGACTCCGCTCAAACTAAGGCGTGCGATCTCTTTGTCTTCGAGCAGCGTTTCAGTTGGGATAGTCATTTCTATGGTCTCGTGCGGTCTGCTGAGAAGTACTAACAAAATAACAGCTGCAACACATATAGGAACGAAGATCTTTGCAATCTTTTTAAACGGATACCTTGGAAGGACTAATTCACGTTGTCTCACTTTTGCCTTCAGATTATCAAAAAATTCGGCTTCCGGAACCACAACCTCGTCTTTATCCAAAATTCCATATAGCTTCATCAGTCTGCTGTATTCATTCTGACAGCGCCTGCAAGATTGAAGATGTTCCTTAAACTTCTTCCCTTCTTTCTCAGACAATTGATTCTCGATAAAATCGATCATGTGCTCGCTGAATTCTGCGCAGATACTCATACCAAGCCCCTCGCTATCGCTCGGTAACGCGGAAACCGCGGAAAAACATAAACCGAAACCGCGGAGATAAATGATTCCGCGGACTCTGCGATATTTCTGCGCACTCTGCAGATATCATTATTCATAGCCAGTCCTTTAGAAGAATTCTTAATTTCTTAATTGCGTGATGATGGTTTGCTTTGGCAGCACCGGTCGTGATATTCATAATTGAACCTATTTCATTGAAGGTATATCCTTCATAGTGATGAAGTATAAAGCATAGGCGCTGCCGTTCAGGTAATTCAAATAATGCATCATCGATCGCTTTCTTCATTCTTACCCTCTCACCCATAGCCAATGATGAAGCAGGCTCATATACCATCTCCGGCCTTTTCTGTTTGCGCTTGAAAGAAATACAGGTATTGACAGCAATCCTGTACAACCAAGTAAAAAATCGAGATTTTTCATGAAATTTCGTAAGATTATTATAAACCTTAAGAAATATATCTTGGGTAAGCTCGCGTGCATCATCTTCATTCCTTGTAAATCTGTAACAAATCGAATATAAAGAAAGTTGATATTTTTCGAAAAGTCGGTCAAACGCCTCTTCATTTCCTTTTTTGAATTCTCTGACAAATAATATATCTTCATCGCCATTCATTGTAGTATGACGCGTTGTTGCCCTAGAATGGTTTAACGGCTAATACTCTTCTTCGGTACAGGGCTCAAACTGGTCCATTTGTGCCCCACAGACTGGGCAAACCCAATCTTCTGGTAGTTCCTCAAAAGATGTTCCTGAGAGGACACCGTTATCAGGGTCGCCAAAATTGGGGTCATAGATATAACCGCATACGGTGCATTGCCATCTGCCAATCATATGCCTCCTTCATAAACCCTCAATTTTATTATAAAATTTTGAGATGTCAAGGCTCAAATCGGAAGAAGTTTTGAAAGTATTCATTGCTCTCTGACATCTATTACCAAAATCACCGTGACGAGAGATTTCTGGGTTTCAGAGAGCTCAGCGATTCGTACAAACTCCTATATTTTTCTGCAGATGCATCCCATGAGAAATCGTAACTCATACATTTTTCTGATAATATTTTAAATATATCCTTATTGCTGTAAACCTCATAGCTTTCTGCCAAAGCTCTTAAGAGATCCTCGGCTGCATATTCAGCAAATAGAAAACCATTGCCTGACATAGCATCACGATCAAATTCTGCAATGCTATCAGCGAGCCCACCTGTCTTTCGAACAACTGGTACTGTGCCATATTTGAGACTAATCAATTGTCCTAACCCGCACGGTTCATATTTTGACGGCATAAGAAAGAAATCACTTCCAGCATAAATGCGATGGGCTAATTTGTTGTCAAACTTGATATTTATCGACACTCTATGTGGATAGACTCTTTCATAGGTTCTTAGTTTGCCATAATAGTGCTCATCACCAACGCCAAGGAGTACAAGATTAAACCCCATGTGTACGATAGAATCAAATGCTTTCATCAGTAGATCAAATCCCTTCTGATCTGCAATACGGGAAATCATGCCAATAAGCGGTCTCTGCAATTCAATATTACATTCATTTGATAGACATATTTTATTTTTCTGCTTGTTTTCATAATTATCATATTTTTGATAAATAAAATCATCTGTTCGTGGATTCCACAAATTATAGTCGATACCGTTAATAATACCAATTAGGCTGCGGGATCTTTTTCTTAGAACTGCATCAAGACCAAAACCTAAGTCTGGCGTCTGGATTTCCTTCGCATAATTTTCAGATACAGTGGTTATCACATCACTGTGTAAAATTCCAGTCTTCAAGAAGTTTATTTTACCATGGTGTTCCATACCTTCCGAACCGAAATAATCTTGCGGTATGTCCAAAACAGCCGAGTTCGAAATGGAGAATTGGCCTTGATATCCCAAATTGTGGATAGTAAAAACAGTCTTTGCATTGATGCCCTTTAATTTAACATAAACAGGGATTAATCCAGTTTGCCAATCATGACAGTGTACTAAATCGTAACCATTATTCTCGATAAACTCAGATACAGCTTTACAGAATAAGGTGAACCTTTCACAATTATCAGGATAATCTCCTTTTTCAGAACCATAAAGGCCTTGTCGATCAAAGAATTCAGGATAATCAATAAAATAATAAATACCATCCGTATAGATCCGTATTTTGAGTCTCTCTCTCATCTCGATTTCCACATTACACAGAAAAGAACCTTTCATCCCACGATACTTCGGCAGAAATATGGAGGTATCTATGCCGATTTTCTTCAAGTACACCGGCAATGTACCTGCAACGTCAGCGAGTCCACCGGTTTTTGCATGCGGTATCGCTTCCGAGGCAACAAATGCAACCTTCATAATTACGAATTACCCGAATAAGTGCGAATTACTCGAATATTCGCTTTATCCGATTCAATCCGTGACATTCGCGGATTTATAGTATATTCCTAAGGTAAGATGCAGAATCCTCAGGACCTGTAGGATTTATATAAAAACCTGTTCCCCACTCAAAACCAGCTATATGAGTAAGAACAGGAATGATTTCCAGATGGTAATGATAAAATTCAATCCCTTTGATGGTTATTGGCGTGGTATGAATGATGTAATTATAAGGGGGGACATTAAGCGCCTTCTTCAACCTCTGTAGGCAGTCCTTAAGAATCGATGCGAGATCATTCAATTCATCTTTTGTCGCATCCTCAAAGTTGGAAATATGTTTTCTCGGTAATATCCATGTCTCAAATGGAAAACGCGGAGCAAACGGGCAAATACAAATGAATGTGTTGTTTTCACTTATCAAACGCTTTCGGTTTTTCGTTTCTTGAACAACAATATCACAAAATATGCAGCGTTCGCGATACTCAAAGTAGCGTTTTGCGCCATCCATTTCTTCCATGACCCTTTTAGGAATAACAGGCATAGCAATCAATTGAGAATGACTGTGTTCCAATGATGCACCGGCTGCTGCACCGAAGTTCTTAAAAATCATTACATATCGTAGCCTCTTGTCCTTCTTTAGATCTAGCATCCTCTCTTGATAGGCATAGATTACGTCCTGAAATTGATTTATTTCTAAATCGGCAAGATCCATTGAGTGATCAGCGGTCTCAATAATCACTTCATGCGCACCTATGCCGTTCATGCAATCGTAGATCCCTTCACCTCTTCGATTAATATCCCCTTCTATAAGTAGGGCAGGAAACTTATTGGGTATAACTCTCAATGTCCAACCAGGTGCATTTGGTTTTGTTTTATCAGGTCGGTAAGCTATAATCTCTGGTGGTGTCGCCGACTCATTCCCTGGGCAGAATGGGCAAGCTTCTGGTGTAATGACTTTTTTTTCAGGGGTGGACTTAAAATCCTTGGGTCGCTTAGCCCTTTCAGTAGAAATAATGACCCAACGACCTAAGATTGGATCTTTTCTAAGCTCTGGCATTAATTCTTTTTATTTCTCTTGCGTGTCGCTCTCTTCTGTCCCTTTCTCTTCTTTTACTCCCTCTTCTTGTTCAGACTGTTCAGGTTCAGTCAGCAATATCTCTATATCTGCTTCCTGTTTGATCTTATCAAGGTAGGCAGCAGCAATTTCTCTTCGCTTTTGCTGTACAAGATTTGTCTCAATACTGCTTTGGATCTCGTCAAAGGTCCTATATGTTGTTGGACTGTACTCGACCGACTTTATTATTGTGAAAGTTGAATCATCTTCTGAAAAAACCTCGCTAATTGAACCAACTTTCAGCTTAAAGGCTATTTCTTCGAATTTTTTGGACCTCATCCCTCTTCGAATTGCACCGGTGTCACCACCTCGTTCTGCATTTGGTTTAGTGGAATGTTCTTTTGCAAGTGAATCAAACATCTCCGGTTGCTGGCGCAGTAACTTACGGATATGTTTAGAAAGGCTATCAGATTTCACGACGATCTCGTGACAACGAACTGTTTCTGGTATCTTGAATTCCTCTCTATGCTTCTCATAATAATTTTTCACCTCTTCAGGATCAACGCTCGCACCTTCAACAACAACTTCTTTGTACAATTCATTTTCCATTAACCGTTTGATGACATCCTTAATTTTGACCACATATCCATCATTTAAATAATAGTTCTGCGTCTCTGCCCAGGTCAGCTTCAATTCTTCTTCAATAATTTGATTCAGTAATTTTTTGAATTGCTCAGGTATTGTCAAATCAACTCTGCCAAACTGAGGCTGCATTTGATTTCTCTCCTCAACAGTACTCTTGAGGATCTCTCTTCCATTCACCATAGCTACAATTTCATCTTCTGTTGTAGGTTCTCCAGATCCAGATATTGAAATACCCAATCTCTCTTCATATATTTTGATTTTTGCCTTTTTCTTTAGCTTCTTCAAGAATTTTTCCTCGACCTCTTTTATTTTCTCAGCTTTTAATGCAGCATCAATCTGACTTTTTACCTCATCAAAGCTGCGATAGCTTTTCTGCTTGTGTTCTGCCACCAAATAGATACCGAATTTATCATCGAAGGGAATAACACCGATAAGTTCGTTTAATTTTGCCTTAAACAAGGCTTTATCAACCGGTTGTGGCCTGATCCCTTTGAAAACGACACCCATATTGCCACCAGTTCTACCTGAATGGACTGTTGAGTAAACCTTTGCAAGTGTATCAAAACTTTCAATGTCTTTTTGGAGTGAATCAAGTATGAAATGTGCCAGACTATCAGAATCAACAACAATTTCTTTACCCCGCACCTGCTCCCGTATCACGAAATTCTCTTTATTCTTTCTGTAATACCTTTTCATCTGGCTCTTTGTCGGGCTTGCCTTCTTGACTATATCAACAGCAGTAATCTCTTCTAACAATAATGTTCTTCTCTTTTCTATCAAGCCTTCTTTATACGACTCATTATTTCTTACACCACGCTCCACTGCACTTAGATAAATCAACATTTGAATAATCATTTGATCAAGAACAGCCTTTTCGTCTCTTTTGGCAAAAGGCGATCTCTTGGCAATCTCTTCATCTAACTCGAGGCGTGTGATAGTATGACTATTTATTCTCGCCACAAAATCTTGATAGTTTTTCTTAAAACAACGCTCCACACCACTGAGTGCGAAAGAATCCAACGGGCTCTTACGAAATTGCGTTGCAACAAGCTCATATGATTTTGCAGCATTCAAGTAGTCTTCGTTCATCTCTAAAGCAAGAGCGAGGCGATAATGGACCCAACCGTCTTTCCTTTTGTAATTTTCGATGAGATCACTATATGTCTCAATTGCTTTGTCATAATTCTGTAATTTATCAAGATAAATGTCGCCCATCTCTAATTTCCATTCATAGATATTCTTTCCCCTTGCAATCATCTGATCACAATAACTAACGGCATCTTCATATTTGCCGTCCATAATATTATTAATATAATCCTGCGAAAAAACCGTACACAATAAAAGTATTAATTGCATCATTCCTCCTTTATTAACATGTTAATTAAATATTCTATATAAAAAGAGGTTTATGTCAAGGTATGGATCACTTGAGTCCTCTCCACTTTTTCTTGCGACATTCCTCAATTATTCCCCTCCCTGGATGGGAGGGGATAAAGGGGAGGGTGTATTATCTCGCCTGATTCTATAGCATAAGCTCCGCTCTGCCTCGGTCATATTTTTCCTTAAACACTGGGCACGGTCAGAACGTGACAATACTAAAGATATTGACTATTACCCCCTCCTCAATCCTCCCCCATTAAGGGGGAGGGAATATAAAAGAGAAACTTTCCCATCAAGAAGGAAGGAACAAAGAAAAGAAACTCCTGCATCAAGGGCAGAATATTTTCATGTAACAACAATCAATTTCCTCTACAACTTCCATTCTAATGTATTCACAAAACCCCCGATTGTACCAATGATTGTATGACCTTCTTTACGCCCTCTCAAGCTTCTTATACCATCTATCAGCCTTTTTAGTTATGCAAGAGAAAAATAACGCCACCTGATCTCATGGGCCAATAATCTTTCTTTGAACCTACCAGACCATATTCTGTCCAAGGATAAACGCCAACCAAGGACCAAGTGCCATATGCAATTAGCCCTGCACCTCCTAAGTTGAAATCATTCGGTCCGCCAATCGCCGCATCACTATTTTGACCGGAATTGGCATAATTGAAAATGACAAAATCAGCAACAACCATTTCTGCACCTGTGTAAGGGTTAAGAGGAAATGTACCAAGCCGTGATTGACCATCTTGGTCTCCTCCAGGATAATAGTAACCAAAACCCTGTCCCGGCGTATTTACGTTAGTGGGGCATATCCCGCTGAAATCAACCATATAGCCTTGTACACAAACGGTTACTCCATGAAGATTAGCTTTTGTGGCAGCTTGATGAGCCCTTTCTCTCATCACGATATAATTAGGAATTGCAATAGCAGCCAGGATACCTATAATCACAATCACAACCATTAACTCAATCAATGTGAATCCCCTCTTTTTCATCACGCCTCCTTAATTTTCAAACTTATTGATAATTGCAGGCAAGAGCACCTTACCCTGAGAACGGTCATAATCATAAGCAATGCCAAAGGGATTTTTGGGAATATTATCAACAAATCTCTCTTTTATGAGATCATCCAGAGCAGTAGGAAATCTGCCCTTTGCAGCGCTGTACGCAGTAATCCTCTGGTTAAGGAATTTCACTATTAGTTCCAATTCATCAAAGAGCAAGGTCGTGCTTGTCACCATACTATCATCTTTCAGAAGATACCTACCTCCATAAGGTTCCGTAGGTATTGAATCAAGAAGGTCTCTTGTGACAAAATCCATTAACTCTCTTGGAGTGTGACCAACCTTCGTAATGTACGCCTTAACCAATCCCCGTAAGATCTCAATATCCTCTTCAATTTGAATGTAACGGATGGCACGTAGGGCAGTTTCTTTTCTCCTCTCTGTTTCAGCACTTCGCAATACATCCTTCCACAAATGTTTGGCAAGTGCATACTCTTTTGCCTTTCTGAATGAGTGCGCGGCAAAACGGATCGACCTCCCTGTTGGACCTTCATATAATGATGCGAATTTAAAATATTTACCACCTTCATGATAGTCATTGAGGATTGCGTAATTGATATAACCTATGTCGTATGTGAGCCCCCATATTTCTGGATTACACAAGACTGCCTTTTTGAGGAGTTCAATTGCCGCGTGAGGTCTTCCCCCATCTTCAGAAATAAGCACCCCCCCAAAGCGGTGTGCCTTAACGAATTTGGGATCCAGTGAAAAGAGGACATTGAATATGTGTGCTAACCATGGGTAGTGATAATCAGTAAGAGCGTGATGACCATAATACTGAACCGCCCTAAGCCATACAAAGTTAGCAACGAACATGTCAAAATCACATATTGCACTTTTTAAGAATACTCCAGAAGGAAAATACATCATCTCTCCAAGTAATTCGTCTTGAGGGGAAACCATATAATCAAGCCAGATTTGAGTTGCATGGATAAAAACGGCACCCACAATTATTGCAATGATAAGTATAATTTTAAACTTTAGAAATTTCATCATAAATCCTTTTTCTGAAAGATCAAGACCGCTATTGCCAGCACAATGACAATATAGAATAATCCATATGCGATTGAAAAAGATAGATAATATGAATTTATATCTAGGTCGTGCACAGCCTCAGTCCTCGTGGCGAAATAAGAAAGGTTAGGCAGAACATAGTAGATCTGAGCAGCAATAAATTCAATAAATTCTGACCTTGCCAATTTTCCGAACATCAAGATATCACGCGTGAAATGCCCAATAAAATATAAAATGAAGGTGAAAATACCGCTTCCAATGGGGCTGGCAAATGTAGAAAAGAAAATGGCAAATGCTGACAAGAGCATAAGCTCTATTAATTCCAAAAGAATTGCCTTAAATATATTTAGTGTAATTGGTAGATTGAAGAAAACCATATAACATAAAAATCCGAGGGATAAAAAAGCAGTAACAAAAAGCAAGGCCAGTGCCACCCCTAAGTACTTACCAAGGATAAACTCCCATCTCTTCACGGATTTTGGAATAATTGTATAAATAGTCTTTCTCTGAATTTCATCATAGATAAGCCGTGTGCCAATGAAGAGTGTTACTAATATTCCGAAAATCGAAATAATTGACAACCCAAAGTCCCGTATTAGTCTTAACTCCTCGCCTACTGACATGGGCGCAATAAACCGAACAGAAAAGATGAGGATTGTGCCGATGATCAATATCGCATATAAAACCTTATCTCGAATAACCTCACGCGCTGTGTTTGTGGCAATCGCAAGTATCCTCATTTTTCTTCCTCGACTCTCTTCACAAAATACTCTTCAAGCGTTTTGGCGTGCGGGATAACTGATATGATCTTTCCACCGTGTTTGCGCACTAAATCAATGGTTTTATCACAAAAATTTGCATCTGTAAAAATAAACTGTACGTTAGTTTCTGAACGATTAACTGCGTCGGCACTTTCGGCAATTTTGGCGATAACCTCTTCACTGATATCTCGAACAGTCACTGCCAGTGTCTCGAGTGTCTCTTTGAGCAGTTCATCTATACTTCCAATACTCACCAAACGGCCACCTAGAAGCATGCCAACCCGGTCGCACACTGCTTCTATATCTGGTAGGATGTGGGTTGAAAAGAACACTGTTTTTCCATTCTTTTTGAGCTTCAATATAATATCCTTTACATCTTTACGTCCGATTGGATCAAGGCCTTCCATTGGTTCATCAAATATCAAAAGATCTGGATCATTGATCAGTGCCTGGGCAATACCGAGCCTTTGAACCATTCCCTTTGAGTAACTTGAAACGCGAAGATCTGATGCACTTGCCAAACCAACTCGCTCAACCAGATCATGAATTCTCTTGAGACGTGCACCAGGCGTTAGTCCAAAGATACGGGCATAGAAGTCAAGGAGTTCATATCCTGTAAGATGAGAATAGAATGTGGGATGTTCTGGGAGATATCCAATTTTTCTCATCATTGACACATCAGGGACTTTTTCACCAAATAATAAAGCCTTCCCATGGCTTGGAAAAATCAAACCTGTGAGGATCTTTATGGTTGTTGTTTTGCCAGCGCCATTCGGTCCTAAAAAACCAAATATCTCACCTGCTTCAACTTCAAGGTTGAGATTGTCAACTGCTCTAGTCTTTCTTTGCAAGAACCCTGATTTATATATCTTTGTCAGATTACTTATTTCTATTGCGGTCATGAGGCGAAAAAAAAGAGGGAACCGTTATGTGTCATAATTAACAGGTTCCCTCTTGGTAATTGCTGATATTAGTTGTGGAGTACGAGAATCGAAGTACCGCCTCTGATTGTCAGATAGTCTTTTCGAGAACCAACTATGCCCCACTCGGTCCATGGCCACGCACCTGCCAATGAATGCCTACCGTACCTCAGAAGACCAGAGTTACCAAGGTTGGCATCATTAATGCCACCAATTAACTGATTACTGTTGTCACCGGGATTTGGATAAAGAAATATTAAGAAATCACCAACAACCATTGGTGCACCAGTGTAGGGATTGTTGGGGTATTGACCAGGTGCGGTCTGAAGATCTTCATCACCACCAGGGAAATAATAACCAAAACCTTGTTGAAACGTGACCACATCTGTTGGATAAGCGCCATTAAAGTCAACCGCATATGCCTCGACACAGAGTTGTGTCGTATGCATATTTCCTTTGACTGAGGACTGCCTTGCCCTTTCCTGCATAGCGATGAAGTTCGGGATGGCTATCGCAGCCAAGATTCCGATGATCACCACTACGACCATCAGTTCGATAAGGGTAAATCCCTTATTCTTCATTATTGCCTCCTTATTTCGTACAAATACTCACGAATAATTTCGCGAATCTCTCGAATTTCAAAAAAATCCTATGTGTCTCTGCATATAGCATGGTTACACAGTAACCCGATTGAAATCTTTAGGCTTTGAGACACAAACAGCCCGTCTACGCACAAAACATTCATCCTTCATCATAAAGCCTTGCGCACACATCCTTTACTAAATCGTTTTTCATCGCTTCATTAACAAAGCCTTTATGACAATCCTATCCATAATTGAGGATTTGTCAACAGATATTTTTTCAAAGAACGCTACCTCTTTATAATGCAAAATTCATGCCAGAATTTTACCGCAGAAGTCCTTAAATATCGAAAGATTATCAATTTGAAGTGTCTCACCTCTATAAAAGTGTCTCATTTTGATACACTTAAGTCTCGCATAACCCAAGAAAGCTTAAGTATGTTTTAGTAAGCAATTTCTAGTAGCTACTGCTTAGTGTTTAGTTCTTAGTACTTAGTATTTAGTACTTAGTACTTAGTTCTTAGTACTTAGTTCTTAGTACTTAGTTCTTAGTAGCGGGTGTGTCTCGCACCTTACACCCTACGCCTTACGCTTTTTCCTTGTTTCTCTTCGTGGAATAGTCTAACCACTCTAGTATTTTCTTCATAATTTCCCTCCCTGAACGGGAGGGAATAAAAGGGCGGGTGATGATTTTGATGATTATACACCCCCACCTATTTCCTCCCCCATCAAAGGGGAGGAATTTTTTAAGAAGGCCTACTTATTACCACCCTACGCCTTACGTTTTTTTTTCTGCGGTCTCAGTCCTTTAAGTTTTCTATACAATGTCGCCCTACTTACGCCAAGTAATTTCGCCACTTTGCTGACATTGCCATCACACTCTTTGAGTACTTTATCTATCTCGGCTTCCTCGAGTTCACCCAAACTCTTTCTTGTTTTTGGCACAGGTAATCCAAAATGCTCAGGTTTTACATAATACGAATCGCTCAAGATTGCTGCTCTCTCAACTATGTGTTTCAACTCACGAATATTACCTGGCCAGGTATACTCTTTTAGAAAATCGACCGTGCTATTCAAAAACTTCCTCTCACCCAATTTCTCTCTCTCGCAGATAAGTCTTAAAAAATGATCAGCCAGGAGTGGAATATCATCCTTGCGTTGTCTCAGAGGTGGCAGAACAATAGGAATAACGTTTAGACGGTAATAAAGATCCTCTCTAAATCTTCCTTTATTAACTTCATCCATCAAATCTTTATTCGTCGCTGCAATCAAACGTACGTCCACTTTGATCGGTTTTGTAGAACCTAAAGGCACAACCTCTTTCTCCTCCAAAAATCTGAGAAGCTTCATCTGTATTACAGATGGTGCATCCCCAATTTCATCAAGGAAAAAAGTGCCCTTATCAGCTGTCTTCAATAATCCTTCTTTATCAGTTGAAGCGCCAGTAAAGGCTCCTTTCTTATAGCCAAAGAGTTCGCTCTCCAAGAGTGTCTCCGGAAGTGCTGCGCAGGAGATTGTCACAAAGCTATTATTCAGTCTCTTTGAACGTCTGTGCATTTCACGGGCAATCAACTCTTTCCCTGTTCCAGATTCACCCAAGATAAGCACAGTAGTATCAGTAGCAGCTATTTTGTCGACCAAATCTAAAACATGCTTTATCTGCCTACTTTCCCCTACGATCTCATATGCAGCTATTTCCGTTTTACCAAGATTTGCCTTAAGTCTCAAAACAAGTTCGTCAATGGAAAAAGGCTTTAAAATATAATCACTGGCCCGATCCCTAATAGCATTGATTGCTGATTCCATAGAACCATATGCTGTTATAAATATTACCGGTACGTCAGGAAAAATCTTCCTAATTCTCCTCAAGAATTCAAAACCATCTATTTGTGGCATCTTAATATCACTGATTACACAGTCGAACTTTTCTTCTTTAATCCTTTTTAATGCATGTTCAGGTTCAGTAGTAGCAAAGACATTATACCCTTTCTGTTCAAGGGCATATGAAAGCCATTTTATGAGACTTTCTTCGTCATCGAGCAACAAAATCTTTCGTTTTGCCATTTAACCCTTTAATAATTTAACATTTTACTAATAGGTTTTCCTCTATTTCCTTCTGCGCGCAAAGATTTCCTGAATGGTCAATTTAATCTCTGGCAATATTGTAAATTCCCTTAGCTCACCTTTGTTCCTTAATGCGCACCCAAGATTGAGTGTAATGAAACCTAAACGCTGTATGGGCATGTTGTATGACAGAACTATGCGGTGTTCCACAATATCTTTCAGGTACCACGGATTAAACATATAGCTCACACCATATCTCTCCTTGGCAAAACCGACTTTGAAGCGGTATGGTGATCTATAATCATTATTAACTTCAGACCAAAATGACTGTTCAAACAAAAATTCTGTTTTTCCATCGAAAATTTCAGGGCTTAGGCCGATTGATAGTCGACAAGGTAATTCAATTGTGGTATCAGTTTCCTGTTTTTCCATAATTATATCGCCGAAACACTCATACGAAATAGATATGAATTTTATTCTAAGCCCACCAGAAAACACCTTGCCTTGGTATTCGTATAAGAATGAATCGACTAGTGTGTAGTTACCTATGTAATAATTCCACACTTCTGAGGAATTGCCAAAAAGATACGAACCTCTGAATGCGATTTCACCAATTTGGAAATTATTGCTGAGAGTTGCATAGACTTCTTCAATACCACCTTCGCCAACCAGGTGCATATTTAAACTACCGTCTTCGAAATAGAGGTCAAATGATTGATTAAAGCGCTCACAATTGCCGATATCAATAATGAACCCTTTGGTGACCGGTGCAGCAAGACTGAAATTGAATGGGTTAGTCCAGAATAAGCTACGTAAATCAGAGCCTTTATTTAATATGTTAAATTCTGGCTTTAAGGTGAACTCAACATGCGCTCTTGTGCCAATGTGCGTGAAAGGGACTCTGAATACACTCAAATCTTCACCAAGACCACTGATCGAGAAGACAGATGCGTTGATTACGGTTATCAACAGTATCCCACTCACGCACTATCCCCCATTATTGGTACCTATCGTCCATGTGGTGGCGAGACATAACCAACCCTAAGTCTATGAGAGTGATCGACGATTTTCATATTACCAACATCGTAATTTTCAGGCGAAAAAATCATGAAGAACCCATGATTTGAATCAGGATATTCAATTATCCTCTGTATATGCCCAACAATGTCAATACTGAACACTGTATCAGACACAGCGAATTTCTCGAGAGCTATGAGCGGACCAGCTGGTGTGTCAAAATCATCGATCGGTTCCAGTAATTCTTTTATCCCAATCTCAATGGTGTCCCTCATTACAAAATAGTGCTCAGCTTCAAATGTTAATTCAGCATATACGGCTTTTTTGTCAATCAGCAGTGAATCAAATATGAATTTGACATAATTGCGATGAGGAAGGCCTGAGCCAATCCAATTTTCTGTGAAAAACGGTACATGCCCGGTCACGATATGACAATCAGCTTCAAGCGGAATAGAAGTAACATTGTCATTCTTCACAAGAATGAACTGGGGGGGGAATCCGCCCTCGCCAGAATAAAAGTGAGTAAAACCTGAATTTTCTGGTATGATTATCAATCCGTCAGCAGAACGTATTTCCTCCAATTCAATATAATTGAACATAATAACGAGTGAGTCCTCACTCGTCTCTCCTAAACGGAGGGAGTCTGCTTGGAAATCACCACCAGGAGTCTGCCACCCCTCCTCTTCTGTTCTGAAGTACCAGTTCGCCTTGTCTTCTTCAAAGTCGGCATCAAGCAGTCTAAGGCTGAATGTGAGATCATCATTATTAAAATCTCCGTTTGTCTTCAGAATCAGTTTTATCTCGTCCAGCCCTTGATATGACGAGTCTGGAAAATCGAATTTTAGAAGTATGCGAGATTCATAATCACTATTTCTACCAACGATGAGATTAAAAGAATTACCAAGCATCGCATACTTATTGGACTCAGTAAACGAGTTGTAAAGCGATAGTTCTACAAACTGGGCATTGAAATCACCCCGCAAATCAAATTCCTCTTGTCCTATCGGCAGTTCGTTACAACATATTGAAAACATTAGAAGAAACAGAATATTTTTCTTCATACACTTATCATAATCAATATTTCCCCAAAGTCAAGTAGTGGAGGGAAACTGGTCTTGACATGTTTTTATATTTGATTATATTTAAACGTGACCACAGTTCAGCATTCCCGCACTCGTAGAAAACTGAGCACAATAATCTTAGCCGCAGGTATAGGCAAAAGAATGTATTCGAAAACCCCGAAAGTGCTATATGAAATATTAGGCAAACCAATCCTCTCCTTCGTTATTGATGTTGCTAAAGAAATCAAAAGCAATGAAATAATTATTGTTGTTGGAAAAACGGCATTCGAGATCAATAAAGCAATCGGGCATGAGGTCAAATACGCAATCCAACCTATCCCGAAAGGAACCGGTGATGCAGCAAAAAAAGGTATTGATATTTCCGCCCATGGCAATGTCCTAATTCTCTGTGGTGATGTTCCCCTATTGAAAAAAGAAACT